>Ga0209542_10007563_pt1 | contig 20612 bp, 17 predicted proteins | sample RifCSPhighO2_01_FD_184028 | JGI IMG/M metagenome (GOLD analysis project Ga0209542, IMG submission 184028) | Soil microbial communities from Rifle, Colorado - Rifle CSP2_plank highO2_0.1 (SPAdes) (version 2) | ecosystem: Environmental > Terrestrial > Deep subsurface > Rock core/Sediment ...
TAGAGATTACCAAGCGAGCAATGGCGGCTTCCGGATTCAAGATGGAAGATATGAATGAGATTGTCATGGTGGGCGGACAGACCAGAATGCCGAAAATTGTGGATGAGGTAAAGAAAGTTTTCGGCAAAACTCCGAATCTGACTATTAACCCGGACGAAGTCGTAGCGCTCGGTGCTGCGGTGCAGGCTGGAGTTCTACAGGGCGATGTGCGCGACGTTTTGCTTCTCGATGTCATCCCGCTATCTCTCGGCATTGAAACTTTGGGTGGAGTGGCGACAAAATTAATTGAACGCAATACGACTATTCCTTCCAATAAATCCCAAGTATTTTCTACCGCGGCTGACAATCAGACTTCCGTGGAAATACACATTGTCCAGGGAGAACGCCCGATGGCGAGCGACAACAAATCCCTCGGACGGTTTATATTGGACGGGGTGCCTCCAGCTCCTCGCGGGATGCCACAAGTCGAAGTCTCTTTTGATGTGGATGCGAATGGAATATTGAACGTTACCGCCAAAGACAAGGCTTCCGGCAAAACCCAGTCAATAAAAATTGAAGCAAGCTCTGGCCTCAAAGAGGAAGATATCAAGAAAATGCAGGCTGACGCGGAACTGCATGCCGAGGAAGACAAGAAGAAGAAAGAGGTTGTGGATATTAAGAATACCGCGGAGATGATTATTTACACCGCAGAAAAAGCTCTCAAGGATGCCGCAGATAAAGTGTCTGCTGATTTGAAGACCGAAGTAGAAGCAAAAATTACCGCGCTCAAAGGCGTAAAAGACGGTACCGACGCGGAAGCAATCAAGAAGGCAACCGAAGAGCTTTCGTCCGAAATGTCCAAAATTGGCGAAGCTATGAGCAAAGCTGGGGCAGAAACTCCGCCAGCATCGGCTCCTGAAGAACAGCCTGCTGAAGTAACAGACGTGGAACACGAAGAAAAACCTAAAGAAGGCGAAGAACCAAAAGCGTAATATAAGGCCGAACAAAAAGCCCCGAAAGGGCTTTTTAGTTTGGCTAATCTTTGGTATTATTAAATTAATGAAAAAACGTATTGTTTCTTCGTTTGCCGAGCCGATAGGTAATATTTGGAAAAACCTGCAAGCACAATATACCAAAGGTGGCTTGTTTTTTGTTGCCGCGCCTCTTTCCAGTACTCCTTTGCCTATTTACGAATGGATTGTCGAACACGCGACAGAATTTGAAAATTGGGACAAAGTTAGGTTTGTTTTGATGGACGAAATGTTCGAAGGAGAAAAACCACCTTTTAATTATGTTTCAAATAGCGATTCTGCAAGTTACGAGGGATTTGCTAAAAAGTATTTACTTGAACCGATAAAAAATAAAATTGGCACAGATATAAAAATAATAAAACCAGAAATTTCAGATATAGAAAATTTTGATACAGAGATAGATTTGTTAATTTTGGCAGTTGGGGCAAAGGGTAATTATGCCAACGTTATGCCCGGAACTCCAGAAAAAATGGGATGGCATATAGCACACTTAACCGAAGAATTTAGACAATCACATACAGAAAAGGGAAGTCAGTCGTATGAAGGAGCAAATTTCAGAGAATATGGCATGTCCCTAGGTCATCAGCAGGTACTAAATGCAAAAAATGTTTTGATAATTATTAGTGGGGAGAAAAAACGAGAACTCGCCAAAGAGCTGATGTCTTACGACAGTTTTAACCCAGAATTTCCATTGTCCATAATTTGTGAGCCAAAAATTAAAGATAGAGTGGAGATTTATATAACAAATGACGTTATTGCATAGCTAAAAAGCTTATTTTATTGTAAAATATCTATATGGAACTGCAGGAAATACCCGTAAACAAAGACATCACATATCTTGGTCTTTCCACATTTCGCGATAAAAACAGGCTTTTTGGTATAAAGCGCAAAGACAGGCGCCAGCATGTTTACGTTCTAGGAAAGTCCGGTACCGGTAAATCCGTATTGATGTTCAATATGATAATCCAGAACATCCAAAACGGGGAAGGCGTCTGCATGGTTGACCCGCACGGAGAAAACGTGGAAGCGGTCCTGTCCGCCATTCCGCCAAACCGTATCAAAGACGTAGTTTACTTCAATCCCGCTGATACGGAATATCACATCGGTTTCAACGTGCTCGAGCTCATAGATCCGCAATACAAGCATTTGGTTGCGTCTGGGCTCATGGGTATTTTTACGAAAATTTGGGCGAATGCGTGGAGCGCCCGAATGGAATATATTTTAAACAACTGCATTTTGGCGCTCTTGGATACCCCGGGGACGACGCTACTAGGGATTCCCCGAATGCTGGTAGACAAAGATTACCGCCAGAAAATAATTTCCAACTTGAAAGACCCCGTCATCAAAGCTTTCTGGATACACGAATACGAAGCCTGGCAGGATAAATTCCGTAACGAAGCAATCGCACCGATTCAAAATAAAGTCGGGCAGTTTCTTTCTACTTCTATTATCCGAAACGTAGTAGGACAGTCAAAGAGCACCATAAATATTTTCGACATGATGAATGACGGGAAAATATTTTTGGTGAATGTTTCCAAGGGGCGTATAGGAGAAGACAACTCCGCTCTCCTCGGTGGAATGATAATTACCAAAATACAACTTGCGGCAATGGAGCGCGTGCGTATACCAGAAGAGCACCGAAAAGACTTCTATCTATACGTGGACGAATTCCAGAACTTCGTGACCGAGGCTTTTGCCGGTATTTTGTCGGAAGCGAGAAAATACAGGCTGAATCTTACCGTGGCTCACCAATATACCGCTCAGCTCGTGTCCGACAAGTCGACAGCGGTCAGGGACGCGGTTTTCGGCAACGTGGGCACAATGATAGTTTTCAGGTGCGGCGCGGACGACGCGGACTTCCTGGAAAAAGAATTTGACCCGGAGTTTACCCCCGGAGACATCGTGAACTTGCCGAACTACAAGGTTTACATGAAGCTGATGATAGACGGGGTTACTTCGCGTCCTTTTTCAGCGAAAACTTTGCCGCAAATGGTAAAGTCCGGCGATAAACAGATTGAAGAAGAAGTCATCCGGTCGTCAAGAGACCTGTATTGCCGGCCAAAGGCGGAAATTGAACGCGAGATAAATAACTGGAGCGGAATGTCGCTCGGAGGAGAAAATGATATTCCTACTTCTTCTTCCCTCGAGAAATTTCCGGCCGTATGTTCGCTTTGTAAAAAGGATACGACCGTGCCATTCAAGCCGGAGCCGGGCAGAGCTGTTTATTGCAAAGAGTGCGTCGCTAAAATAAAATCCGGAGAAGTAAAAGTGGAAAAGACATCGGAGAACCAGATTAAATATGATGAAACCAAATTCTTTAAGCCGCTTGCGGACTTGGGTATAGAGTTTGAGCAAAAAGACGGAGGCAGAATCGAAGAAGAAAACAGATTTCCGGAAAGGGGAGAGAAGAGCTTTTCCGCAGAGGAAAAACAAAAACCAGTATTCCAGCAAAGGCCTGTTCCAAAGCCTAGCCGCCCCGGCATGTTAAATGTTTTCAAAAAAGTCGTAAATAAGACAGCTTTCTCCGGAAGCATGCAGCAAAAAGTAAATCAAAAACCTCCGCGAGCTCCCGGAGAAAACCTGGCGCTCAAGGAAGTTTTAAGCAAAACACTAAAGGAAATATCCGTTTCCCCGCCAGCGCCAGCGCCTATCTCGCTCGATGCTTTAAAAAATAAAATTAAGGAAGTAGCCAAAGAACCAGTCCAGGCTGCAGCCAAAGACCGCGCTGCTACGGCTGAAGACATGGGTAAGTTAAAAGATTTAATCGCGCAAAAAATTTCCGTACCAGCACAAGCCCCCGAACCCACGACTCCGGCCGCTAGCCCCGCTCCTGCGCCGAGTCCAATTACCAGCCCAATACCACCGATCCCAGTTTCCGCTCCAGCCCCAGAACCAGTCTCTACTGTCGCCCCCGAGCCCATACAGGCGCCAATTAGTGTGATGGAGCCTGAACTGGCACCAACCCCCGCACCATTACCGTCTGCTCCTAATCCAGTGCCTCAACGGCTAGTTCCACAAAAGCCTGTTCCACCAGAAGTTCCGGAAGATGTATTAAGAAAAATTTTGGAATAAAAATGAAACAAAGTTGTAAAAAGTGCAAACAGGATTTTACTTTAGACTCAAACGATCTCGGTTTTTATGAAAAAATGAAAGTGCCAAATCCTAAGGTATGCCCTGACTGTCGTTTCAAAATGCGAGCGCTCTTTAGAAATGAAACAACTCTTTACTCAGGACGCAAATGTGCTCTGTGTGGGAAGGCTGTCATTTCTATGTACAACCCAAAATCTCCTTATACCATTTTTTGTTACGACTGTTTTTACTCAGAAAAGTGGGAACCGAAAGATTACGCTATGGATTACGACGAAAACCGTCCGTTTATTGAACAACTCAAAGAGTTATTGTTGAAAGTTCCTAAAATTACCACCTATATTTCTATTGGAAGTGGACCTAATATAAATAGTGATTATATAAATATGGCGAGCGGCTCTCGAAATTGTTATCTTGTTTTTAATACCAGTATTTCTGAAGATACTCTTTATACTAGGGGAGGAAATCATGTTAAAGATTGTACTGATTTGTATTTTGGTACAAACCTAGAACGTTGTTATGAAAGTATAAACGTTCAAGAATCTAACGGAATAATTTTTGGTCAAAATGTTTTTAACTCTGTAGACTGCGCTTTCATTTCAAATGGCAGGGGGCTTATAAACTGTTTTGGCTGTGTGAATTTAAACAATAAAACAAATCACTTTTTCAACGAGCCTTTGTCGCCGGAAGAATACAAGAAGAGAACAGAAAAAATCATGGGTAGTTATGGAAAAATAGAAGAATTTAAGAAAGAATTTAAAAAGTTTCGATTAAATTTTCCCATGCGAGAAAATAATAATATCAAGACAGTAGGATCTACAGGAGATTACTTGTTTGAATCTAAAAATGTCCGTGACTCTTTTGAAGTAGCAGGAGGAGAAGACTGCCGATATGTATACTCATCTAAGAAGATAAAAGACTCTATGGATGTTATAGGTTATGGTGTCAAGGCAGAGAGACTGCTTGAAGCTGTAGCAACCGGGCTTTCAAGTAATATAATTGGCACGTATGGTGCTGAAAATTGCAACGATGTTTCATATAGTTTTTACGTTAGAAATTGCAAAGATTGCATAGGCTGTGACGCTCTTCATCACGGGAAGTACAGTATTTTAAACAAACAATACTCTAAAGAAGAATATCAAAATCTAAAAGATAAAATTACTTCTGAACTTACAGCGCAAGATTTGTATGGGTTGATGATGCCGCCTGAGCTTGCTCCTTTTGCTTATAATGAAACTATCGCGCAGGATAATTTTCCGCTTACTAAAGAAGAAGTCTTAACCCAAGGTCTTAGATGGGAGGATGATATTCAAAAAACAGAAGGAAAGGAGACAATGAAGCCGGAAAATATTCCTGACCACATAAAAGACGTACCGGATTCTATAACAGGAGAAATTTTGAAATGCATAACTTGTAGTCGCAATTATAAAATTATAGAGCAAGAACTTTTGTTTTATAGAAAAATGAACCTTCCAATTCCTCATAAATGTTTTTATTGCCGACACCAAGACCGCATTATTCGCCGAGGCCCATATAAATTTTGGAATCGTAATTGCGCAAAATGCCACAAAGAGATTACAACAAATTATTCTCCCGACAGGCCGGAGATAGTGTATTGCGAAAAGTGTTACCAACAAGAAGTATATTAGCTATGAAACCGGAAACAAAAAACTGCCAGAATTGTCCCGATTTCTTTAAATTTAAGAAATCCGAGGATCCACGATTCTGATTTATCAGAATCGGGACAAAAAAGATATGGAATATAAATCACAAAATGTAGTATGTCAGAACTGTCGTGGTAACTTCATTATAGAGCCGGAAGACTTTAATTTTTACGAGAAAATCAAAGTTCCTCCGCCGACTTTTTGCCCGCTGTGCCACGCGCAAAGGCGATTTGTTTATAGAAACGAGAGAAAGTTATTTAAAGTCAAAGACCATTTTACTGGTCAAGATATTTTTTCATTATATCCAGCAGAAAGTAATAGAAAAGTTGTCACTCAAGAAGAATGGTATGGAGATAATTGGGATGCTATGGAATATGCCCGTGAAGTTGATTTTTCAAAACCATTTTTAAAACAAATTTTGGAATTAGAAAAAGAAGTTCCGATTTACAACCTTAATTGTACGTTAATGGTTAATAGCCCATACTCTGGTAATGCAACTGCCCTAAAAAATTGTTATCTATGTTTTAACTCAAATCATTCAGAAGATTGCATGTACGGGAACGCGGTTGATAGTTGTAAAGACTGTGTGGACAATTCGCATATTAATGAATCTGAGCGACTGTATGAATGTTTTTGGCTACGTAAGTGTTATCAGTGCTATTTTACTATAATGTCCGCAGACTCAAGGAATCTGTGGTTTTGTAGGGATTGCTTGGGTTGCAACGATTGTTTTGGTTGCGCAAACTTGCGCAAATCTTCATACTGCATTTTTAACAAACAATACACAAAAGAAAAATATGAAAAGGAAATAAAGAAAATGAAGTTGGATAGTATTTCAGGAATCAGCGAAGCTCGAGAAAAATCCAGAGATTTTTGGAAGACTCAGATAACAAGGCATCAGCAAGGCGTAAGAAATTTAAGTTCAACCGGTTCCTATGTAACAGATTGTAAAAATGTGAATGACAGCTATTTAATCCGAGAGAGTGAAAATATGCGATATTGCCAATACATGCAAATTTTAGGAAATAAGGACAATTATGATGTAAGTATTTACGGAGAACATACGGAATTAAATCATGAAACTTGTCTCTCCGGGGACCATTCCTATAATCTAAAATTTTGTTGTAATTGTTGGCCAACTTGTCGCGATAGCGAGTATTGCATGAATATCTTTAGCTCCACTGATTGTTTTGGTTGCGTTGGAGTAAAGAAAAAACAGTATTGCATTTTGAATAAACAATACACCAAAAAAGAATATGAAACACTTTTGCCTAAAATTAAAAAACATATGTATGAGATGCCATATGTTGATTCGCAAGGTCTTATTTATAAATACGGAGAATTTTTCCCAATAGAATTTTCACCTTTTGGATATAACAACACTATTACTATGCAACATTTTCCACTTACAGAAAAAGAAACAAGAGAAAAAGGATATTCTTGGATAGAAGTGCCACGTGGTAATTATGAGATAACCAAAAAAATTGGAGAACTGCCGGATTCTATCAACGATGTAAATAAAAAAATTTTAGAAGAAGTTTTGGAATGTGAAGTATGTAAAAAAGCCTATCGTGTAATGGAAAATGAGTTAATTTTTTTACGCAAAGAAAAACTTCCTATTCCAACCCTATGTAATGATTGCAGATATGATAGAAGAATCAAAGACAGATTAAAAATTCAGTTATATGAAAGAGTTTGTATGTGCGCCGGAGTGTCTGACAAAACAGGCATTTATAAAAATACCGTTTTCCATATTCACAAAGATTCTCCTTGCCCAGAAGAATTTAAAACTGGATATTCTCCCGACCGTCCGGAAATAGTCTACTGTGAAAAGTGTTACCAGCAGGAAGTATATTAAAACTAAGATACTAATGTTATGACATTTTGCAAAATGACAAAATGTTGATAAAATGAAATATATGAGTTTGCAATATAAGAAAATTGAAAAAATAGTGAAGGGATTTGCGAATCACAGGCGAATTCAAATATTGGAGCTTTTAGAAAAAACCCCTAGTTTGTCTGTAGATGATATATCTCAAAATCTAAATGTAGGATTTTTTACTATTTCAGACCATATACGTAAACTAGCCGATGCCGGACTAGTTGAAAAGATATACAAGGGTCGTTTTGTGATGCATACTCTTACCAAGAGAGGAAAGTCTATTTTGTCATTTTGCAAAATGTTTAAATGAATAATCAAAGCGAAAACCGAATATGTCAAAATTGTAAAGGTGATTTTGTAGTAGAGCCGGAAGATTTTAATTTCTATGAAAAAATAAAAGTTCCTCCGCCGACATTTTGCCCGGAATGCAGGATGCAGCGCAGGATGGCATGGAGGAATGAGAGAACGTTGCATAGAAATAAGTGTGCTAAAACCGGAAAAAGCTTGATAAGTTGTTTTTCCAGTGACTCCCCATTTACTATATATGAAAGAGACATCTGGTGGGGAGACCAGTGGGACCCTACCGAATACGGACAGGAATATGATTTTTCAAAGCCGTTTTTTAGCCAATTTCGAGAACTTATCGAGCAAGTGCCGCATCCCAATCTTTTTATAGGCAAATGCGTCAATACTTCTTATGGAAATTACATTGGCGAATTCAGGAATGCCTATCTTGTTTCTGCATCTTGGGGTGGTGAAAATATAAACTACGGGTCCCGCTGTAATTTCTGTAAGGACTCAATGGATATGTATATAACTTCTAACTGTCAGTTTTGTTATAGTGATATCTCTTCCGCTAAATGTTACGAAACCTTCTTTTCGCAAAATGTTGATTCCTGTACCAGCTCATATTTTCTTTATGATTGCAAAAACTGCATAAACTGTTTTGGGTGCACCAATCTTCGTGATAAGTCTAATTGTATGTGGAATGTACAGTTGACAAAAGATGAATATAACAAACAATTAATGGAGCTCGATATAGGAAGTTTCGAAAACTTCGAAAAAGTAAAAGAAAAATTTGAAAAGTTGAAATTAGATGCCATAAGAAAATTTGCCAATATTGTTAATTCCAAAAATGTTTCAGGGGACGATATTTCTCATGCCAATAACCTGCAATCCTGTTTTGGCGTATTTGAAGAAATGAAAGATGATAAGTTTTTAATGAATTCATTTCACGCCAAAGATAGTTATGACGGCTACGGTCTTGGTCTCGTGGAATTATTATATGAAGGGATGGATGCTGGTGTGAATGGGGCCAGGCAACTATTCGTTTTGACAGTCTGGGAGTGTTTTAATGCTGAATATTCTATTAATTGCCACGGATGTAATAATATTTTTGGCTGCATAGGACTTCGCAATAAAAATTATTGTATTTTTAATAAGCAATATTCTAAAGAAGAATTTGAAGAATTAAGAAAGAGGATTATAGAACAAATGATTAACGTTCCTTATGTTGACAAAAAGGGAATCATTTATAAATACGGGGAATACTTTCCAGCCGATATTTCCCCATTTGGGTATAATGAAACTGTAGCCCAGGATTATTTTCCATTACCAAAAGAAGAAATATTAAGTAAAGGTTATAATTGGGTTGAGCGTGAGAAACCCGAATATAAAGCAAATTGTAATGCCAATGATTTGCCTGACGATATCAAAGCTACCAATGAAAAAGATCTTTTAAATTTAGTTATTGAATGTGCCCATTGTGAAAGATCTTATAGGATCATACAAAACGAGTACTTATTTTTAAAACGTTTTAATCTCCCTATCCCCAGAAACTGTTTTGAGTGTCGTCACCAGGAAAGATTTAAAAAAGTTAATCCTCCTAAACTCTGGCATCGCTCTTGTATGTGTGAAAAAGCTCACCAAAACCATAGCGGTAAATGTAACACAGAGTTCGAAACTTCTTACGCCCCGGACAGGCCCGAGATTGTATACTGCGAAAAATGCTACCAGCAGGAAGTTTACTGAGTTTTGTGATAAAATAAGCCATATATATGCCCAAGCCGAACCGAGTGCAAATAATAAAATACGGCCCTCCGCCTCCGGAATTGCCCGTTTTCGGCAAGGTAAAGCCCGAAGACGCTTCTTTTATCGGGCGTACCAATTACGTGGCTTCTCTGGAAGAAAAAAAATTCGTGTTTGGCATTAAACGGGTGGACAGGCGCAGGCACTTGTATATAATCGGAAAGTCCGGGGTGGGGAAGACAAAACTCCTAGAGCTTTTTATACGGCAGGATGTGAGCTATGGGCACGGACTATGCCTGATTGACCCGCACGGCGACGTCATAGACGCGATGCTGGATTACATTCCAAAGGACCGCATTGAGGACGTATGCATTATTGACCCTTCCGATATTGATTTTCCGGCCTCTTTCAATCCGCTCGCTAATGTCGACCCCATGTTTAAATTCCAGCTGACCCAGGGGCTCATAGAAGTGTTCCAGAAGCAGTTCGGAGCGAACTGGACTCCGCGCCTGGAGCACGTATTTCGCTTTACTTGTCTGGCGCTTCTGGATTATCCACATGCCACAATGCGCGGGATGATATCCATGCTGACGGACAGGAATTACAGGCAAAAAGTAGTGGAATACATTACCGACGACATGGTGAAAAGATTCTTCGCTATCGAATTTGCCGACTGGTCGGAGAAGTTTGATACGGACGCGATAATCCCGCTCGTGAACAAACTCGGGCAATTCTTGTCCGACCCGCTCTTGCGCAACATCTTCGGGCAGAAACAAAACAAGATAGATATCAGCAAATTGATGAATGACAGGAAAATAATTTTTATTAATCTTTCCAAGGGGCGCCTGGGCGAGGAGAATTCCTCCTTTTTCGGGTCTATTTTTCTGACGAAAATAAAACAGGCGGGAATGGAGCGCGCGGCTATACCCGAAAGAGACCGTGTGGACTTTTACCTCTATGTGGACGAGTTTCAAAACGTAGTGACGCAGACTTTTGAAAACATTTTGTCCGAGGCGCGAAAATACGGACTTAACTTGACCATGGCGCATCAGTACGTGGGGCAAATTATTACCAAAGTCCACCAGGCGGTGCTCGGTAACTGCGGAAGCATTATCACTTTCCGTATTGGCGGTGAAGACGCTGTTAAGATGAAGCCGGAGTTTGCGCCCCTCTTTGACGTGAAAGACATGATCAACCTGGCGGTGACCGAGTTTTATATAAAAATGACCATCGACGGCGAATCTTACGACCCGTTTTCAGCGGAGACCTTACGAGTCCTTCCGCCTACTCATCCTTCATACAGAGAGGAGATAATAGCGGCATCCCGCAGAAAATATTCCATACCAAAAGGAGACGCCGCAAAACTTATAGCGGAGGAAGAAGCAACTATTATCCGAAGCTCGGAAGAGAAAGCCATTATTGAAGGAAAGACAAAAAAGAGATCGGACAATGATAAAGAAAAAAGTCCCGACGATTCCGTCGAGGATTCGCGACCGAGGGTCGGAACTTCACAAGAGGCCGAGCCTATGATATAACACGGTAGTGAGTTTTAGCAAAGCACAAAGTGCGCTCGCTAAGCGAGCATTGCTAAAATCTACTAACCGGGTATAATACCCTTATAGCAAAAGACTCCGAAGGAAAGCAGAGCTTCCTATGGGGCAGGCTATCTTAAAAATTATGTCTAAAGATTATTACAATATTTTGGGTATAGAAAAAGGCGCATCAAAAGAGGAAATCAAAAAAGCCTTTTATAAATTGGCGCATAAATACCATCCCGATAAAAAAGGCGGAAATGAGGGTAAATTCAAGGAAGTGAACGAAGCATACCAGGTGCTTTCCGATGACTCCAAACGTTCCAAATACGACCAATTCGGCGCCGGGTTTGAAAATATGGGCGGAGGCCATGCCCATGGCGGCCAGGGATTCGAGGGGTTTGATTTTTCCGGCGCTGGAGGCTTTGGAAACGGCGGAACGGAATTTGATTTTGGCAATTTAAACGACATCTTTAGTGATTTTTTCGGTGGAGGAATGGGAGGGGGTCGTCCACAGGCGCGCCGCGGCAGGGACATATCCACGGAAATTCAAATTTCGTTTTCTGATTCCATTTTCGGTGTTAACAGGAAAATCTTGATAACAAAAACTTCCGAATGTATTACCTGCCATGGGTCAGGCGCAAAAGCCGGGACTAAAATGGATACATGCAAGAATTGCAACGGACAGGGGAAAATCCACGAACAAAAAAGAACCATTTTCGGAAATATTGCGAGCACCAAAGTTTGCGAAGTGTGCTTGGGCACCGGAGAAGTGCCGAAAGAAACTTGCGAGACTTGCAAAGGCAAAGGCGTACTCCGCCGCGAAGAAGAAATCTCGATTGTTATTCCCGCAGGCATACGCGACGGTGAAATGATAAGGATGACCAGCATGGGAGAGGCAATATCAAAAGGCACGGCTGGCGACCTTTACATAAAAATAAATGTCATGCCTCACCCGGTGTTCAAGCGCGACGGCAATGACCTGGTTATGAACTTGAACCTAAAGCTTTCCGACGCGCTTCTCGGCACGAAATATCCGATAGAGACCTTAGATGGGCATATAGAAGTCACTATCCCGGAAGGAGTATCTATAAATGAAATTTTGCGCGTAAGGGGCAAAGGAGTTCCCGGCGGGAAAAACAAGCGTGGAGACCTGCTCATAAAACTAAACATAAAATTGCCAAACAAGCTCTCCCGTAAATCCCGTGAAATCATAGAAGAGCTCAAGAAAGAGGGGATATAGAACTTGTCCCGTAGTCCCGTACTAAATTTTCGATTACATAAAATGAGCACTAATAACAACATGTTAAAATTTTAGTACTGGGATGATTCCTGAACAATTCGCATATATTGCAATAATAACTAGCTTGGCAGGAGCCTCTTTTTATATAAGAGATATATTTCTCGGTAAAACAAGACCGAATTTCGTTTCGTGGTTTATGTGGATGCTTGCCCCTTTTGTAGGAGTTTTTTTACAAATCCAGGCTGGGGCCGGGTTTATATACACACTGCCTGTATTCATGGCCGGTTTTGTCCCTTTTCTCGTCTTAATTGCCGCTTTGATTAAAAAAAATGCCTATTGGAAAATAACTTTTTTTGATATTGCCTGCGGGATATTTTCTATTTTGGCTCTTTTTCTTTGGATTTCAACAAAAAATACGACCTTGTCGGTCATTTTCGCAATACTTGCTGATGGCCTGGCTGTTGTGCCAACCTTGGTCAAGTCCTGGAAAGCACCCGAAACGGAAACAGGAATAACATATTTATCAGGGATTATAAATAATACCATAGGACTATTTATAATTAACAGTTGGGTTTTTTCCATATACTCTCTTTATATATATTTTATTATAGCGAACCTATCCATAGTTCTTTGTATTTATCGCAAAAAGATTTTAAGTATGATACATTATAAATATGAAAAATAAGTTTGTAAAAATAGCTGCAATACAAAGCTTTGTTTCCGGAGATTTGAAATTAAATTTACAAAAAACCTTAAAACTTGCGGAAAAAGCGGCAAAAAATGGGGCAAAAATAATCTGCCTGCAGGAGCTTTACCGTACGGTTTATTTCCCGCAATATAAAAAAGCCGACAAAGATTCTTACGCCGAGACCATCCCGGGAGAGTCCACCCGCACATTTTCAGTTTTGGCAAAAAAATATGGAGTAGTAATCATAGTACCGATATTTGAAAAACGTAAGAATAAGTATTTTAATTCCGCCGCAGTCATAGACCAGACAGGCAAGCTTTTACCTACCTATGACAAAGTGCATATACCACAAGACCCTATGTTCTATGAAAAAAATTACTTTGAGCAAGGGACAAGCGGGTATCGGCTGTATAACACTAAATTCGGAAAGATAGCAGTCTTGATTTGCTTTGACCAATGGTTTCCCGAGGCGGCGAGAGCGGTAACCTTGCTGGGCGCGGAGATTATCTTTTATCCTACTGCCATAGGAAAGATTATCGGGAAAAAGGGTTTTGAAGGAGACTGGCACAATGCGTGGGAGACTGTCATGCGCGGGCACGCCATAGCGAACAGCGTGAACGTCGTGGCTGTCAACCGGGTAGGCAGGGAAGACCGACTAAAATTTTGGGGTCAGTCATTCATAACGGACAGCTTCGGAAAGGTTCTGAAAAGAGCAAGTAGCGGGAAAGAAGAAGTTCTGACCGCATCGGTTGATTTGTCGTTAAATAAAGAGATTAGAGACTCATGGGGGTTCTTTCGCAACCGTCGGCCCGACACTTATGCCCGTATTTCAAAATAATGTCTGAAACACCCGAACAACTGGGGTTTATAATGCCGGCAGAGTGGGAAAAACATTCTGCCGTCTGGTTGGCTTGGCCTTACGACGAAACTACTTTTCCGGAGCGTATACCGATGGCCGAGGCGGTTTTCGTCGAGATGATTAAATCCGTCTACGAGTCGGAAGCTGTTAAACTTTTGGTTTTAAACGATGAAATGGAGGCCCGCGCCACAATCCTTTTAGAGAGAGACGGAGTAGATGTAAAAAAAATTATCTTTTTCAGGGTTAAATTTGCGGATGTCTGGACCAGGGATTACGGACCTATTTTCCTGGTAAATAGGCCGGAACAAGCCCTGGCTTGGACTAAGTGGAAATATAACGGGTACGGAAAAGGGGATGACCCGTACTTTTCGCCAATCTTGATAGATAATGAGGTTTTCAATAATATAAGTTTACCCGGAAAAAAATTCCAACCGGATATGGTGCTCGAAGGTGGGGCGGTTGATGTAAACGGCGAAGGCATGTGCCTGACAACCGAACAAACTTTGATGAATCCGAACCGCAACCCTGCCATGAGCAAGACGGAAATTGAAAAATATCTCAGAGAGTATCTGGGGGTTGAGAAAGTAATTTGGCTAAAAGAAGGATTGACGAATGACCATACTGACGGCCACATAGATGAAATCGCGCGTTTTGTGGATAAAAATAAAATTATCTGCGCCTACGAAGACAACACGGAAGATGAGAATTTTAAAATCCTGGACGACAACTATCGAATATTAAAAAATTCTACCGACCAAAACGGACAATCTTTTGAAATAATAAAATTGCCAATGCCGCACATGCTTTACGACAACGGAACAAAAGCTCCGGTGTCATACTGTAATTTTTACATAGGGAATAAAGTCGTTCTGATGGGAAAATTTAACGACCCGAACGATGAAAAAGCCGAACAAATAATACAGGGCTGTTTCCCAGACAGAAAAGTTATTGCTATCAACTGCAGGGAAATAATATACGGAGGCGGGGCTATCCACTGCATGACTCGAGAGGAGCCGGCGGTTTAAATTCTGTAAACTTTTTGTCCCTCCGGAGTATCTTTTATCTCATAGCCAAGAGATTTGATTTCTTTCCTGATTTCGTCGGATTTGGTGAAGTCTTTTTCAAGGCGGGCCTTGGTCCTTTCTTCAAGCAGGTGTTGAACTTCTTCCGGAACGACCTCTTCTTTTAATTTTTCAAAACCGAGCCCAAGCACCTTATCAAAATCAAGAATGGTGGCTTTTTTATCCGCGCTAGACATGTTTTCATCTTTCATTACATCCCATAATAGCGAGAGCGCTCGCGGTGTATCCAGGTCATCTTCTATGAATTCTTTAAATTTTGACCGGTATTCCTCATGTACGCTGCCTATGCTGTCTCCCAGGTCTTTATACAGGTTATATAAGCGTTTTAAGGCCGTTTCCGCACCTTCCAAGGCTTCCCATACGAAGTTTACCTTAGTTCGATAGCTTGCCATGAGGAGCCAAAAACGGTAAGTAACAGGGCTTATGCCTTTTTCAACTAGGCTATCTAGTTTTAAGAAATTACCTTTTGATTTTGCCATTCTTTCATTTCCCGTATCTACGAACTCACTATGTATCCAAAATTTAACAAAAGGCTTTTTACCTGTTGCCGATTCTGACTGAGCGATTTCATTTGTGTGGTGGGTGGGGATAAGGTCAATACCTCCTGTGTGTATATCAAATTGCTCGCCCAAAAATTTTATACCCATGGCTGAACACTCTATATGCCAACCCGGGAAACCCTTTCCCCAAGGGGACTCAAAACCAATTTGGGAATTAAATTTCCAAAGAGCAAAATCTTCAGGGTTCTTTTTTTCGGAGTTCTCAGCAATTCGAGCATGCTTTTCGTCTACAGTTCTTTTCCCTCCCCACAGTATTCCATAATCCGGCATGTTCTCTGTATCAAAGTAAATTCCATCGCTAGTTTTGTACGAATATCCTTTTGTTTCCAATTTTTGCAGAAGTTCTATATCTTCTTTCACGTAGTCGCTTGCAAAATATGGTCCTTCCGGCATTTGTATATTCAACTCTTGCAAATTTTCCTTAAATCTTTCGGTATAAAACTCTGCCAGCGTGCGCATATTTTTTAGGGTCAGTTCTTTTCCCTCGCGCAAAAGCCCTTTAGTCATTTTATCTTCACCCGAGTCTGCATCGCTAGAGAGATGGCCTATATCAGTAATATTCATAACTTGTTTTACTTTCAACCCACTATATTCAAGCGTGCGACGTAAAATATCAGCAAAAAAATAAGAACGAAGATTGCCTATGTGAACAAAATCGTATACAGTCGGTCCACAAGTGTACATTCGAACCTCGTCTTGGTTTATAGGAGTAAAAACTTCTTTTTCCCGCGTCAGGGTGTTGTAAAATTTGAGCGGCATTGTGTTTGTCAGCTATTTAAATTCGCTCTGGTATATTTCTATCAGGGCGTAAAGCAGGCTTATGGTAAGCGGTCCGATGAAGACTCCTACCGGGCCCAAGAGCGCAAGCCCGCCTAACACCGAAAATAGGATAAGGAACGGCGGGATGTTTATTTTATGTCCTACTATATATGGATTGAGGAAATTGTCTCCCGTGCCCACCACGAAAATCGCCCACACTAAAAGGCCTATTCCGTAGCCTGTCTGTCCCGTTGCAAAAAGAAAAATCACAGCCGGTACGGATACCACCGCGGTGCCGAAAGGCGGGGTAATCGAAGCTATGGCGGCGAGCACCCCCCAGATTGCGGGATTAGGAACATTGAAAATATACAAACCGATTCCCATGGAGACTCCTTGGATAATGGCAATTAAAAGATACCCTTTTAGCACTCCGTTGATGGTATGAGAAAGTTTATTTAGTATTTTTTCATCGGCCGTGCTGGAAAGAGGGCTCAATGAGAGCAATGCTTCCTTCCATTTTTCTCCGTCTTTCAAAAAATAAAAAATAGTCACTAAAAATAGGAAAAATGAGAATAGTACGGAAAGCGTAGCGGTAAATATATTTGCGATATTGTTTGCTAGGAAAGAAATAAAAGTTGAGATTTTTTCTCCTATGTCTAAAGACAACCCATAGGGCAGAATTTGATTGATTTTATTTCCGAGCGCGCTGATGAGCGGTAGGGGATTACCGTTATTTAGCATTGAATGATAAAGCTCTTGCGATTGGTTGAAGACTATGGATCCGACGACAAGCAAGGGTATGCAAAGCACGGTAAGGAAGAACAGAACTGTTAAAAGCGACGCAAACCAGTTGGGCTGGCGCATCTTTTTAAACCATTTATATACAGGATAAAGCACAATGGAAAACGACGCGCCCAGCACGAGCACTATCCAAAACGGGCGAAAAATCAAAAAAGTGAAGAATAATGTTGCTAAAAAGATGCCGAAGAAAAAATACTTTTCTATAGTTTTTGATTCCATATAGGTAATAGTATAGCAAAAGCTTGCCTTTTTGTGAAATTTCATATAATATAAGCTCCATATGAAAAAGGATGAATTTGCCGTAATAGCCACGGGCGGAAAGCAATACAAAGTCTCCGAAGGGGGGCTTGTTTCCATTGAGAAAATCAAGGCAAAAGGAATTGAGTACAAAAAAGGGGACAAGGTGTCTTTTGACAAAGTTCTTTTGGTAGATGACGGCAAAGATACAACTATAGGCACTCCTTACATTAAAGGCGCGAAAGTGGATGCGGAAATCGTGGAAATAGGACGCGCTAGGAAAATCCTGGTTGTAAAATACAAGCAGAAATCCCGATACCTCCGCAGGAACGGCCACCGCCAGCCATTTTTCAAAGTAAAGATAACTTCGATAAAATAAAAACATGCAATACGGTCTTGCGCAAAACACAAAAACAAAGAAGCTAAACCGAAAATTCGGGGTTGCTTATTGCGTTGCATAAAAATTAATTTTAAAAAATGAAACTCAACAAAACAGCCCTGAATGGGCTGTTTTGTTCTTTTGGACGCGTTCTTTGTCAACTATCAACCTAACCCTTTACTTTTCGAGGTGAGAAAAATGAGTAGCGCTTTTGTAGCACCCGCAGAAGTTCATCGCCGTGACACCGAAGAGGAGGCCTGGTATGAGCTCAAAACCAAGGCAGATCTAGCTGTCCTTGCAGTATCTCGAGCTGAAGAGGCCGTAGAAAAAGCAAAGGGGCAAGCTTCGCCTGCTCTCTTAGCGGAAGCTTTAGCGCGGGCTAACTTCGAGAAAGAGTGGGGGCGGGTACCGGAGCAGAAAGAAAAATTCCCTAACTGTAAAGGCGAGTAACTTCTTTTCTGCAGTACGGGCGGCCATTTGGTCGCCCGTTTTTTATATGTGGTGAATTTTCGCATATGCTAGATTTAACAACTACTTTTCCACAATAGAAAAAACTTGACTTATTTTTACAGAATGCTTAAATAGAAATATGCAATACAGGGCGCAAAATCAGAATATGATGGCAATGATGATGAACAACCGAATGTTCGGGGTTGCTTATTGCGTTGCATAAACTAAACTAACTTTTAAAAAATGAAACACAAAAACCAGCCTCGAACGGCTGGTTTTTGTTCATTTCGGACAAAAATGTTCTTTGAGTTCTTCACAGTCAACTAATCAACAGGCCTCTGGGAGGGGGCTAAAAATGAATAGAGTGTCTCAGGTTATGCGGGATGTTGTCGCACAAATGGAAATTCCGGCATGGTGTTTCCAGCCGGACAACTGGAGCATTGCCTTCCTGCGCGGGCTGGGAAGTCTTGCGTTCCAGCAGTGGGATGGGCGGAAAGTATGGGAAGTTGGCGTCGGGAGTGGTGTGAACATCGCCGCTCTTACCCAACTTGTGGATGCGCAGTGGTACTTCTCGGATTACGATTCTAGGTGTACACCACTGGCAATGGCGAATTTGTCGCGGGCGGGGGCTTGTGGCAAATTTGTGCCACTTGAGGGTTCATGGGATCTCGTTACTCCGCCGGCGGAGATGGAAGCGCCGAAAGTCAACGTGATCTTTGGGTGCCTTCCACAGGTACCGGTCTCATCTAGTATCAATCTCTCGGTTGGCGACAACCGAGCGCACTACTACGACCCCCGACGTTACCCCGAAGCTCGTTCCAATGAGTTGGGTCTGGGTATCGTGCAGACACTTCTGCAAAATGCAAAGCAGGTTCTTCTCCCCAGAGGTACAGTTGTCCTGAATCTTGGCGGACGACCCGGGCGCAAGCGATTGCTCGAACTGTTTATACAGGCGAGCTACGTACCCGATGTAGTTAACGAGGAGGTAATTCAACAACACCCCGAGACGTCGGTGGTATCGCTCGCCACGCTTGAGGAGTCAGGGCAGAGCGACTTCGAGTTCTTCTTGGATGAAGATGCTCGTTACCCAATCTCCGCTCGCTCGGCAGAGACGCTGAGAGAAGCGGGCACGGAAGTCTTCCACAAGATTTACGTCATTGCGGGAACAACGCTGACGTAAATAATCTACGGATTGGATGACTGGCACTGTACAATGCCAGTCATCCTCTCTAATTTTTATTCAAAACATTATAAAATTAAAAATCATAATTATGAAATTCAATAAAGAAAAAATCTATTATTTAGAAGGTGCGGTAGGTACTGAAATTTTACGTCGAGGATTCCCTACGAAATTACCATTATGGTCAGCCAAAGTGTTGTTCGAGAAACCAGAGTTATTAAAAGAAATTTATATTGACTACATCCAAGCCGGTGCTGACATAATTACAACTAACACGTTTCGCACGCAACGTCGAACTTTAAATAAAGTCGGATTAGGCGATGAAACAGAAAGAATTAATCGTTTGGCGGTAGAAATTGCCATACAAGCCCGTAACGAATCCAAAGTTGAGCATCCTGTGTACATTGCTGGTTGTATGACTACTTTAGAGGACTGTTACCGTCCAGATTTGGTGCCTTCACAAAAAGAACTAGAAAAAGAACATAAAGAACAAGCAAATATTCTATCCAAAACGCCAATTGACTTTTTTATTTTGGAAACCTTTAACAGTATTAACGAAGCGGTTGTTGCGGTTCGAGCCGTGTACAATACTGGAAAACCTTTTATAATTAGTTTTACTGCCAATGCACAAGGGGATATTTTAAATGGTGATCAATGGGACGAAGCAATTAAACAGTTGAATCAGTTTCACCCTCTGGCTGTTTTGGTGAATTGCGTCTCAGGAGAGATAGCTACTCAAGCATTGGAGAAAATAAAGAAAACTACAAACTTACCGTTTGGTGCGTGTGGAAATGGTGCTGGTGAAGCTGACAACAAAAATGGCTGGAAGTTTAGTACTTCCGACCATGTTGATAATTATACTTTATATTGTCAACAATGGATTGAACTAGGAGCCACTATTATTGGGGGATGCTGTGGCACAAATCAAGAATATACTAAAGCTTACAGCCAGCTAGAGCGAAAAAAAATATTTCCTTAAGATTTTTCCAGCTTTAAATTTAAAATATCCCCAATGTGCTATTGCCTGTTCTTTAGAGCATTTTTGAGTGTGTCGTTGTCGGAGTATTCGAGTTCGGTGCCGGTGGATAATCCTTTGCCCAGAGAAGAGATTTTTATGTTTTGCTCATCGCAGATTTCTCTCAATTGTTCGCGTACAAACTGGTCCGTATGT
>Ga0209542_10007564_pt1 | contig 20612 bp, 18 predicted proteins | sample RifCSPhighO2_01_FD_184028 | JGI IMG/M metagenome (GOLD analysis project Ga0209542, IMG submission 184028) | Soil microbial communities from Rifle, Colorado - Rifle CSP2_plank highO2_0.1 (SPAdes) (version 2) | ecosystem: Environmental > Terrestrial > Deep subsurface > Rock core/Sediment ...
CGTTTATTCAAATAATTCAGGAGACTTATCAAAAGATGATATAGCCAAGATGTCTAGGGAAATTGGCATGTCTCCAGACGATCTAAACTCCAAAGTAAACGGCAAGGGGAACGGCTATCTTGTTATTGTGAAAGGTCTAAGTAAGTCTCAGGCGGACACTCTGAGAGCCCTCAATATCAAAGGAATCGTGGTGGCCTCGGAGATAGAGCGTTTTTATGTTGAGGATACATTGGCGAGCTCTGTTTTAGGTTTTGTTGGTTTTGAGGGTAAGCAGAGAGTCGGACAGTATGGAGTCGAGTTATCTTATGATGATATCCTAAGCGGCATAAATAGAACTCAGAATTTTTTGGGCAACAAGACTTACTCTGGAATTATTAAGTATCTAAAGTTTTGGTCAAAAGAAGATTCTCAAGAATCTCAAGGAGATACATTCCCAGTGGCAGAAGGTGGCAGTGATATCGTTTTGACCTTAGACGCAAACATACAATCCATGGTGGAGGTTAAGCTCCAAGAGCTTATAAATAAATGGAGTGCTGAGGGCGGTTCTATAGTAGTCCAGGATCCTCTGACTGGTGCTATTCTTGCGATGGCTTCTTATCCTGGTTTTGATCCAAATAATTATTCAGAATATGAATTGAGCAGTTTTATAAATCCAGCTTCACAGAAAGTTTTCGAGCCCGGATCTTCTTTCAAGACCATAACAATGGCTGGCGCTATAGATAGCGGGGCAGTGAGACCTGATACAACCTACAATGACACAGGACAGGTTGAGGTTGCCGGCTACACTATCAGAAATTTTGATGAAAAATCAAATGGCATCCAAACTATGCGCCAGGTTTTGGAGCACTCGCTTAATACTGGCGCGATATTTGCGGAAGAAAAAACAGGAGACGATAAGTTTATCAATTATGTTGTTGGATTTGGTTTTGGCCAAAAAAGTGGTGTCGATTTAAATGGAGAAGTGTCCGGTAATATAGCGAATCTCTATAGTGGGCGTAAGATAAATTTTTTGACGGCATCTTTCGGGCAGGGAATTGCGGTAACCCCGCTTCAGCTAGTGAACTCATATTCTGCGATAGCAAACGGGGGTAAATTAATGAAACCATATCTGGTAAAAGAAGTAATAAGATCGGATGGCTCTGCTTTAAAGTCAGAGCCTGTAATTTTGGGAGCTCCCATAACTGAAAAAACTTCGGCTCAGATAAGATCCATGTTGGTTGATGTTGTTGACAATGGTTTTGATAGAGCCAGAGTTGCTGGTTATGACATCGCCGGCAAAACCGGCACTGCTCAGATTCCCGGACCGGACGGCGGTTATTTGGGTGATAATCAATTTGTTCATGATTTTGTGGGATTTGCGCCAGCCTCTTCACCAAGGTTCACGATATTAATAAAAATGGATAAGCCTCAAGGCATAAGATTTGCTGCCGATAGTTTGTCACCAGTGTTTGGAGATATCGCCAGGTATCTGATAAGGTATTTTAATATACCCCCGACAAGAAATTAGAATGCAGAATTAATACATAATTTTATGAAACCAGAATCATCGAAAATCAAAGAAGCTGTCGAGCCGTTGTTGCCAAGGGATGTTGTTGAGATGTATGAGGTTTCTGGTTTCCAGATTATTGGTGAACGTGCTCTTAGAAGATACAAGAAAGATAAGAAGCAGGACGATGCTATAAGAATAAAAGCTGCTGAAGGAACCCAAAATCTTTATAAAAAAAGCGTGCGGGCGAGCCCTGACGAAAGAGGTGCGCTACTTATGTTTGCACTTCGACATGATAACCCAGACATTAGGAGAGAGTGTGCCCAGCTCATATATACAATCCCTGACCACGAGGAGCGTGCGAACCTAATTCGCGTTGGGCTTGAAGATGAGGACACTGGTGTCCAGTTGGTTTGCTCGAGAATTATCTCATTTGCAGATGAAAGAGAAAAGCCAATGCTTATGCAAACCGTGTCAAGAATAGTTAGCGATGGGCTTGAGGGTGTTGATGTTGAAAGAAAGAAAATATGCGCAGAAATGATTGAGGAATGTCCGCCGGAGCAGGAAGTTGCTTTTAGAAAAAAGGTCTCGGGAATAATCAGATCAAGTTTTAATGATGGAAATAAGGAGCTTCAAAAATCTTTTGCCCAGATTGTAAAATACGCAGCCGAAGAAGATCGAGTCGATCTAATAATGATGGGTCTTGGGTGTGATGATTATGAAGTAAAATCGTCTTATGCCGACGCGTCTTTAGCTAGTGTTCCAGATAATAAGCAAGATGACACAAGAAGTAAAATAACAGAAATAGTCAAATCCGGTTTTGATAGTGCTGATAAAAAAACACAAAAACTTTCGGCTTATATGATAAAAAATGTTTTGGAAAAAGAGCGTTTCGATCTGGTTCAATCTTGCCTAAATAATAATGAAAATGATGTAAAAATGATATGCGTAGAAATGATCCCTTATGTGGTCAGCGAACGGCAGGCCAATCTTATGTCCCTTGCTCTGGAGCAAGGCGACCTAACGATCATTTGGGTATTGTTGTCGACGCTTGGTCGGTTTGGATTATTGCTAGAAGCAAAAGGCGGATTTGACGAAGTTCTTAAAGAAAAAATCAGAGAAGGCATTGAATCTGGGGATGTTGAAAAACAAAGAATTGCCCTAGAAATGATGTCCTTCTTGCAGGTTAAGGACGAACAATTAATTGATTTGATTGAGTCAAGGGGCTTGTCTGGCATTTTAATAGAGCCGAAACTTTATAAACATAATAATGTTGGTAATAAAACTTTTGAAAGAAAACCTTTCGAAAAAGATGGCTCGGAAACTACCTTACTTGGAGGAACCCTTAGGAGCAAGAGCATTATACGTCATATAGAGCCCAAGGCTTTTGTGTCCTGGCAGGAAGCTTACGAGAACTACAAATTCTGGCAGGAGCAAGGCTTCGATTACGTACCGATAGAACCCATACAATCTTATCACTTAAACAAAGACAACATGGTCGAGGTTTATTGTGGAGTTTTGGACATAAGTCTTGGAGATTGGAACTTAGTTGCAGACAGATTCAAAAGGGAATTAAATGATGATAGGGAAAAAATAACAAAATTGATTGATGAATTGGGGATAGAACATGGTCACCCACACGTTGATAATTTTGTTCTGAGGTTTTTTAGAGATGATGATGGTGTGCCAGATTTAAAGAGAAAGCCCAGGTTGTACCTAATTGATTTTGATCAAGCAGTTTCCCCGCAACCAGGTCCAGGTGCTTGATATTTATATATGAAGACAATTTTAAAATATATTCTTAAAATTTTAGCCAAGAGGGTAATCAGCCGTTACCGGCCGACTGTGATCGGTATAACTGGTTCGGTGGGCAAGTCTACGGCCAAGGAAGCGATATTTTCGGTTTTGAGATCCAAATTTTTGGTTCGCAAGAATGTCGACAATTATAACAATGAATTCGGGGTTCCAATGGCTGTTCTTGCCATAGATCCTATTAAATTCAAATCTTTTGGCTATAAGCTAACTTCTTTGTTAAGTGCTATTTGGCTTGTTATGGGTTGGAGAGAGAAGTATCCAAAGTTTTTGGTTTTAGAATTGGCCGCAGATAGACCGGGGGACATAAAGTATCTTTCCGATATTGTTATGCCGAGTATCGGTGTAGTTACCGCGATAGGCGAAGTGCCGGTTCATGTTCAGTTTTATGCAAGTCCGAAAGAAGTCGCTGTGGAAAAGGCAAATTTAATAAGAAATCTGCCTATATCTAATGGTCTCGCTATTCTTAATTATGACGATCAAACAGTTCTTGATATGAAGGAAATTTCCAAGGCCAAAACGATGACATTTGGTTTGTCTCCAAAAAAATCAGATCAAGGGCCTGATGTGTGGGCTTCAGACATTTCTTATTTTATAAACCATGACAGTAATGATTCTGGACAAATTGGTGGTCTAGCTTTTAAAATAAACACAAAATCTTCATTTATTCCCACAAAAGTTAATAATTTAATCGGTGTTCATCAGTTGTATGGCATTTTGGCAGGTGTAGCAGTTGGGCTTAATTTTGGAGTCAATCTTATCGATATCGCCGGTTCCCTTGAAAATATAGAGCTACCTCATCAAAGAATGAACTTGATGTCCGGAGTCAAGAACTCGTTTATTATAGACGACTCTTACAATGCTTCGCCACTTTCAACTAGAGCGGCACTAGAAACATTAAAAAATTTCAATAATGCTAAGCGACACTTAGAGGATAAAACCATGCGTTCCGGTAGGCGTATAGCTATTTTGGGAGACATGAAGGAGCTTGGTAAATATGAAATAGAAGCGCATAGAGCAATCGGCAATATCGCTGCGGAATGCTGTGATGTTCTTATTACTGTTGGTGCTGCGGCCAAATTCATTGCCGACTCTGCAGCCAATCAGATGTCAACTAATTCCATATTTAGCTTCAACACTTCTGAGGAAGCTAGGGCCAAGGCGCAGGAGGTTATGGGTGAGGGAGACGTTGTTCTCGTAAAGGGTTCTAGGTCAATGAAAATGGAGGTGATAGTCGAAGAGCTTTTCGCGGACATTTCATCTTAACTATAAAAATCAAAATCACGCTTCATAACAAAATTACAAAGCGCTATTTGACTAGATTTTCCCTCCGGCTCTGTATGTGTGTTTTGCTGGTCGCGACTATGCGCTCCTCTCGCAAAACACACATACCTAGGCCGAGCAACCCGTCCCGCTACTGCGGGACTAATTGTTTTGCTTAGTAATTATTCTGTGATAAAAACCGCCGAGATGTGCCCGGCTTATATTGGGATAAGCCTTAAAAATAATTGTAAAATTACTTTTTTTTTGTTATTTTAAAATCATGGCTCCTGTCGTCTAGCCTGGTCCAGGACGAATGGTTCTCAGCCATTAAACCCGGGTTCAAATCCCGGCGGGAGCACAAGACGCAATATCTTGCTCTTTGCGGCCAGTTTGTTGGCTTTGGGTAGTTGTCTGCGACGAAGCCTCCCATGAGGCATGGCTGCTTGCCCCCTGCCTCGGACCGAAAGTCCGTTCGTGCGAAAAGAGACACTTCGTTCTCGTGGGCGGTTTGCATCCAGGCATTGTGGCTCCAAGGGTGGGCCTGGCATAGAGACGGACAAATTGTCCCTTGCCGCACCGCTCCGTTGGAATCCTTCTTTTCGGACCTACCCCGCCTTGACGAGAGCCTTCGGTTTGCTACGATACAGGAAGTTCATTTAACGATAGAGAGGTGCGCATGCGCATTGTTATGGGTACCGAAGAGTTCCAAGCTCCTGTAGAAGTAGTACTTCATGAGACTCTGTCTGAACAATATCGCTTGGGATCAGATGATATTCTTCATGCGGATTTAGAAGTGCTAGTCAAGATCTTTGGTCATCTTGCAAAATCTGTAATCGAGGATCATCAGCTCGGGAAGAGGCATAATATTATGCATGACTTCATGGACGCCGTGGAGAGGCACTTTGGCGCAGTAATTCGCCAAGCACATTTTCCGGTAGTTTAACAAGCGGCGTTGGCCCGCTTTTTTGTTAAGTCCTACCTATTGCGTGTCCTTGACGCGCTGATCACGCGGCAGTAGGCTACCGATAGCACTTCTATATCCATGGGGCTATATGTTGTTCCGAATCAACGGTCGCCCAAACCTTCTGGGTGGTATCATGCTCGCCGCGATCCTATTAGGTCTTGCGATTTCGCTCCTGTCGGCCATATTTGGGAGACCCTCGGATCGGTTGGATATGTTTCCGTGTATCTTAACCTTCGTCTCCTTCCTTGTCATAATGATAAATATCCGAGCCCAAGAAATCAGCCTCAGGTCTACATTTGATATTTTGGACCGAATGGATAGATCATCTCAGAGTTCCAGATCTGAGAGCATTGATAACGAGCCATAGACTATACGCCAGGCGTCAAGGCCTGGTTTTTGTTGCACGAGGTGAACATGCCTACACGAGCAGCCACACTTCTGTTGTTAGTTTCTTTCAGCCTCCATAGTAAGCGGAGCGACAAGGGCTTTGAGCTAAGTGGTTCCAACTTGCCCCGCAGAGGCTATTCCCCTGCATCTCTTTGAACCGCCTCTTTTGACCCTTCGCCATCCTCTTGGTATTCTTGAAGCAGGTCCCAAAACTTGTGTATTTCTTGCACGATGAGGTTCCAAAACTTTCTGACGAGGAGCACAATAAATATGTTTTTGCTGCCTATGATTTAGTACAAAAAATTGACCAAAAGAACTCACAAAATTTTGGCCGACATTTTGTTAGCCTTGCACTTTCTTTGGATAGTGGTTTTGGTCGGGGGAACCATTTTCATGATCTACAATAGATGGTACATCCCGTATCATTTAGTTATTGTGACTGGAACACTTTTATTTAATCTTTTTTTGGGTGGCTGCCCTTTAACTTGGTGGGAAGAAAGGCACAGAAAGGCGTGGGACCCAAGTGTTTATTATCATCCCAATTCTTTTGCCGTCACTTATTTTAAGAGAATTTTAAACGTTAATTTAAATCCGAGGCAAGTTAATTGGATTCTCTTGCTTATAAAAGTCACATCCTTTTACGTTGCAGCGGTTCTCATTACACTCAGGAACTATATTAAATAAAAACCAGTGACATTTTAGCCACTCTTTCTTATTTCAGACACGCTCCGCCGCAGGAGATTCTATGGGCGGGCTAAAGCACCGCCCACAAGAAACTTCGCCTTTATCCAGCGGCAGCTTCGCTATTTCGTCTCACAAATTTGATTTTTGATGAAGAAAAGTTATATCAAAAATCAACCAAGTCTGTCTGCCTATGAGGCAGACAATTTGCTCGTCGGAATACCTGAAATAAGAAAGAGTGGCTAATAAAGTTTCTATAGCCTAGACCTTCACGAATACGTCATCGACAAAACCAAGCTTAATTTTTCTTTTCTGGACGCACAGGAACAAATAACTTCAAATTTCTGTAGTTTTTCGCTGATGGGAGTCCACTATTGGAGCACATCTAGAAAAACAAGGGAATTTTATGGAATTTGTACCCGCCTGCCGGTGAGGCAGGAGTGCGCGACAAATAAAGAAAAATTAAGCTTGGTTTCGGGGCTTTTATTTGACATAGTGGCTTCTAACTGCTAAATTATTAAGACAATGTCATTTGCGGTAATTAAAACTGGTGGAAAACAATATAAAGTAGCCGAAGGTGCTAAGCTTTTAATCGAAAAAATAGACACTCCAACTGGGGAGGAGTTTGATTTTGATCAGGTTCTTTTGATCGGCAATGCTTCCGTAGAGAACGCTAAAATAGGAACACCGCTTGTTGTTGGTGCCAAAGTTAGAGCCAAAGTTTTGGAGCAGGGAAGGGGAGATAAGAAGATAGTCTTTAAGTATACAAACAAGACCCGTTATAAAAAAAAGAAGGGTCATCGTCAGCCTTATACCAAAATCGAGATACTAAAAATTACCGCCTAACAGGTGGTAATTTTTTAATTAAAAACCACCAGATCGGGTGGTTATTTAGATGACGGTGCCACGGCAAGTTTGTGTTTAGATATTGCTAGCCCTTCAAGCCATTCTTTTACTTTGCTTTTGCCAGGAGGTAGGGGAGTTACTTCCCTGAAATATAAAAAGAGAGAAAATCCTAAAAAACTAGAAGGACTAAGCAGCTGTCCTCTAGTCGAGTCGAATATATATGAACACAACACATATACGGCTAACAACCCACAAATTACCACTCTAAAAAGGTACGGAGTTTCGTCTAGCTGGCTTGGTAATCCCTGACATATATTTTCCCAGGCCTTGTTTATTTTTTGGTATTCACACAATGCATAAAAAGTTCCTATGCCGGCTGACACGATAGTCCCCATGCCAACTTTTACTGGAAAGTATGGAAGGAAATATCCAGCTGCAAATACTAAACATGTGCATTGGATTAATGAAATACCAAACTTGGCTATTGAATATGATGTCAGGCTAGTATTCTTTTGTAGCCAATGACTGAATTTTGTTGCTTGGGCTATAAACCAATCATCTAGTTTTTTGATCGGATTCATGTCTACCCTTTTTAAATAACCTGCTATTATATTAGCTTATTTACTCAAATTTGTCAACCTTTTGTTTGTAATAGAGTTATTTTTAAAGCATAAAGTGGGGGCATAGTCTGAGTTTCTAAGACTTATCAAAGTTATTGAGCCTCGAGTCCCGATGTAATCTGTCGGGGCGGTTTTTATCACAGAATAATTACTAAGCAAAACAATTAGTCTCACACTAGCGGTACGGGTTGTTCGGCGTAGGTATGTGTGTTTTGCGAGAGGAGCGCATCGTCGCGACTAGCAAAACACACATACGGAGCCGATGTGAAAATCTAGTCAAACAGGGCTTTATAATTTTTTAATTTAATACCTATCAATCTAACTCCTATTTCTAAATGCGTGCCCCAATGTTATCTCATCTGCGTACTCAAGTGTGGCTCCTGAGGCCAATCCACGCGCTAGGCGAGTTATTTTGACACCAAGTGGTCTCAGTTCTTCTTCCAAGTATAGAGCGGTTGTTTCTCCGTATGTATTTGGATTTGTAGCGATAATAACCTCAATATCCGGGGTTAATTTTTGTAACTCTATAATTCTTGATCCCAACTCCTTAATCCTCAAATTGTGAGGCAATTTTCCTCCAGCCGGGTTTATGTGTCCGCCTAATACATGATATACGCCATTAAAGACCTTTGTGTTTTCCATTGATTGGAGATCAGTAACCTTTTCAACTACGGCTATACGGGTTTTATCGCGTCTATTACTAAGACATAAGGGACACTTTTCGTTATCAGCTAGATTAAAACATTCGCTGCAGAGAAGCGATCCTTCGCCGAGGGCGCCTATTGATCTAGAAAAATCATCGAGTTCCTTTGCTGGCCATTCGATCATATCCAAAACAAGTCGCGTGGCTTGTCTGGGTCCAATTCCTGGTAGTTTGGTAAAAAATTCAATAAGTTTTTGAAATTTTTCTGACATTGACTCAGTTTTTATACGTGTTATTGTTTAGGTGATCTTTAAAACAAGTAGAGTACAAAAGTGGCTAAAAATAGCATCTCGGAAATTGGCATCAGACTAATTATATCAATATTTTCTTTTATTGTTGCGCTTATACCTTTTTGGACTTTTTGGGGTGTAAGAACGTTGGCGCAACCGGAGGGGTTTTGGCAGAATATTTTTGTCTTCGGTCTGGGTTTTTATTTTGGGGGTGCTATGCAAATAATTTTATTGATTTTTTGGATAGTTTTTATACTTACAGTGTGGGCCGACGATTAGTAATTATTTTGTGATCAGGTAATACCTGGTCTTTTTTATTTCGGGATTTGCTGTCTTATGATCAATCTATTAGAAGACTCAAGCAGTTGGCGAGGATCAAATTCCGCGAGCCAGATTTTTGAACGACACCTGCTCCTCATCAAAATATAACTCAATAGATCCAACCGGTCCGTTCCTGTGTTTCGCCACTATGATTTCAGCTATATTGGGCTTTTCGCTTTCTTTTTTCACCCTGTCTTCTCGATATATAAACATAACCAGGTCAGCGTCTTGTTCAAGGGAACCGCTGTCACGTAGGTCTGAAAGCTTGGGTCTTTGGTCAGGCCTTGCTTCAGCGTTACGAGAAAGTTGTGATAGGGCGATGACGGGAATATTTAACTCGCGGGCGAGTCCCTTGAGGTTGCGCGATATCTCGGTAACCTGTTGCACGGGGCTGTCGTAGCTCCTGTTTGATTGCATGAGTTGAAGGTAGTCTATAATAAGCATCCCCAGCCCTCGTTCGGCTTGCAGGCGTCTTGCCATGGATCTTATTTGAAGGACTGTTGGAGAAGATGCATCATCTATAAAAATATTGCTTTTGGCTAAGCTGTCGAGAGCAACCTGTATTCGCTCAAAATCATTATTCTCACCTTCAGAGGACAACCGGCCGGTGCGCAGTTTGTGCAAGTTAATGCCTGCTTCAGCGGATATTAAGCGGTCGACAACTTGATCCCTAGACATTTCCAATGTAAAAATTCCGACCGGAAGACCGCTTTCTCTGGCGGCGTTGCGCGCTATATCAAGGGCGAAAGTACTTTTACCTAGTGACGGCCTAGCGCCTAGAATTATAAGGTCTGACTTTTGGAAGCCCGCAGTTATGGCATCCAGATCATAGAATCCGCTGGGAACACCCCGCATGCTTCCGTCAGACTTATGAAGATTATCAAGTCTTTCGAATGCCTCATGGAGAGCTTTGTCCAAGGGTTCAAATGATTGTTGTATCGATTTTTGAGTTATTGCGAAAATCTTTTGTTCCGCTTGGTCCAATAGCATATCAACGTCTTCGTCTTCTTGATAACCAAGACCAAGGATATGATGGGATGCATCTATGAGATCACGCAAAACCCTTTTACGTGCGACTATATTTGCGTAATGAGATATGTGGGCTGAGGTTGGAACGGAGTTGACGAGGGATGTAAGATAGCCAACTCCTCCTATTTCTTCTAGGTGACCCGCTTCTTCAAGTTTATTAGATACACTTAGGAGATCTATCGGTTGTTGTTTTTCAAAAAGATTGAATATTGATTCATAGATGATTTGATGGGTACGACTATAAAAATCATAAGGATGAAGAGAATCCGCTACCTTGTTTATAGATTCTTTATCAAGTAAAAGAGAGCCTATTAGGCTTTTTTCGGCTTCAATGTTCTGTGGTGGGAGTTTGTTGATTGTATCTGATCTTGCCATCTGATGAGTTATTATAAACCTGGCGCAATAGTTTGAGGAGAGGATAAGGTGTGTAAAAGTTGATTTATATCGCTTCCTCGGTCTTTTGTGTACGCTTCATTACCCCAGCGGTATCTCCGCTATTTTGTCTCACAAATTTAATTTTTGTTAATGAGATATTATAACAAAAATTAACCGGGCAATTTGTTCGACAGAATACACAAAAGACCAACGGAGCGTCATAATCATAGTTGTTTGTTTAAAAAAATAAAACCGCTAGTTAGCGGTTTCTTCAAACACGTTCGTTACATATTCAAGTTCTCGGTCAATGTCTTTCGGATCAAGAATACTCTCAATTATGATAGGTTCCAGGAATGGAGTCGGTATGCTTTTTATAATTTCTTTCTGTCTTGTTTGGAACAGCGGTTGATGGCCGTTTCTGTAGCCACTTAGGTGAATTTGAGCAATGAATACACACATTTCATTATAAAACATATCGACCAACTTAAGAGTGGAATCGTTGGTAAATGCATGATTTACGTCTAACACTAAAGACAGTTTGGGGTCTTTTGAGAGCAAGGGCCACAAATCAGAAGGTGTCTTGAAGCCGGTTTTGCGGTTGTCCATATTTTCAAAGGCAACAGGAAAATCAAGGCCCTTAAATACAGAAAAATCTGACACAGTGTCGGGGTGGAATACAACCAAATCTAGTGGTCTTTTTGTGTGCAAGACGTTTATTGCCGCAAAAGTTTCTTCAGTTTCTTTGTTGTGCCCGTATGTCTGAATTGGCGCATGCAGACTGACATAATCAAACCCATGAAAATGCAGTGCGTCAAGCTGGTTAATTGGTGTGCCCCGTACTCCTTTTATAAAATTCAACTCCACAGCCTTGATCCGCTTGGATCTAAGCAGATCTAGTGAATCAAGCATGCCCAGGCTTTTATAAAAACATCCTGTTGAAAAGCCAATCATGATATCTAATTGCATTTAGGCACCCATGTTTTTAAAGAGTTTCTGAACTCTAAACTATTTTTTCTTTTTTGGCAATAGGACCGAATGTTGCGTCCTCTATTTCATAACCAAGTTTTTTTATTTCTTTTCGTAGTTCGTCTGAGCGAGTAAAGTTATTGTTTTTTCGTTCTTTTTCACGCTCTTGAACTAACACCCTAATATTTATTGGAATCTCATCTTGTTGGGGCGGGATTATACCGAGCAAATCGTCTAATTGATTAAGAAGGGAAATGATTTTATCTGCTGAAGATTTATCTAGTTCCAGAGAGTCTATTGTGGGGTTAATAAGACGCATTAAGTCGAATAGAGCGGCTATCGCAGAAGGCGTGTTGAAATCATCATCCATTTCTCTTTCGAAACTAGATTCAAATGAAAGTATTGCTAACCTGGCTTTGTCATTTTTTTTTTCTTGGAGCGAGTTGAATGATGCTTTTATTTTTTGTAGGAATTCCCCGATGCGGGCAACCGCTGCTTCTGAACCTTCAATATTTTCTGGTCTATAATCAATAGGTGATCTGTAGTGGGCGCTTAAAAACATAAGTCTTAACGCTTGAGGTGGATATTCAGTTAGAGCATCTCGGATTGTTACAAAATTATTAAGTGATTTAGACATTTTTTTGCCGTTTATTGTCAGGAATCCGCTATGCATCCAATATTTAACCATTGGTTTCAGTCCGGATATTGATTCCATTTGAGCAATCTCAGCTTCGTGGTGAGGAAATACGAGGTCTTGAGCTCCGCCGTGTATTTCGTATTGAGGACCGAAATATTTCTCGGTGATGGCGGTATCTTCTATGTGCCAACCAGGTCGTCCGTATCCCAACTCGCTGTCCCAGCCCGGCTCTTCTGGCTTTGAGAATTTCCACAACGCAAAATCACCGCGGTTTTTTTTCTTATTGCTTTCATCTATACGACTGACTGCATCTTCTGCGCCTTCGACTGTGCGGCCAGATAGTTTGCCGTAGTCAGGGAATTTAGTCAAATCAAAATAATAGCCGTCATCTTCTATTAAATAGGCTATGCTTTTTTCGATTAATCTCTTAACCTGAGAAATAATTTCTGGTATGTGTGAAGTAGCGGGTGTGTATCGGGTGACGCTGGTTATTCCAAGTGCCTTCATGTCTTCATAATATGCTTCCTTGTATTCTTGTGTCAGGTCGCTTGGGTTGATCTCCTTGTGCTTGGCCCTCTCTATTATTTTGTCATCGATGTCGGTTATGTTTTGGAGGTAGTCAACTTCATAGCCTTTGTGGCGAAGATATTTGGCAATTAAATCAAATACAATATAGGTGCGGGCATGACCAATATGAGAATGATCATAAACCGTGGGTCCACAGACAAAAATGCGGATCTTGGATCCTGACAGCAATAACTCTTCTTTTTTTCTTCCTAAGGTATTGTATATTTGCATTTATTTAGAGTATAAAAAATACTAAAATGGCAAAAAAAGTCATGATCAAAAATGAAATGTAGCCAGCCAAATTAAGTCGAAAACTGTTGACGTTGCCCTTCATTATTTTCGGGTTATTGGCCATGTGTATTACCATAAATATCAGAATGGGGGATATTATGCCATAGAGAAGAGAGGTGTAGAAAAGTGCTTTAATTGGATGGAAACCAAGTAGTGGTATCATTAGCCCTACTATAGTAGAGAGAATTATGACCCCATAAAAACCCTTTGCTTTTGCGAAGCTCTGGTTTAGTCCAGACTTCCATCCAAACACTTCAGCTATGACATATGCGGCTGAGCCTGCTAACACGGGTATGGCCAGGAAACCAGAACTTATTATGCCCAGAGTGAAAAGCAAATAGGCGTATTCTCCTGCGAGTGGCTTCAGGGCTTCTGCGGCATCTCGGAGGGTTTCTATGTGAAAATTTCCCGCTTTGAATAATGTCGATGCTGTCAGGGTAATTATAAAGAAGGTGATTATGTTGGAAAAACTCATTCCGATTCGGGTATCTTCTTTAAGGGTTTTAATGTCTTCCTCTGTCGACGGTTTAAGGTGGCAAATTCTTCCTGGCTTGCACTGTTCAATTATTTTTTCTTCTACTTCCTGATTCGCTTGCCAAAAGAAAAGGTAGGGCGAAATTGTTGTGCCCATGAATGCGGTTAGGACAATAAAAAAATCTTTACTTAATTCAATCTGCGGAACTATTGCGTGGAAAATAATGCGCGGCCAATCCTGCTGTATCGTGAAAGTCGCGAATATATATGCAAAAAGTGTAAGCGACAACCATTTAAAAATATTAAGCAGTTTTTGGTAGGATAGGAAAATTGTAATGAACAGTATTAATAGGGTTATAACTATTGCAGTTAATTTTTCGGGCAAGGGTAGAATCATGGCTGTGGCCTGTGACATTCCGGACATGTCCGCCCCGATGTTTATAGTATTAACCACGACTATTAGCGTGGAGATAAAAAAAAGAAGCCAACGCGGGTAGTGGTGTTTAATATTACCAGCTAAACCCATGTTGGATACTCTACCTATCTTTGCACTCATTTCCTGAACCGCTATCATCAGTGGTAATGCAAGGACAGCTACCCAAAGCATCTTGTACCCGAACCGAGCTCCTGCTATGGAATAAGTTGCAATGGCTGAGGGCTCATCATCTGATGCTCCTGTGATGAGACCGGGTCCCAGTTTGTGCCAGAATTTTTTTAGTTTACCCACGAGTTTATTATAACAGAAGACTGTTCCAAAGTCTGAATCTTTAGATATTGGCACTCTTGACGCGAGAGTGCCAATCGATTAAGCTTGCAATATGATAACCCAAAGACAGGCATTATTGCTTGCCTCAATAATAGAAAATTTTATTAAAACAGCTGAACCCATAAGTTCTAAACTCCTTGAGAAATCTGGATTTTTTGGATTAAGTTCGGCTACCATCAGGGCAGAGATGAGCGAGTTGGAGGGGCTAGGTTATCTTTCGCAGCTACATACTTCGGGTGGGCGTGTGCCGACGGACTATGCGTATAGGTTTTTTGTTGATAAGTGCGTTGTCGAGACGGACTCTAATCTCAGTCGCAAGGAACAGGAGAAAATAAGTCACTCGATAAGGAGCGCTGGTAGTGACCCCAGAAACATAAACAGGTTAATAGCTCAGACCCTGTGCGAACTTTCAGACAACCTTGTAATAACAGGAATTGCGGAAGAAGAAGATTTTTACAAAATAGGCCTATCTAACCTCTTTGAAATGCCGGAATTTAGAGAATTTGACAGGGCTTTCAGGTTGGCAAGTTTTTTTGATGAATTTGATTCAATGTTCGATAATATTATAAAAGATTTTTTTGGGTTACCAAGTGAAATAAGGGTTTTTATAGGTCGTGAGAATCAGTTAAAGGACATACGAGATGAAACAGTTATGTTTGCCAGGTATAACTTACCCAATCAGTTAACCGGATCGCTTACGCTGGTTGGGCCTACAAGAATGGATTATTCTAGAAATCTGGGCCTTATAAAATATGCGACCGAAGAACTGAATAAATTAAGCAAAAGAGCATAAAAATGGACGAACAAAATAAAACAAAATTAAATATTGATGATGCGACGACCGAGCTTGATATGTGTAAGAAGCAGGTTGAAGAATATCTTAATAATTGGAAACGTGAGAGGGCGGATTTTGTAAATTATAAAAAAGAAGAGGCTAAAAGAATGGAGGAGTTTGTTGGGTTTGCTAACCAGGCAATTATAGTTGAATTCTTAGATGTAATGGACAGTCTATACAGTGCATCATCTGGGGATGGTGCTGAGGGGGTCATCCAGATTATTAAGAAGGCCGAAGATTGGCTTAAAAAACATGGAGTCGAAAAGATAAAAGCTGAGGACAAGTTCGATCCGCTTATGCACGAAGCCGTGGAGTCTGAAGATGGTGGCGAGCGCCTAGAAGAAGTACGGCCTGGCTATATAATGAATGGCAGAGTTATAAGGCCGGGGAGGGTTAGGATAGTAAAATAAATTAAGCGGGTGTAACCAAAGGATATTTCAGGTACGCTTCGCTGCCCCAGCGGCAGCTTCGCTATTTCGTCTCACGGATTTGATTTTTGATGATAGATATTTTATCAAAAATCAACCAGGCAATTCGCTCGTCGGAATACCCGAAATATCCTTAGATTCCACCCTTAAAAAAATAATATGGCTAAAGTATTGGGAATTGATTTGGGAACAACTAACTCGGCGATGGCAGTTATTGAGATCGGTCAGCCGAGAGTATTGGAAAACAAAGAGGGTATGAGAACTACTCCCTCAGTCGTTGCTATTGGTAAAAACGGCGAGCGTTACGTGGGGGTTACTGCAAAAAGGCAGGCTGTAACCAACCCCTCTAATACTATTTTTTCCGCAAAGCGTCTTATTGGCCGCCGTTTTTCGGATGCAGAAGTTCAAAGTGACAAAAAATTGCTACCCTATGAGATAAAAGAAGGCTCAAATGGAGATGTTGAAATTAAATTGAATGACCCTTCGGCCAGCTCAGGTTTAAGTTGGAAGAAGCCGGCTGAAATTTCTGCGATGGTTTTACAGAAATTAAAGACCGACGCTGAAGATAAGCTGGGTGAAAAAATAACTGATGCAATAATTACAGTACCAGCTTATTTTGATGATTCTCAGCGTAAGGCCACCAAGGATGCGGGAGAGATAGCTGGACTTAACGTTAAACGTGTAATAAACGAGCCAACTGCAGCGGCCCTGGCTTATGGTTTCAACAAGAAAAAGGATGAGAAAATTGTCGTTTATGATTTTGGTGGCGGAACCTTCGATATTTCTGTGCTCGAGGTATCAGAGGACACCATTGAGGTTCGTGGGACTGGAGGCGATACTCATTTGGGAGGGGATGACATAGACCAGAAAATTATTCAGTACTTGCTGGATGAGTTTAAAAAGGAACAAGGAGTTGATATCAGCAAGGATCAACTTGCTGTGCAACGACTCAAGGATTCAGCAGAAAAAGCCAAACACGAGTTATCAAGTACTATGCAAACAGAGATAAACATCCCATTTTTGACGGCTGACTCATCGGGCCCGAAACACTTTAGTATGACTTTTACCAGGGCAAGGCTTGAGGATTTAGTTCGTGAGTATATAGACAAATCAATAGAACTGACAAGGAAGACGGTCGAAGAAGCAGGATTTAAAATTTCAGATATAAACGAGGTTGTTTTAGTGGGTGGGCAGACGAGAATGCCGGCAATTGTTGATGCGGTTAAAGCTTTATTTGGCAAAGAGCCCCATAAAGACATAAACCCTGACGAGGTTGTGGCGATTGGCGCTGCGATCCAGGGTGGCATTATGCAGGGAGAGATTAGAGACGTGCTTCTGCTTGATGTGACACCGCTATCTCTTGGCATTGAGACTCTCGGTGGTGTTATGACTAAGATGATAGAGAAGAATACGACCGTGCCAACTGCCAAGACGCAGACATTTTCTACCGCGGCTGACAACCAGCCTTCGGTAGAGATACATGTCTTACAGGGTGAGCGCGCCATGTCTACTGACAACAAGACGCTGGGAAAATTTATTTTGGACGGTATACCACCCGCACCGCGTGGGGTACCTCAAGTCGAGGTCACTTTTGATATTGATGCCAACGGTCTTCTTAACGTAAAAGCAAAGGACAAGGCGACAAACAAAGAACAATCAATAAGAATAGAGGGTTCGTCCGGTTTGACTGATGAGGAGAAGAAGAGAATGACCGCTGACTCGGAGAGATTTGCCGCTGAAGATGCAAAGAAGAAAGAAGCGGTTGAAGCCAGGAATGCAGCGGAAGCGTTGATTTACTCAACGGAGAAGGCATTAAAGGATGCTGGAGACAAGGTTTCTTCTGATGAGAAGAAGCCAATTGAAGAAAAATTAGAAGCTCTTAAAAAAGTAAAAGATGCTGGTAGTGTAGAAGAAATTAAAAAAGCCAGCGAGGAATTGTCGCTGGCTGCGCAGAAGATAGGTGAGGCTTTATATAAGCAACAGCAATCTCAACAAACAGCAAAACCAGAGGAATCTAGAAAAGAGGGCGAGGAAAATAAGGAAGAGTCGAAACCCGAAGAAAAGTAGCGTAGCCAACTCCTGAGTCGGATTGCCTGAGTCGGCGCGCCCTGAGTCGGGTCCCTGAGTCGGGTATGCTCGTTGGCTACGCTAATCCTAGTATTGTCGCCATTGAATTTATTGTCAACATTAGATTTGCTGACCGACTCCGTATGTGTATTTTGCTGGTCGCGACGATGCGCTCCTCTCGCAAAATACACATACCTGTGTCGGGAGACCCGCCTTACTATCTTTAAAAAAATTAAAAAACCGGATGATTCCGGTTGGGTGTAGAGCTATGCTTAGAGTTCTGGAGTCGTGGCATCAATTAAAAGATCAGATCTAAATGAGAAAACAGGGCCACCATTTCTGTTGAATGATTCGGCATCTATAACGTAAACAAAGTTCCTGGTGTTAGTGATAATCCTTTTGAGCGAGTCGCGTATTTCATCAACAGAACAATGCACTCCGGTGCCTAACTTTGAGACTATGACATACAGGTCAAAAACATGATCTATGTTGCATAATTGTGTACCCTGCACAGCCCCTAAGACTAAACGATCAAGTTCTTCTTTATCAAGTTCTCTTTCCTGGACCTTAACTATTTTTGCCACCTTCGAGCTCCTTTTAAAAAAACTTACTTTGTAAAATTATATAATTAATAACACGCAGAGTCAAGTTAAAATAAAAACCGCGGTTTAAGCGGTTGTATGTTATTACCAAGAAAAATTCGGGTGGACAAGGCCACAGTTCGCGCAAGGTAGTTGCGCATCTATGGTTTCAAGTGGTCTCTCCTGTGGCGGGAATATATCTTCAATGACAATTCTCATGTAAAAATTTCTACCTTTTTGGCCCTTGATAACCTGTTTTACAAGTGATAATCCACTTGATTCAAATTCCTGAACCATGAGGTCTGTCACCTGTGTAAGCCCCTCTAGTATTTCTACGTCGTCGAAGACCCTGCCATTGTTCAGTGCCAGAGCTGACCCCAAGAGGTCCATGTCAAAAAGATATTCGACTGAACTTGTCGCCGTAATATCAGTAACCTCTATTAGTTTAAGTCGGGGTTTTACAAAAGATTTTTCTATTAGCCAACCAGTTAATTTATCGGCATCCGTATTGATTCTGTTTAAAAAATCACCCAGCTCTGCTAGTTCCGCAATAGGCGGTATGCTATAATCTGATCGTGCCATGGGATTCCTTTTTGCTAAAAAACCATTATTATAATAGCAAATCATGTATAAAAAGTCAATACTGTTAATTTTTGTGGGTTTGGCGGCATGTCTTTTTTGGTTTTGGGTTCAGCCCTGGCTGGCAAGTCCCGTTAAGTTTGCAAATGCCGGTGTCTGGATCAGACCGCTTGTAATGCTATGTGTTTTAAGTGCGTTTGTCGGTCTGGCGCTTTTGTTGATAAACAACAAATTGCTCAGGATTGTTGTCTCTATTTTAGTTGGTTTGCCACCCGTCCTCATTTATGGCTATAACCATTTTTTCCTCTTGGCTTTGTTGGCCTTGGTCCTTCTACACCTGCAAGCGGTTAAACAGATACACATACAAGAAAAGGGCAGGATAAAGATTGATGTGGGGGAGATAATGCGTCACGGTTTGCCCGTAGTTATAATGCCTATATTCATAATGATTTCATTTGCATTTTTCCTGAGTCCTGCTTTGCAGGGTGTGGCCAAACAAGGAGAACTTCCGCCGACTGTCAATCAGGTGCTCAATCAGGTTATTAGCGGCTTTGTGGGTCAGGAATTGAGTGCCCTGCCACCTAGTGAGCGTCTTGGTGTTGAGAGTCAACTTGTAAATGAAGTTATGAATAAGTTCAATGAGTTACTGGGGCCTTATTTTGTGTTTATGCCCCCGGTTCTAGCTTTTGGTTTGTTTATAATTTTGCAAGGACTGAGTTTTATATTTGTTTGGCTCGGAATGCTTGTGGCCATGTTGGTGTTTTGGATAATGCGTAAAGTTGGTTTCGTAAAAATAAAAACAGCCTCTGTTGAGGCTGAAGTACTCGAGGTTTAGATTGGTATTATATCATCCTCCAAAAAGGTGGGGACCCCAAGATGCACACTTGAGCGGAAGATCATTCGTGGTAACCGAAGATTCTTGTGAAGATTCTTGTCCTGTTGGATTTGGAATCCAGAACACAAGAGAATACGAAATAACTAGAAGCCCTTGGTTCTCAGCCACCCTCAGCCCTTGTATATTTGGGTTCTTGATTTTAAGCCTATTAAATATTATATAAAAGGCGTCTGCGATCTCCTTCGTTGCGATTTCAGTAAAAATTCCTTGATTAATTAAATGTATTTTTAATGGTCCCAGTTCTATATTGTGTATAACCCAAATCGAGTTTTTTATAACCGAAACTTGTGTAGACATAAAAGGCGGCTTTTCCTTAGCCCACAGGCTAGTTATAATTGTGGCGATTCCATCTAAATCTACTGTTTCACGGACTTCTCTTCTAACCTTTGCCATATTTTGAACCTCTTTTCAAATAACAAGGATTGCTATAATATGGTAACCGTTATTATTAAATAAGTCAAGTTTTATAAGTATTTTTATATAACCATGTCTGACTACTATACAACACTAGGTGTAACTAAAAACTCTTCTCCGGAAGAAATAAAGAAGGCGTACCGTAAGCTGGCTCATCAGCACCATCCTGACAAGCAGGGTGGGGACGAGAAGAAGTTCAAGGAGATAAATGAGGCTTATCAGGTGTTATCTGATCCTGAGAAGCGTGCTCAATATGACCAGTTCGGTTCAGCGCCGCCTGGTGGTTTTGGTTCCCAGGGACCATTTGGCGGGTTCTCCGGAGGGTTTAATCAGGAGGTAAATCTCGAAGATCTATTTGATTTATTTGGCGGGGCTTTTGGCGGAGGATTTAGAGA
>Ga0209542_10007569_pt1 | contig 20602 bp, 24 predicted proteins | sample RifCSPhighO2_01_FD_184028 | JGI IMG/M metagenome (GOLD analysis project Ga0209542, IMG submission 184028) | Soil microbial communities from Rifle, Colorado - Rifle CSP2_plank highO2_0.1 (SPAdes) (version 2) | ecosystem: Environmental > Terrestrial > Deep subsurface > Rock core/Sediment ...
CGAATCGGAATAATAAAAATCGCGGAAATAAAAATGGCCCGAGAGCTCTCCGCCGAAACGCGCGTCTTTTGCGCGCATCGCCGTTTTTATATTTGCGTGTCCAACAGGAACGCGTTCAAATCGCGCGCTTTTATTTTTTACAACATCTCCAATAATTTTTGAAATTGAGGCTGTGCCCAAACACAACTCACCTTTTTGTAAAAAACTATCAAGTAAAAACGCGTAAACGTGATTTGATTCAACAGATTCGCCCTTTTCATTTATAAAAAATATCCTGTCGCCGTCGGCGTCCAATATAAATCCTAAATCGGCGCCGTCATTTTTAACTTTTTCTTCAAGCGCTTTGCGCACTTCGGGCAAAAACGGATTTGGCGAATGATTCGGAAAATTTCCGTCGGGTTCAAAAAATAACTTTTCAGACAAAACTCCAACTTCGTCCAAAAGTTTTTCTAAAATGGGTCCGGCGGAGCCGTTTGAGGCGTCCGCAACAACTTTTAAGGGTTTTTTTATTTCGGCGTATTTTTTTAGAAAATCCAGATAACCCCGGCTGAAATCCTTTTTTATTATTTTGCCGATATTAACTTTTCGCGCGATCTCCGAATTAGACAGCGTTTCAACTTCCGGCAAACCGTCTTTTTTGTAAACAGGAAATCCACCCTCGCGGATAAGTTTCAAGCCGTTATATTCTTTTGGATTGTGCGAGGCGGTAATCGTCGCTCCTCCGGAAGCGCCGGATGAATTTAGAGCAAAATAAAAAAGAGGCGTGGAAACAAGCCCGATGTCAACAACATCCCGCCCTTGGTCCAAAACCCCTTGGCTGAAGGCCTCAAAAAGAGCGGGCGAAGAAAGACGCGCGTCGTCTCCCACTACAACTTCTCCAAAATGTTTTTTTCGGCTCAAGTACTCCGAAAACCCAGCGCCTATTTTGTAAAATGCGTCTTCGTCTGCCTCGTCCGGGTACTTTCCGCGAATATCGTATTCCTTAAATATAACGGGGTTGATTTTTGGCATACTTTAATATTAACATCTCATTATGTCTCTAAAAATTGGAATTGTCGGATTGCCGAATGTCGGCAAATCATCTCTCTTTAACGCCTTAATGAAACGCGAGCAAGCACTCGTGGCAAATTATCCTTTTGCCACCATAGAGCCGAATATCGGCGTGGTAAGCGTACCGGACGAACGGCTGGATAAATTGGCCAAGTGGTTCAATCCTAAAAACCCTCCGCCGATAGTACCCACGGCAATAACTTTTGTGGACATCGCGGGATTGGTTAAAGGAGCTTCCGAAGGCGAGGGTCTCGGCAACCAGTTTTTAAGCCACATTAAAAATGCTTCAATAATTCTTGAGGTTGTGCGCGATTTTGAAGATCCAGAAATACTTCGCGAGCACTCAAAAAACCCCGACCAGGACGCGGAAATAATTGAAACCGAGCTTATATTAAAAGACCTTGAATCGCTTGAAAAAAAACTGGATTCAATTAAAAAGGACTCCTCCAAAAAAGAGGAAACCGGATTTCTTTCGTCGCTTCAAGAAAAAATGTCCTCCGGCGAAGAGCTTGGTATTTCGGAACGTGACGCCGGAAACGAAAAGATATCCGCGATTTTAAAAGAGCTCAACTTTCTTTCGCTTAAACCTAAAATTTATGCTTTCAATACCGACGCTTCAAAAATTGGCGCCTTTGACAAAAAAAGGACCCTTCGATCAAAACCCGTTATTTATTTTTCGGCCAAAACCGGCGAGGGCTTAGACGATTTGATAAAGACCTGCTACGAAACCTTAAACTTAATCTCATTTCTGACGGTGGGTGAAAAAGAAGCCCGGGCCTGGACAGTAAAACGAGGGGCGTTCGCCAAAGAGGCCGCGGGCGTTATACACTCGGATTTTGAAAAAAATTTCATCCGGGCCAAGGTAATCGGCTGGCAAAAACTTATATCAACCGCGTCTTTCGCCGACGCCTCAAACAAAGGACTTATACGGACCGAGGGTAAAAATTACGTTATGCAGAACGGGGACGTTGTGGAGTTCTTGATAGGCAAATAAAAACGTGCTAACATTTTAGTCAATGGAAAAAGAAAGCGATCCAAGACTATACGAAATATCCTACCTGGTAAAAGCCGACGATGACCAGTCGGCCGCGGTTGAAGTCGCGGCCGTAAGCGGAGCGATTGAAAAAGAACACGGAATCGTGACCTCGCAAAACTCGCCCGCAAGAAAAGCCTTGAGTTATCCTGTGGACGGCGCGAAAGACTGCTGGTGGGGCTGGATAAAATTCATGGCCAAGCCCGAGGTTTTGTCCGCGATTGAGCGCGAGCTGAAAGAAATCAAACAAATCTTTCGTTTCTCCGTATTCAAAATAAATAAGGCCGACATGGCCGAAAGACCGGCCCGAAAAAGACGGGTTGTTCCGGTCCCTCCGGCGGAAAAAACAGACATTGCCGAGATTGACAAAAAATTAGAAGAAATGCTCGGAAATTAACTTATTAAATTAAAAAACAAAAATGAACCTGAATAAAATATTTTTGATCGGCAACCTGACCCGCGACCCGGAATTAAGAAGCCTGCCGTCCGGAGTAAACGTAGCCTCTTTCGGTCTGGCCACAAACCGTTTCTATACCAAGGACGGGCAAAAACAACAAGACACTCAATTTCATAACATCGTTGCTTTTGGGCGACTGGCTGAAATATCCAAACAATATTTGAATAAAGGCTCCCTTTTGATGGTCGAAGGCAGAATTCAGAATCGTTCATGGCAAGGGCAGGATGGGCAAAAAAAATACAGAACCGAGGTGGTCGCAGAAAGCATGCAGTTGGGGCCGAGAAGTTCGGGCGCTTCGGCCGAACGCGCGGCCACAGCCCCAAAAGAAACCCAGCCGGAGGTGGCCACAATTGATTACGGCGAAGAAAACATAAACCCGGACGAAATCCCCTTCTAAATAAAACCCAAAAAATATGGTAAAAAAAGAACAATGTTACTTTTGCACGTCAAACATGAGGTCGGTGGACTATAAAGACACCGAGGTTTTGAAACGATTCATGAGCCCTCAATCCAAAATTATGGCCCGAAGAAAAACTTCGACTTGCTCCACTCATCAACGAAAACTGTCCCGCGCAATAAAGCGCGCGAGACAAATGGCCTTAGTGCCGTTCGTTACGCATTAGCTTTTACCGCTTCTTTTATTTTTTTCACCAGTTCTTGTATGATTTTCGGATTTTCTTTCAGGAAATTCCTGGCGTTTTCGTAACCCACGCCGAGTTTATGCACGTCGTAAGAAAAAGTATTGCCTGACTTTTTGACCAAGTCATGCTTGATGCCGAGGTTTAAAACATCGCCCTCGTAAGATATGCCCTCGCCGAACATTATATCAAACTCGCCGAATCTGAAAGGCGGGGCGACTTTGTTTTTTACCACCTTGGCCTTAACTCTGTTGCCTATCGACTCCTCTCCTTTTTTAATCTGGGCTATGCGCCTGATATCAATTCTGACCGAGGCATAAAACTTGAGCGCTTTCCCGCCGGGGGTAGTTTCTGGATTTCCGAACATCATGCCGATTTGCATTCTTATTTGATTTATGAAAATTACGATTGTTTTCGTCCTTGCCACAAGCGCCGTGAGCTTGCGTAGCGCCTGAGACATTAACCTTGCCTGCAGTCCGATGTGGGCTTGTCCCATATCGCCTTCAATTTCGGCCCTAGGAGTAAGGGCCGCCACGGAATCTATAACCACAACGTCAATGCTCCCCGAACGCACCAGAGATTCAACTATTTCAAGCGCCTGTTCTCCTGTGTCTGGCTGTGAAATCAGAAGGTCATCAATTTTTACGCCGAGTTTTTTTGCGTATTCAGGATCTAGGGCATGTTCGGCATCGACAAAAGCGCAAAGTCCTCCTTTTTTTTGAGCCTGGGCCACGATGTTGAGAGCCAGCGTGGTTTTCCCAGATGACTCCGGACCAAAAATCTCTATCACCCGGCCTCTCGGAACTCCTCCGACCCCCAAAGCCATATCAAGCGAAAGAGATCCCGTCGGAATAACATCCACGTCAACCCTGCGCGCCTCGCCCAATTTCATAATCGCGCCCTCGCCATATTTAGCCTGTATTCCCTTTATGGCCGCCTCAATGCTGGCCAACTTATCGTTTTTTTCCTTACCCGCCATGGCTTTAGCGTCGGCGGGGTCTTTTTGTTTTTTTGCCATTTATTTTAATTTATTCCGGTAATCTTGCCAAAACGGTTATCTTTTCGGATAATTTTCCTCCGAACCGGCCTTCGGCCCTGACCTCAATTATGTTTAGGCCCGGGAACAAAATAAGGGCCTCTCTAAAACTTCCGTTTTCATCAGTATAAAGCGCCCTGCCGTTGAGCTCAAGTTTCGAGACATCTCGCGCGCGTCCCGTAACCACCGCGTTAAAACCGTCTATTGAGGCGCCGTCCGCGGGATAGTCAATAACAATCTGCGGACCGCGCCAAAAGCTCCGAAAACTGAAAATAAAGTAAACAAAGAAAACCGCCAGAAACAACCCGAAAACCAGAATCGCAACAGGGCGGCGCATAAACTAGAACGAATCAAAAAAATTTTTTCCTTCTCCCGAATTTTCGTTTCTGTTTTCCTTCTCTATGCCGTCCGCCGGATCTTGGGCGGAATCTTTTTTTATAAGGACCTCCCTCGGCTTTGCGCCGTCCCCCGGCCCGATAACGCCCCTGGACTCCATCATGTCCAATAGCCTCGCCGCGCGGGCATATCCAACGCGGAGCCTCCGCTGAAGATACGACGCCGACGCCTTTCCCGCCCGCACCACCACATCTTCGGCCTCGCGATAAAGTTCGTCGTCAACATCCTCCTCTTCTTCCGTCTCAAAAATTGATGATGCCCCGTTTTCGGGCTCAAGGCTCAAGCTCTCGAATTCGGACTCGGCGTACTGAGATTCCAGATGTTGAACCACTTTTCGCACCTCGGACTCCGAAACAAAAGCACCCTGGAGTCTTCGCGGTTTAGATGTGTCTCCGGAAAGATAAAGCATGTCTCCATTTCCTAAAAGTTTTTCCGCTCCGGCCATGTCAAGAATCGTCCTAGAATCAACCTGGGAAGCAACCTGGAAAGCGATCCGTGAAGTTATGTTGGCCTTGATAAGACCGGTGATGACTTCAACCGATGGTCTCTGGGTTGAAACAATAAGGTGTATTCCCACCGCTCTGGACATCTGGGCAAGGCGGACAATGGATGCCTCCATTTCGCGGGGATAGGCGGCCATCATGTCGGCAAGCTCGTCTATAACTATGACAATGTAGGGCATCGGGGAGGAGGCGGAAGCGCCTGAATTTTGATACGATTTTATGTCCCTGACCTTTGCTTCCTCCAAAAGTTCGTATCTGTGTTCCATTTCCTTGACCGCCCACTTCAAAGACATTATCGCTTTTTTGGCGTCGGTTATGACCGGGGTCAAAATATGCGGAATTCCGGAGTAAACCGTAAGCTCCACCCTTTTCGGGTCTATCATCAAGAAACGCAATCTTTCCGGAGGATTGCGGAACAAAAGGCTCATCATCATCGCGTGAATCGCGACCGATTTTCCCGAACCCGTGGAGCCTGCGACCAAAAGATGGGGCATTTTGCCAAGGTCCGCAAAAACTGCCCGTCCGGTAACGTCGCGGCCCAAACCCAAAAAAAGCGAGGCCGAAGACTCGGCATAATCCGGGGAAGATAAAATGTTTGACATTCCGACAAGGGCTATTGATTTGTTCGGTATCTCTATTCCTATGAGAGACTTACCCGGAATTGGAGCTTCGATTCTTATCGGGTGCGCGGCAAGAGCCAAAGACAGGTCATTGTGCAAACCTGTAATTCGCGAGAGTTTTATGCCCTCGGCCGGACGAAGCGTGTATTGGGTTATGGACGGGCCGACGCTGATCTCTCCCATCTCAACAGAAATACTGAAATTCTGGAGAGTTCTTTTGATTATGTTTGAATTCGCTTTTATGTCGCCCGACGAAGGCTTTCCTTTGTCGCTCTCAAGAAGATCAAACGGCGGGGGCTTAAACTCCGAGAGCGAAGCCGGCCTGTTTTTCGGATTAAATCTGAGCGCCGAATTTTCAAATACGTTCTCTTCGGAAATCTTTTCGGCTTCTTGGTTTTTTTCGTCTTCATCGTTTTCTTCAGCCCCCGGAGCATGGCCCGCAATTTCGGCTTTTGCCATCAGTTCCCTGCGCATGGCATCAGCCGCCTCTTTTATTCCGGTCCAGTAGCGTTTCGGTTCTTCTTCCGAATTTTTTTCTTCCTCAGTTATTTCAGATATGTCTTCGTCGGGCAATTTTTCTTTTCTCTTAAACCACCTCCTGGGCTTGATTGAAACATTCAGCATCAAAAGAGCGGAGGTCGCGGCCAAAGCCGCCAATATGACCAAGGTCGCCCAAAAATCAAAAAGTTTTAAAAGCGGTTTGGAAACAACGTAACCAATGAGCCCCGCCGTCTTTTCGCCAAAGACGGCGTCAAAAACGCCGAGCGTCGAAGAAAGAAGAATAACTCCGCCGCCAACGGTCGTGGCCACAAGATTGGTTCTCAATGAAAAGATGAAGGAAAGTCCGGCGAGAAAAAAAGTGAGCGGAACAAGGAAGAAGGCGCCCCCGAAAAGAAATTCAAAAAAACCGTACAAACTTTGACCCACAAAACCCGCCTTGCCATAGGCGGCCAGAACAAAAAGGGCCGAAAGGGCAAAAGAAAAAACAGCCCAAATGGAGTGCCTGGTTTCACTGCTTAAGAATTCCGGGCGTTCTGTGCCCTCACCCCCGTTTTCCTGCGAACGTTTCTTTGATTTTTTTCTAGCCATTTTCATTTATATTATACAGATTTAAGGACAAAACAAAAAGTGTCCCGATGGCCGTCGGGACACATTTATGCTTATTTATAAAAATTATTTGGAATCCATCAATATGCCGACCGCAACCGCCAGAGCCTCGTCAACTTCAGGCGTTCTCGGATCATCTTCAATTACGAAATGCGGCTCAATCCCGCCGTCTTCGGGGGTTTTTCCGTCAGCGAGGTAGTAAAGCCCGGTGGTAAAACTGAACGTCCCGCCGTCGGACAAAGAACGCTGTGTCTGAATACTGCCTTTGCCGTAGCTTTTGACACCCACGATCTTGGCTCCCCAGATTTTAAGTGAACCGGCCAGGATCTCGGAGGCCGAAGCGGAAAGACCGTCTATTAAAACGGCGACTTCAAATCCATAAAAGAAACCGATCTCCATTGCCGGGTACTTCTGCCCCTCGCCGGCTTTCTGTCCGCGCCAACGAGCTTCCAAAACGAGAACCCCCTCTTCAGGAGCAAAAAGCGAAGCGATGCCGATCGCCGCGTTCATAAGCCCGCCGCCGTTTTTTCTCAAATCAACAATAACCTTTTTTATTCCTTTGTTTTTGAAATTCCACAACGCGTCCCACACATCCGTGGCCACGCTAAAACTGTCAAAAGAATCTATTTTCAAATAACCGATACCCGGACTGGTTTCGGAGGCCTTAACGTTTTTAATTTTAACGTCTTCCCTCGTGATAGCAATTAAAGGAAGTTTCTGTCCGTCTCTCCAGACCTCAAGCACGACTATTGTACCGGGCTCGCCCCTCATTACGCTTGCTGCTTTTCTCGTGTCAAAACCTTTAAATGGCACGAGTTTGAGTTCACGACCCTCAACGAAATCAGCCGCGGCGGTAATAAGATCGCCAGCTTTCAGCCTGCCGTCTCTTTCGGCTGGAGCCCCTTCGAAAAGTTCTTTAATCACCACCCCCCGCATTTCTTTGTCCGGACCTATGGACATTCCTATGCCTCCGAAATGTCCTACGCGCGCCTCACCTAAGTCTCTCGTTACTTCCGGAGAAAAATACATCGCGCGCTTGTCCTGCGGAAAACAGCTCGGAACTTTAAGGTCCCCTTTTAAAGCGTCTTTTTTAATTTCAAAACCGATGAAAGCCCGCGCAGCAATACATTCCTGAACATCATTGAGTTCTTTTTCGCTCAACTTGTAAAAAGAGTTTTTTTCAATCTCGGTCATTATTTCGGCAAGAGCCCCGGCTCTTTGGGAAACAACCGTCACTTCCGGAGAATTTTGAGCCGAGGATCCGACTGCCAAAAGCGCCGAAAAACAAAAAACGGAAAGAGCGGCAAGCACACGTCTATACACGCGAAACCTCCTTTAAATTTTTCAAACTGTCCTAATTTTTAGGATAAGTCCCGCACCAAACGAAGTCAAATTAACCAAAGCCGTCGCGCGCCATTTACTCCGTAGCCCTTCGGTGTTAATATCTGCCCAGAAACGTTTCATTGAAAAAGGGTCGTATATGCCAAACACCAACGGACGAAAACGGCACCTTACTTACTTTAAGGGGTGGTTCACTTACACGGCCAGCGCGGGAATCCTTATTTTTCTTGTGTCTACCGGCGTCGCGCAAAAACTCCTCTTCTGGAACCAATCGGTTTTCGTAAGCACGGTTTTAATGGCGGGCGTAATGATTTTTTATTTAAGGAAAACACTGGAAAGGGGCGGGCGAATAAGTCTTGAAAAAGACGCGCTGGATTTGGTCAGAAAAAAACTTTATGAACATGAAAACGCTGGATCGCGGGATCACGCCCAACTGCTTTTCGAAACCGATTGGTTTTTCGAAAAACACGGCTCTACAGAATTTGCCGACACGTTCGTCGCCGATTACTTCAGAAACTTGGGGTATAGAATCAGGGTCATCAAAGCTCTGACCGGATCGGCGCAAAAAGAATTCGTCGACACAGATGAACTGAAATTCTGTTTTTACGCAGGTCTTGAACGAATCATCAAGCCCATGGTTAATGCCGGAAGAAGGCTCCTGCTTTTCGGTTTTCTGGGGACGGTCGTCGGAATCCTGCTGATCGGCATCGGTATGCGTTTCGGAGAAACGGCGCAGCAGACGCTGCTCATCGCCAAAGAGCTTATCGCGGGACTGGGCGTTGCCGCCCTCACCACTATCCTGGGAATTGTGGGCAACCTGATTTTGAGTTCATTTTATGAACAGCATGAGGACGTCAGAGACAGGATTATGGGGGAGCTTTCCCGCATAACGAGCGTGTACGGACTGGACCTGTATTCGCCTCCAGAGCCAAAAAAGGAAACAGCCGATGAATAAATGGCAAATGTTTTCAAGAAGAGAGTCTGACCATACGGTCGTACAGGGCGATATAACTTTGCTTATATCTTTTATACCGCTTTTGGTTCTGTTTCTATTCATGGTTTTCTTGAACGACCCGACAACCAAAGACCCGGATAAAAACCCATTTGAGGCTGTTGTAGAGTGGGACGGATTATCCCTCGTTGATATTGACACTTGGACTTGGTGCACCAACCCCGCAACAGGACTTTGGGAAATTGTCAGTTATCAGAACAGAAAAGGTAAATTTATATTTCTTGACCAAGACGACAGGGGCTATAAATCGGATAAGCCGTTGGACAACGCAAATAAAGAAACAATAAAGTCGCTCGGCAATCGCCTGCCGGCCGCTCTTTGCGGATTAAATCTTCACGTGTTCGGCACGAACGGAGGAACTCTGCCGGTTGAAATAACCGTGTCGGCCGTTCTTTTCAAGGGACACGAAACCGGAAAACAAGTTGTCTTACTTGACCAGAAAAAAGTCGCGATGAGCCGCGCTGGGGAAGAAGTCACCGTCACCAGTTTTGAAATTGACTCCGAGGGCAAATTCGTGGTAGGAAGTAATAAGATGACGGTCCAGATGCGTTGCGCCAGTTCTTTCGGCCGCAACTGTACCCCAGACTGACAGGGAGACAACAAATGGATACTCCGCTCGTAAAAGTAATATGGACCACTTTGAGAACGGTCTTCTATTCGGAACCTTGGTTTGAGTGGGCAATACCCGTAGCCGCGGTCGCGATCGCCGCGTATCTGCTTTTCGCGATCTTAAGCCGGACATCATATTCAAAAATGTGGAAAATATTTTTGACGGCCCTGTTCGTGCCGATTGCCGTCGTGCTCTTTAATATCCCTAATTTTTACGAAAACTTCAGAGCCGGATCTTCCGACAGAAACTGCCCCGAAGTAAACATAAATCCCCTCACCGGAGAAATAGAGCCGATCAAATACGACTACATGTGGCTGCATGCCGTACCCGGACCGGCTGATACCGGATTCGTTGAACTGTTTTTGAAACAGCACGAAATCTTTGGAGAAAACCAAAATGTTAAAAATTCCCATGTCTGCCGTCTGCCTTACGACGAAAAAACAAAAAAACTGCTTCAAAACCTGAAAGACGCCCAAAAAAAGCAAGGAGACGCGGCCAAAAAGGCCGGTGTACCCGCCGAGCGCTTCTCGGAATTCGGTGAAATCAAAATCACCCTTCCGGGCTCGGCCGAAAGCAGGGCAAAAATGGACTCTTTCCTGCGCAAACGAAGCGACGAAAAGAAAAAAGGCGAAAAAGACCGCGACGACAGCTTCGGAAACGCCGAATTTAAAGCTCCGGAAAGGGAAAATGCGCCCAAGCAGGACGGAACAGCGCCGACACCATAAAATCCGAAAACGCCGCAGCTTACATATAAATTAAAAAAGACCCGATTACCGGGTCTTATTTTTTATAAAAATATTTTTAAGATCGTCTGGACACGCCTTACATTCCCCAATGATTTTTCTTACGACATTTATGCGTATGGCGAATCCGAGCTGTGAAGCGTTGGAAAACACGCCTTCGGAAATCCCGACCAGTTCAAATCTCCCGTCGCGGACAGCCACAATCGGCGTTCCGCTGTCGCCCGTATATATCCCTCCTGACAAAACAAAGAAGTTTTTGCTTTTGCCGTCAACTTCTTCCGTCTCTTTTGGAGCTTCCGTAGCGCTGACCAAACCGGGCCTGATTATAATACCGAGATTCAAGGGGTTTCCGACTATGTAAACAAAATTTCCGACCTCCAGATCGTCGCTATTGCCAATTTCGTAAGGAAAGTTGGGCACGCTGACGCCGTCAGGTAGCTTCAAAACGGCGATGTCGTCTTCTTTGCTGGTATATATCATCGTCAACACAATCTTTGCGCCATTCAAAACCGCCGAATTCTTTTCGGATATTTTTTTGGCTTCAAGCTCAACCCAACCGAAAGGGGTCTGCGCCATAAGTTTTCTCTGAACTACAACGTGCATGGCGGTCAAAATATATTTGCCCAGAACTATGCCGCCGCCGGTAATGACCCTCGGTATTTTTTGGCCTCCCGGACCCTCGAACTCGGTTTCATTTTCAAGCCTTACGACAGAGTTCTTGAGAGCCACGACACCGAACCTCTGCGGATCAACCAAAAAAACGTGGTTATCGTATTTTCCGTCGGGCTTGGGCGAATAAAACTCCGCCGGCGCGGATACAGACACAGAAACAAAAAACACGAAAATCAGCGCGAACAGCAGTCCGATCTTCTTCATCTCTTTCTCCTTTGTCAAAGACCAGCGGGTTTTTGAGGAGCAAACAAAAATCCGGCCGAACTCAAATCCCCTGCCCAGGAATAGAGTCGTCGCCGGATTCCGGTTTGCCCTTTTCTTTCTAGCTTACTCCATCATACTCCTTTTAAACTTTTTGTCAAAAGCTTAGACCGGAAGATCTTCCAGATCGCCCGAAAGCTCAAAATCTTCCGAAACAAGTCCGGAATTTAAATCCGCGTCTTTTTCTTTTCCGTTTTCATCCATATCCTATTTTTTCTTCCCTTCTTTGATAAGTTCGGCAACGCTTGCCGGAACCACTTCGTAATTCGAAAATTCCATGGTGTATGTCGCCCGCCCTTCGGTCATTGAGCGAAGATTGGTGACATACCCGAACATCTCGGAAAGAGGAACTTTGGATTTTATAAACTTGTTATTATATCTTTCGCCCATCTCTTCTATTTTGCCCCTCTTGCTTGAAATATCTCCGGTAACTTCGCCCAAAAATCCTTCGGGTGTGACCACCTCAACCAGCATTATCGGCTCAAGTATCACCGGTTTCGCCCGCCTGACCGCTTCCTGCAGAGCCATCGAGCCCGCTATTTTAAACGCCGCCTCGGACGAGTCTACTTCGTGGTAAGAGCCGTCATAAAGCGTAACCTCGGCGTCAATCAGCGGGTAGCCCGCGATAACCCCGCGGTCCATCGCCTCTTTTACTCCTTTTTCAACCGCCGGAATAAACTCCTGCGGGATAACTCCACCCCTGATCGCATTTACGAACTCAAACCCTTTTCCGCGCTCAAGCGGTTTTATTTTGAGGCGCACGTGACCATATTGTCCGCGCCCGCCGGACTGTCTGATATACTTTCCTTCGGCCTCGGCCGTTCCCTGAATTGTTTCTTTGTATGCAACCTGCGGACGGCCGACATCGGCCTCAACCTTAAATTCGCGCTTCATGCGATCCACTAAAACTTCAAGGTGTAATTCTCCCATACCCGAAATTATAGTTTCCATCGTCTCCTGGTCGGCTCTTATCCTGAATGTCGGATCTTCGTCGGCGAGCCTGCGCAACGCCAGACCCATACGCTCCTGGTCTGCTTTGGTTTTCGGCTCAATCCTTACCGAAACAACGGGCTCGGGCGCTTCTATTTTTTCAAGAAGCACCGGATGATCCGGATCCGAAAGGGTGTCTCCGGTATGGGTGTTTTTTAACCCAACAATCGCGCCTATGCCTCCGGTGTACATTTCCTTAACCTCTTCCCTGTGATTGGCATGCATCCGCAAAATGCGCCCGACTCTTTCCTTGTCTCCCGTGGAAACATTAAGAATATAGGAGCCTGCGCTCAAAATACCGGAATAGATTCTGAAATAAGTAAGCTGTCCCACAAACGGATCGGTCTGAAGCTTGAAGGCCAGAGCCGAAAACGGTTCGCCGTCGGACGCCTTGACGCTTTTTTTGTCTCCGCTTTTAGGATCAACTCCTTCGACCGGAGGAAGATCGGTCGGCGCAGGCAAATAATCCACCACGGCATCAAGCATGATTTGAACGCCTTTGTTTTTCAAAGCCGACCCGCAAAGAACCGGCACGAGTTTATATTCTATGGTCGCTTTTCTTAACGCGGATTTGAGCCGGTCCAAAACAATATCTTTGCCTTCAAGATATTCTTCGGTAAGCGAGTCGTCGGTCCCGGCTATTTTTTCGACAGTTTCGGATCGGCGCTTTTCCAGTTCATTTTTATATTTTTCGGGAACGTCTTCTCCTCTTACATTTTCGCCATGTTCGCCGTCAAAATAATAAGCCCTCTCTGCCAGCACGTCTACGACACCCTCAAGTTCCGATTCGTGTCCCATCGGAAACGTCAAAACGACCGCATTCGGCGTGAGGCGTTCGCGAATTGAAGCCAAACTTTTTTCAAAAGACGCACCCATCCGGTCAAGTTTATTTATAAAACAAATTCTTGGAACTTTATATTTATCGGCTTGACGCCAGACGGTTTCGGACTGCGGCTCAACTCCTGCGACGCCGTCAAAGACGACAACACCTCCGTCAAGCACGCGAAGCGAGCGCTCGACTTCTATAGTGAAATCCACGTGCCCGGGAGTATCTATAATGTTTATTCTGTGTTTTTTGGATTCGTCTTTGTTCGCGTAAGTCGGAATCCAAAAAGCGGTCGTGGCCGCGGCGGTAATAGTAATGCCCCTTTCGCGCTCCTGTTCCATCCAGTCCATTACTGCCGCGCCCTCATGAACCTCGCCGATTTTGTGAGAGATGCCGGTATAAAACAAAACCCGCTCGGAAACCGTCGTCTTTCCGGCGTCAATGTGAGCGATAATACCGATATCTCGTGTTTTTTCTATGGGAAAGTCTCTTGGCATAAATCAAATGAAATTTAGTTTAACACGCGAACATTGGCGCGCGAAAGGGGGTCGGGGAAAACTGTAGTTTTCCCCGTGTAGGAAAACAGCGAGCGCTAGAAACCGAGAGGTTTCTAGGGAGGCCAAAGGCCGACGCGTCAATGTGGGCAATAATTCCAATGTCCCTTGTTTTTTCTATGGGAAAATCGCGGGGCATAAATAAATCAATATTTTACCACGCAAAATGAGCGAAGGCTCTGTTGGCCTCGGCCATTTTGCGGGTGTCCTCTTTTTTCTTGACTGCTGCTCCTTCGTTTTTTGAAGCAAGCACCAACTCTTCGGCGAGTTTCTCCGCCATCGGTTTGCCTTTTTTGGATCTGGCGGCGTTAATCAGCCAGCGCATCGCAAGCGCGAGACGCCTCTCCGGCCTAACCTCCCTCGGAACCTGATAATTTGCTCCGCCAACCCGACGGGATCTGACCTCGAGAACGGGCGAAACATTTTTAATAGCTTCTTCAAAAACCGCGACTGGTTCTTTTTTTGTTTTTTTTCCGGCCAAGTCCAAAGCCTCGTAAACAACGCTCCTGGCGGTGTTTTTCTTCCCCGAGACCATAATATGGTTTATAAACTTTGATACTACGACCGAATCGTAAAGGTGGTCGGGCTCAATCGTTGTTTTTATTTTTGTTTTTCTTCTCATAAAAAATTAAGCTTTGGGCCTTTTGGCTCCGTACTTTGATCTTTGCTGTTTTCGTCCTTCAACGCCGGAAGTATCCAAAACCCCGCGCACGATGTGATAGCGCACTCCCGGCAAATCCTTAACCCGGCCTCCGCGAATAACCACCACCGAGTGTTCCTGCAGGTTATGCCCCTCTCCGGGAATATAGGCCGTAACTTCCATACCGTTGGTCAGGCGCACTCTGGCGACTTTTCGCAAAGCGGAATTCGGTTTTTTTGGCGTAACCGTCGTAACTTTGATACAAACGCCCCTTTTAAAAGAAGACGGATAAAACATCGGGCGGTTTTGCAAAACGTTAAAACCCCGCTGCAGGGCAACGGCTTTTGATTTCTTTTTTAAGGGCTTCCGGCCCTTTCTTGCCAGCTGGTTAAACGTCGGCATGTTTCAAAATTATAAGGCAAACACTTCCCGATTGCAAGAGCGGAAGATAATGCGCCCGCTTAAAACGAAAATCCCGCCTTCAGTCAAATCAGGCCGGCGCCGGTTATCAGGCGAAACAACAGCAAAACAACGGGAAAAACAAAACGGAAAAGAAAAAATATGAAAAAAATCAGGATAACAAAGCCCCACTGTTCCATAAAATATTCAAGGTCGGGCCAAATCCGTCCGATGAAAGCGAAAAATATTTTTGATCCGTCAAGAGGCGGAATCGGAATAAGATTGAATACGGCCAAAAGAAGGTTTATGAAGACTATCACCGAAAGAATTTGGACCGAGCCCTCGGGCAGAAAAACCGATCCTCCGAACCTCAAAAGCAGTCCGAAAATCAAAGCAATCAGGACATTGGATGCCGGGCCGGCAACGGCAACCGCCGCCGGACCCCAGCGCTGGTTTTTCAGGTTGTATGGATTATAAGGCACGGGCTTGGCCCAGCCAATAATAAAGCCGGTCTTCAAAATCACCATAATCGCCGGAAGTAAAACCGAACCAAATGGGTCAAGGTGCTTCAGGGGATTTAACGTCAGACGGCCTTCGTGTTTGGCGGTCGGGTCGCCCAAGGAGTAAGCCATGTATCCATGCGAAACCTCGTGTATCACGACCGACATAATGAGCACGGCTATTGAAAAAATAAAATCAACAACTTGCATAAAACGTTCTTTTTATGATAGCATAACCAGATAAAATTTTTATGAAAATCTGCGCGATCTGCGGCAAGGGTTCCCGTATGGGGGGAAAAAGAAACCTTCTTCGTGGAAAATATAACCCGACAAAGACACAAAGAAAACAGCCCAATTTACAATGGGCCAGATTAACCAGCGGCCAAAAAGCGCTCATTTGCACCAAGTGTATTAAGAAATTATATAAATAACATCGGGCCGTCGTATAATGGTAGTACGCAAGGCTGGGGGTCTTGTGGCGAGAGTTCGATTCTCTCCGGCCCGACAAGTGATTGCCCAAAACAAAAACCTTTCCTGTCCTAGAGCAAGAGGGGTTTTTGTTTTAAATGTTATAATAACATAATAATGAAAGCCAAACTTATACATTTTCTCATAGCCGAATCTCCGCGCCAAAAAAAGGGCGCGGGGGAAACGGTTAAAATGCCGTCGGCCAAAAGCGCGCCGCACTATTTTGAAACCTCAGTGCCAAAACAGTCCGTAATCTCGCGGGAAAAAATTTCCGTCGGCGGAACCAACGGGACTTTGTTTTTAAAAATGTACCATCCGGACACGGTAATAGCCGAAGCCAGATTTGATCTGGACAATTTGTTTTCGCATAAAACCATTGAATTTAAAGAGGAGGTCGCAAAAAAACTTAAGGAGATCCTGAAAAAGAAAAACGGAAAAGATATTGAGCAGTCGGGCGAAGAATATTCGGTCTACACCGTATCGGATTATCAGGGCGACCCGGAACAATTTTTGGCCGAACGCAGCATACTCGCCTCTTTGCTCAAATCGGAAAAAATAGCTTTGGACCCCAAAGAGGTTGATTACACTCTTTCGTCTTCCATCAAATACGCCAAAAATGACATGGTCATAATTGACTGGGACGGAGCGATAATTTTTGACCCGCAAGGAGATTTTGAGTCCGCGATTGAGCTTCTGGAACTCGCCAACCTTCAGCTTTTGCGTTACCGCATATTGGATAAAGAGTTGGATCGCAGATTGAGCCGTGTGACAAAGTTGGTCAGGGAGTCGCCGGACAGAGCCAGATTTTTATTCGGAGTAAAAGAAATAAACCAAGCCATAAAAAACGTGATACTCATCCGCGCTTCTTCCATATCCGAATTCCAGGAGCTGGAAAAGGAGATAAAACTCATCGGCGACTGGTATTCGGCGCGCCTTTTTGACCTCGCCGCCAAAAAATTCAAAATAGAAAATTGGCGCGAAGACATTAAGGACAAGCTGGAAGCGCTTGAAGACGTTTACACTTTGGCTTCCGAGAGATTCACCAACTCATGGGAAAGAAGGGCTAAGATATTTGAAACGATCGGCTGGTATATTTTAATAGTCGGCTGGATTATATTTTTGTTTCTGGATTTCTACAATTTCTTCAGATAGCTTTTCCGAAGGTTGATAATCAAAATTTTTTAGGTTACTCTAAGACAAGCGTTCTTTTTGGAGAGACAAATGAAAAAGGTTACGACCCTGACCGTTGTTTTGGCTCTTATTATTTGCTTCCCCGTAATTTCTTACGCGGACAATCGCGGAATAGGCGGGATTCTGGGCGGAATTTTGGGGGGAGTAATCGGATCTAAAGTCGGAAAGGGTAAAGGTAAAACCGCAGCCACAATCGGCGGGGCTCTAATCGGAGTTTTGATCGGAAGCGAGGTAGGACGACAGCTCGACGAACGCGACAAAGAGCTGATGGATAAAAAGACGCAAGAGGCTCTTGAAAAATCTAAGTCCGGCCATCCCAATGTTTGGGTAAATCCCGACAACGGACACGACGGAATAATAACCCCGGGCAAAGCCGGCAGGGATTCAAACGGCCGATACTGCCGGGAATTCCAGCAGGAAATAAGAGTAGACGGCAGAACCGAACGGGCCTATGGCAAAGCATGCCGCGAACCAGACGGTTCGTGGAAAATAACGGAGCAGATTAAATGAAAGCCGTGTTCCTGATAAACACAGAGCGCGGAAAGGAAAGGCTTGTCAGGGGGATTCTTTCAGCCAAGGGTTTCGAGGCCCATACGATACCGGGCCCGTACAATGTGCTTGCAGAAATAAAAGTTTCGGGCTATGAAGAAAAGGATGCGAGACTAGAAGAAATAAAAAAAATAAAAGAGGTAAAAACAGTGGTCGCCGATTTGCTCGGGACATAACAAACAGAGCGGACTTATCCGCTCTGTTTTATTTACATTGGTTTTTTACGCTCTTTTCGGGCTTTGCGCCTGATGTCGGCCTCTTCAAAACAATTTTTTTCTTCTTCCGTTTCAGGAAAAACCTTTCGCATCGGAATCGGCTTTAAGTTTTCATCCAAGGCGACAAAAGTAAGGTACGTAGAGGTAACAAACCTCCTCTCATTTGCGCCCGAAGCCAGCGCAAAAACCTTAACGCCTATTTCGCAGGAAGTTTTCCAGACGCGATTTATCTGGCTTTGAATAATTATAAGTTCTCCCGCGAAAACCGGCTCGTAAAATTCTATGGCGTCGAAAACCACCGTAGCGCACGCCAAGCCCGAATGAATCCGGGCGGTTTTTGCGCAGGCGAGGTCGAACCAGACCAGCAACCACCCGCCGAACAAAGTCCCCAGAGTGTTAAGATGGTGCGGCATAACCATTTCAACGTCTTCGCGTCTGGTTGAAGAAACCGGCCGTAGCTCCAATTTTTTCCTCCGCCCCAAAACATCTTCTGCGAATATAACATTTTTAAAAACAAACCCAAATTTTTGGGTTTGTTTTAATTTAAGTCCGCCCGGAAGGAATCGAACCTTCAACCTTATCCTTAAGAGGGATCTGCTCTGCCAGTTGAGCTACGGGCGGCTTGATATCTGCCACAAAGATATTATACTAATGTAGGAGTTTTTTCAAAGGGAGAAACGCTTTGGACGAAAACGCTGCTCCGAAGGAAAACCCGATTAAAATTACAGATAGAGCCGCGAAGCACCTGAAAGAATTCATAGACGATGAAAAAAAATATAAAAGAAACGCCAAACTCAGGGTGGTGTTAAGAATTGGAGTTGGGGGCGGGGGGTGCGCCGGTTTTGAATATATAATGAGAGTAGAGGCATATAACCCTCTCGGGCATTGCGCCTGCGAAGTCTTCACCGAAAAAGGAATAGAAGTTTGTGTGGATAAAAAAAGTCTGCCGCTTTTGACCGGAACAGAAATCGACTGGGACAATTTTCGTCCGGTATTCAGAAACCCAAACGCCGGACCGACTTGCGGCTGCGGCGAATCGTTTGCTCCAAAATCAGATAATCCGGAGAAATCCTGAAATGCCGGCCAAAAAGAAAAAGAGCGGACGAACCAAAATCTTAAGCCCTTTTCCGACCCTTCAGGAACTGGCAAAAATAATGGGTGCCCCAAGAGAAAGAGTCGCCTTCCTTAAAGGCCTGATTGAAGGAAAATTTTTAAAAACAGGACTGCGTTCAAAAAAAGAAAAGAAAGAATACATAAAAGGAGTAATAGCTGCGTTTTTTGATAAACAACCAAAACAAAAGCTCCCAAAAAAAGTTTAAAGAGCCCCAACGGGCTCTTTTTCTTTTGTGCCCTCGGGCAGATTCGAACTGCCATTACCGGCTTCGGAGGCCAGCGTTCTATCCATTGAACTACGAGGACTAAGTATAACGATCGGCGACCACAAAAGCGGCGACGGCTTCCGGTTTTATTACCGCGTCAAAGCCGAAACCTTTTGCCATCCCAAGAACGCTTTCTCTGAACTCCTTTGTTGGACCGACGTTTCCCACGTCAATATGCACCGAGATTTTGTTGTCCCACAAAAAATCTTCGCCCATGCGATCTTTTAAAATACTCCGTATCTCCTGAGCCAAAGTTATGGACTTCATGGCCTCTTTATAAATCCTGTCCCGCAATGTCGGACATTTTTCAACACCGGACTTGGTCCAAAAATATCTTCCGCCATTGCCGATCTTCCATATAGCCACCGCAGAAACTATTTCGGTTTCATCCGACGCCCTCGAATCGCTGCCTATCATTATGGAGTAGTGCCGGGACGGATCGGATTTTATATAATCCAAAACCGCTTCAATCAGCCCGCCAAACGTAACCATGCCATCCTGGGCGTGAAATTTCAGGTTTGTGATTTCCGCGGTCATAAAATTTTAAATAAGCGACAACTGCGGTCCGTCATCCGCGACAGCAGCCGACCAATCGACTTTCAGAATTTGAGGCTCCGGAGAGTAGCGTGAAACGAATTTAACATGGCCATTTGCTTTTCCGAACTCATAAAGCTTTTTTGTGACCTCAACATCTTTAAGACAATATTCTTTAACTTCTTGTATTTTGCCTTGGCGAAACCACTCAAGAGCCTGAAGGCCATCGGCGCTTTTGGCAAGACCCAAAGTGTTTTTTGCCAGATTGTCCAGACTCACGCGAAAACCAGCGGCGTTGACCACGCCGTCCATCATGTCAAGAAAATTTAACTTTTTGAGATTCATTCCGACGTAGGGCTGTAAAACAGGAAGATCAAACCCGCGAATATTGAAGCCCACGAGTAAACCGGCGTTTTTAAGCATACTCTCGAAATCTTTCAGCTCGCCTTCTTCAAACGCCGAAAATTTATCGTCGTTATAAGAATAGGCGCAAAGCATTGAAACGCCCAAAAGCTCGGGGTGTTCGCGCCCTCCAACTTCGGCAAACTCCTTTTTGGTTTCCAGATCAAAGACAATTATATCTTTTGCCATTAACTACTTTTACCACAAATTTACGAAAAACAAAAGAAACAAAAATACGATAAAAATATTGGAAATAAATTGAAACACCCCGCGCGAAAAACCACGCGGGGTGTGTAATGTTTATCGTTGCCTATAACGACCGGATCCAAGGAATCAAGTCACCAAAAGTACTTAATTCCCCAGAGTCCGAGTGCTACTCGCGGACGCCGGCGAACCGGTAGTCGCGATCCCAGCGGTCGCCCGAACCGAGCCAGCCCCAGTCGTGCCCGCGAACGGCGCCATCGCGCCACAAGCCC
>Ga0209542_10007574_pt1 | contig 20595 bp, 20 predicted proteins | sample RifCSPhighO2_01_FD_184028 | JGI IMG/M metagenome (GOLD analysis project Ga0209542, IMG submission 184028) | Soil microbial communities from Rifle, Colorado - Rifle CSP2_plank highO2_0.1 (SPAdes) (version 2) | ecosystem: Environmental > Terrestrial > Deep subsurface > Rock core/Sediment ...
GTTTTTTCTTAAGGGTCCGGAGTTAGGATTCTCTGGTTTTAGTTTTAACCTGTCAAGTGACTTTCAAAATGGAATTTTATTGCCTCTTAAGATATTATTTTTCGAGGATGAACAGTGGGAATTTAGTGCATTTTCAAATTCATTTTCTGCAAAATATTATGGATGTTATGATGATTCTAAATCTTTTGCGAAGGCCCTTATTCAAAGTGTAAGTTACTGTGAGACGATATCTTTGACAAAAACCAATCTTGTTAAATTGGGGGCGAAGGTTGAGAAATTAGACAGCAAAGAATTAACGATGACCATTTACTCCGAAGACGAAAACCACGAGTTTGGTTCATGTAAGTATGATCCGATTAAGGCAGAAGATTGTGAAATAAAATTTCAAAAAGACCAACTTTTAGAAGAAGGAAAATATTCACTTTGTGTTAGTTCGAGTCAACCTTCGAAATATAAAATCTTCGAGGAAAATTCGGGTCAGACTTGCGGATTTATTTATGGTAGGAAGGATACAACAAGTAACCGTGACTACGCGATATTTGCAAGCACTGCAGTTTATAATGATTCGAGCAGTCTTTCTTCAAAGGACATTCCTTTTAAGTCTGTTGCATCAGGGGCGGAAAACATAATTGAGAGAAAATATGGGGGTGACTGTAGTGGGGGTTGTATTTTTCCTCTTGAAATTGAAGGTGTAAGTCAAAACTTAAAATTATATAACTTAAGTCTTTATTACTTTGACAACAACGGGGATTTCGAAGAAAAAAATATTTATGATTTGAAGGTCGTTCCAGCAACGGTAGATTTTGAAGGAACTCTCGATTTTAAGTTTACAAAATTTAATGTCTCAAGGAGCGGGGATTATTCGGTTAGTCTAGGAGAAAAAGAGCTGTTCAAAAAAAGTCTAACAAAAATATTAGCGCCACAAATTCTGTCCATTACTCCATTAACTGCTCCCGCCAAATTTTCAACAGAGTTTAGCGCAAGTGTAAATTTTGTGGGGAGTGGAAATGAAATAGTATATAGTTGGATTTTTGGAGATGGAAGTAAAGAAGACACAAAAATTAACAAAGTAATTCATTCATACAATACGACAAAAAAATATAATATCACTTTAACTGTTAGCACTAAGACATTGTCTTCGAAAAATATCTTCGAAATAGAAGTTGTTAATCCCAAAGATGCAATATTAAAAATGATTAATGAAAAAAATACTTCTTTAAACAAATTCTCTGCGTCGATAAAAAATCTCCCAACTTGGTATGGGCAAGAGATTAGGAAAATAACAAAAGTAGATGAATATATTAGTCGAATTAATAAAATAAATACTTCCAGTGAAATTTTAAATAATGAATCTCTTTATCCTAAAATTATTGAAGAACTCTACAGTATAAAAGAACCAACAGAATTAGTTGTCTTTAGAGAAAAAATAATCTTAACCGACGATACCTCAAAAATTGATCCGAACGCAGTTCTTACAAAAGAGACTTCAAAAAATCTTGCAAGTTATCGAAATTTAATTTTGGATTGGCAAGAGAATAATATTGACTCAACAATTTTTGTTGAAAGATATTCCTTTAAAGATTCTGGTCAAAAAGAAAATTATCTTTTAAGTGTTTACGACGCTGATGTTAGGTCTTTTTATTCCGAAGAAAGTTATCTGGTGATAAATTCTAAGGATTTATTTTTCGAGAATAAAAAGGCTGTAATTAAAAAGGACTCGTCGGTTTTAACATTAGGTTCAAGTAAACGAGAGATAATTAAATTCTATTCAACGAGTCCAGATGAAATTTCTTTATTTGCTTCTCCCAATTTAGACAATGCCGTTTTAAGTGTAAATATTGACACGAGTTGCAATTACAATTTAGTCTGTGAGAAAAATTTAGGAGAAAGTTTTGGTTCGTGTCGAAGCGATTGTAAACCGACAACAAAGATTGTTATCGTCTCAATAGTAATCTTTTTATTTGTTTTAGTACTTTACACTTTAATCCAGCTTTGGTATGTTCTTCGGTATGAAAACTATTTATTTGAGGATAGATCAAAACTTTACAATTTAATGATGTTTATAGCAAATGCTAAAGCAAGAGGACAAGGTGAGGAAGAAATATATAAGCAGTTAAAAAAAGTTGGCTGGTCTGGGGAGAGAATAAGTTATGCAATAAATAAGTCTAACGGGAAGAGAACTGGGCTTCCAGAAATAATTCCGGTGACTTTAATTGGAAATTACATAAGAAATCGGTCTGCTAAAAAGAATATCGCTACTCTTCCTCAACAACAGAATGGGAGAAACATTAATAAATTAGGCATGCCAGGTTCGTTTAATGATAAAAATAATTCGAAATTTCGCCCGTAGACTTTTTTCGGGCTTTATGAAAAAGAAAGGTGAAATTAAACTAGGTTTCTATGGTTCGCCGAATGCGGGAAAGACTAGTCTTGCAAATAAAATATGTCAGGATTGGCTCGGTGAAGACTTGGGAACGGTTAGTAAAATGCCACACGAGACGAGGTCGATTCAGATAAAAGAGAAAGTAATAATTGAGCGCGACGGTAAAAAAATCGAATTTAAACTTATAGACACTCCCGGAATCGCAACGAAGGTAGACTTTGAGGATTTTATGAAATTTGGTTTGAATAAAAAAGAAGCGCAAACGAGGGCAAAAGAAGCGACCCAAGGAATAATTGAATCGATTAAATGGCTCGACGACATGGACGCTGTAATCGTTTTAATTGACTCGACCATCAATCCATATTCACAAGTTAATATCACAATTATTGGAAATTTAGTTGCCAGAAAGATCCCGGTCCTAATTGTTGCAAATAAGATAGATTTAAAAAAATCAGATCTTAAGAAAGTAAGGGGTGCGTTCCCTGACTACAACGTCGTGGGAATTTCCGCTCGCGACGGTAAAAACATGGAAGAGTTCTACGAAGAACTTTTCAAACTCGTCAAAAAATCAAGGTGATAAAACGAATGGCTAAAAAAAATAAGGTGAAAAACAAAAACAACGGTAGCTCAAAAAGTCAATTAAAAGACTTAACAATTCATTTCATGCCTTATTCTGAAATAGCTCGAGAGGATGCTCTTGGCAGAATCAAAAAGATTATGGGAATAATTCTAAAAAACAGAATAATAATTTTACAGGGAAGATTAAGACCTGAAGAGGAAGTAAGATTAATCGAGAATTCGATGACGCTAATTGGAAACATTCCTGGATTTCAAGGAATTGAGATCGCGGCGATTTCTGGAAGAGGAGAGTTCGAAGGATTGTTCCATAAAGTTAGGCACAACATCGCAAGAATTTTGATAGGTGAACAAGACGCGATTACTATTATCGGCCCTGCCTCCGTCGTCAAAGAGATAACGAGAGATCCGAGGAAGATTGAATTGATGTTGCAGAGAAGATAAACCGAGTCTAGATACATAAAGAGAACATCTATTAAATGAGGCTTGAGAAAGATATCAAAAATAAGTAGAATTGTCGGAAGAGATAAATAAGTTAGATTATAAAATAGACAACGTAAAATGGTGTTAAAGGTATAATGGTTATTTTTGAAAAAATATTTAAACAATAGTAAACCTTAAATTGTTGATTTCTCTACCTATTAATGTTAAAATGAAATTTCTAAACGAACTCAATAAAGAAAAACAAGACATAGTTAAACAAGATGGAAATATACTTGTTATTGCTAATCCGGGGACGGGAAAAACTAAGTTATTAGTATGTAAATATTTATGGCTTTTAACAGAGAAGAAGATTAAAGCTGAAGATATACTTTGTTTAACATTTACTAACAAAGCAAAAAGAGAGTTAGAAGAAAGAATAATTAAAAGCATCAAAGAAGAAAAATTAAATATTGACTTATCAAAACTAAATATTCATACATTTCACTCCTATGCCTTAGATAGCTTAGAGCAGGAAGAATTAGTTTCTACAAATTTACTGAGATATACTATCTTTAAATTTCTAAAAGATAAAGAGATTTTGAATTATTCCGATAACTATCTATTAGATACAATAGTTCCTAAGATAGAAAACCTAATTAGATATCTCAAAAGTTTTGGTATTAAATTCGAAGACATAGATCTTAAAAAAGTAAGGAAAGTAGTTGAAGGCGATGATAAAGTCTCTAAAGAAGAAGTGGATAAATTCGCGGAAGAATTTATTGAGATTTACAAACACTATGAGGTAATAAAAAACAGAATCGGGTTGGACTATGCAGATATTTTATTGAAATTTTTAAAATTAAACAAGATTCATAAATATAGGTATGTATTAGTTGATGAGTTGCAGGATGTAAACAAAATAGAAGCTGAAATAGCTCTTAAATCAGGAGAAGAGTTTATAGCTGTTGGAGATAAAAAACAAGCTATCTTTGGTTTTCAAGGAGGTTCAATTCTTAACTTTAAGATGTTTGAGAATTCTAAAGAGTTTATCTTAACTGAGAATTTTAGAAGTGCTAACACTATATTGGATTACGCTAAAACACAATTCTTATCTAAGACTAAAGAATTGTCACATAAAAAGGAATTGGAGAAACTAAAAAGCAATATAGATGGCGATGCAAAAGTAAAAATATGTAATATAGATAGAGAAAGTATTTATGCAACAGCATGTGAGTTAGCTAAAAAATTAGGTGAATCTGGAAAGAAAACAGCGATAATAGTCAGAACAAATAGTCAAATAAGTGAAGTTTCTAAAGAATTAAGAAACAGGGGTATTCATCATACTTCCACGTTTTTCTCAGCATCTAGTGATACTAAGAAGAATATTATAAAATTCCTTAGAGGTATTTTGAGTAAAGATATGAACGATATTAAAAACTCGATGTTTACACCTTATTTTCCTTTAGATTTACAGACGGCGTTTGTATTATCTGAAAAAGAGAAATTAACATTAGGTGAGATTTATAGCAACTGTCCAGAGTTTAAAAAAATACGAGAAACGATTAAAACAATCGAAGATGTAAAGACATTATTTGTTGAAAACATAATTCCTGTTTCTATCTCTTATGGGAAAGAGTATATGTTAGCTGCGATGAGTGTTAGAGATGCTTATGTAGAAGCATTAGATAGCTTAGAAAATGTCAATCTTAAAAATTTATTAGACTTTTTACAATCATCGGATTTGTTATCTAATGAAAGCAATATAGAAAACGAGATAATAGTAACAACAGTTCATAAATCAAAAGGTCGAGAATTTGATAATGTTATTTATTTACCGAAGAAAACAAGAGATACATCTAATTTTCAGGATAGAGTAGTAGAAGCGATATTACAAACTCACGGAATAAATGCCACTGAAGAATTAGAAGAAGAGGCATTAAGAATTGATTTCGTGGCTTTTACTCGTGCTAAAAAATATCTTTATATCTTGACGGATAAAACAGAAGATTACTTAGACGAGTGTTCAGAAATTAATAATATTAATGTTGGAAGTATAGATACATTTGATTTATTTGAAAGAAGTAAAAGGGCATACAGCATTTTCTTAGAGGGCAATTTTGAGAAAGCTAAAGAAATGCTAAATAACAATAATAAATGGATTAACAACTATGTGAGAAATCATTTTGAATGCTTAGACCGAATTTCTTTTAGTTCTTTACAAGGTAGTGCTTATGATTATTTGGTAAATAATATTTTAAAGTTAAGAGAATTCACTTATGCGACAGATATAGGAACAGAGGTACATGAGATTGCTGAAGCATTGGTGAGAGACGAGAAAATAGATGTAAGAAAAGAATTAAACTCTTACAAAAATAATATTTTAGAAATACTAAAGGAAGTTAAAAAAAGTTATCCCACTATTGCAGAAACTGAGTATAGATTAAATGTACCTCTTAATAAAATGATAAAAACAAATTCTGAACTTAATTTTAAAGGGTTTATTGATTTGATTTTAAAAAATAGGGACGGCGAGTATCTAATTTTAGATTGGAAAACTGATAAGAAAAAAGATAATTCTTACAAACATAAACAACAATTAGAATCTTATAAAAAAGCATACTCTGAACAGCATAACATCTCATTAGATAAAATAAAAGTAGCTATTGGTTTTATAGGGTTAAGACCAACGGTTAATATAGGAAAGATTGACTTTGAATTAGAGCAAGAGCAACCAGCTAAAACATCTTTCACTACATTTACAAAGAAAGTTGAGAGAGTTATAGGGTGGAAGAATAACCCTAATTCGTTTTTAGAAGAATTAAAGAACAACAAACAGGATGATGTTGTATGGAAGAGCGTTGTTGAACAATATGTTAGGGAGAATAAATAAACATGGTATCATTTAAACTTGCAGCAATAAAAATATTAAAAGAATACAAAGAACCTCTGCATGCGGAAGAGATAACTAAGAGGGCATTGGAAAAGAATATGATTGAAACTTCTGGGGCAACACCGGAGGCGACTATGCATGCTCAAATTGCAACAGATATAAAAAATAAAGGTCCAAAATCTGCTTTTATTAGAGTTGCCCCAGGAACCTTCTCACTAAATCCTAATTTTACATTAACTGAAGAAAAAGAGGAGATAGCTGAAGAGAAAATTAAAATGGAGGAAGAAAAGGAAAATATTAGTACCCAGTACATTGGTAAGGCGGGAGAGCATCTAGTAGCAAGTGAGTTATTATTTAGAGGTTTTAATGCAAGTATTATGAGTGTGGATGAAGGTATGGATATCGTCGCAACAAAAGATAACTGTTTGTATAACATTCAAGTAAAAACCTCAAACGAGAATAAATTTAATAGTTATGTCTCGGACATAAGAATTAGTTCCTTTGATAAACACAACCAATACAATAACTTCTATATTTTTGTGCTCAAAGGGAAAGACACCTCATTTTTAATTTTGCCATTTTCAGAGGTGGAGAAAAATAATTCTCAAAAGAATATTTTAGTAGTTAATAATAACACTAGGTATAGAATAAACATAAGGATTAGAGATGGAAAATTATATCTCGGAAACAGAGAAAATGATATGTCATATTTTATGAATAACTGGGCATTGATAAAATAAAAATAGTAGGAAGTAAATGATTAAAGAGGTTTAAAGAAAATGGAAGAAAATAAAAAATACGAGGTTGAGTTCAAACAATCTGCAAAAGGAAGTTGGTATATTGGTTCAATAAAAATCGGAGTCGACAGTGAAAATGAATTTGAAGAAGTTATGGGAAAGGGAATTGAAATGACTACAAAGATGATCAAGAAATTAAATGGTTTGGTTGCAGATGAAGAATTTGGCATTGATAAGATTTCGAAGTCGAGAGGAAAAAGTCTGCCAGAATTAGACGAAAGGAAAAGAAGATTATACGATTTGTTTTGTGAGAAAAGATTGGAAATTGCGCGAAAAAAAGAAGTTGCCCCACTCGTAATATTTCATAATTCCGTATTAGCAGATCTTGCCCTTAAAATGCCAACAACCAAAGAAGAATTTTTAGAGATCGAAGGGGTTGGGGAAAAGAAATTTGAAGATTATGGTGAAATGTTTTTGGAGATGATTAGGGAAATTAAGTAGTGGAGGGGAGATTTTTATGGGGGGTGGTTCGGGAGATATATTGTGTGGGGGAAATCGGTGAGGGTGGTGAGATTTGGTTGTTGAGAGGAATAGGATTACTAATCATTAAATAAATTTGCATTCTGGACAGAGCCAATAAGACCGATAACTTTAAATATTGCCTGATACTAAGAGATATCAGATGAAAAATAAAAATATCAAGCAAAAAATTAAGAAGTATTTTTTTGTCAATCCAACTGCCAAACTTCGAGTTAGAGAAATAGAAAGAACTCTAAAACTTCCATTACCTTCAATAATTCGATATTGCAAAGACTTAGAGAAAGAGAAAATACTATCCATCGTTAAAACAGGAAGTGTAATAGTTTATACCGCTTATAGAGCTAGCGAAAAATTTATTTTAGAAAAGAAACTGTTCAATATTAAACTAATGTATGGGTCCGGAACTGTCGATTATATTAGAAGAGAACTAAGCAACCCTTCGATTGTTCTCTTCGGTTCTTATGCCAAAGGAGAAGATACCGAGGAGAGCGATATCGACCTATATTTAGAAACTCCCTCAAAAAAAGAAATAAATTTAAGCAAATTTGAAAAAATCCTAAAGAGAAAAATCCAGATACTAAGACACAAAAATCTTGAAGAAATAAAAAATCCACATTTAGCAAATAATATTATAAACGGAATATTGTTAAACGGATTTGTGGAAGTTTTCAAATGAAAGTGGGCGAAAAACTTCCAATCAATCGCCACAGGGGTGTCAAATGAAAGAAGCAAATTGGAAGGATTGCATAATAAATAATTCAGCAAAGAAAACTTCTCCCGATTTAAAACGAGCAGAGTCTTTAATAGAAACTGCAAATGAAAGGATAGGATTAATTAAAGAAATAAACGAAAAGAATTGTAACTTTGTTTTCGAAAATTATTATACATCCTTACTTGAATTATTACAGGCATTAACTTTCAAAAACGGATTCAATATTTTAAATCACGTTTGTTTAGGTTATTATTTGAGAGATATTTTAAATAGAGAAGACTTATTCCGAATTTTTGACGATGTTAGGTATAAAAGAAACTCGCTTACATATTATGGAAAGAGAATGGATTTTGAAACAGTAAAAGATGCAGTTAATAGATGCAGAAAAATGTTCAAAATTATTAAAGAAGAATTAATCTGAAAATCACAAAATCTAAAATCATCACCCGACACTAACTCTATTCCTTCCGCATTTCTTAGAAATATAAAGCGCTTTATCGGCTCTCTTTGTCATCCTCTCAAAATTATCTTTTTCTTTATATTCGGTTATACCGACTGAAATCGTAACATTATATTTTTTCATCAATTTTCCTGAAGTCAAACTTTTTCTAAGCCTTTCACTAATTCTTTTTCCTTGGATAATAGAGGTCTGTGGTAAAAGCACGAAGAATTCTTCGCCGCCAAACCGAGATAGAACATCATACTTTCTAAGTGTCTTTGTTAGAATAACTACTAATTCTTTTAATATTTCATCACCGACGAGATGTCCGTGACTGTCGTTAAGCTTTTTAAAAAAATCAATATCGATCACAACAAGACAAATTTTTTGTTTTCCCCGCTTGGCTTTCTCAAGTTCCATCAAAAAAATATTTTTAAAAAATCTGTGATTGTAAGCTCCTGTCTTTTCGTCTTTCGTTGCTGCATCATAAAGGTCGTGAAGTGAACTCTTCAGTTCCTTTAAAACGTCGTCGATCTTTTTCTTAAAGTCTGGGTCGAGAGGGTTTTTCATAAATTAAAAAGTCTTTTCGCATTATTAAATATTTGCCGAGCGACTTCTTCTTCGCTTAAGCTCTTTATCTTTGCAATTTCTTGAATGGCAATAGGAATATTAGAAGATTCGTTTCTCTCTCCCGAAACTGGAGAAAGATAAGGTGCATCCGTTTCAGTTAGGAGTTGATCTAAGGGAACTAGTTCGGCTGTAACTTGAAAATTTTGCCATCTTTTAACCACCGGAGGAACTGTTAAGAACCAACCGTTTTCAATACACCTTTTAATCAAGGATTTTCTACCACAAAAGCAGTGCATTATAACAGGATAGTTTTTCATTCCCTCTTCTTCAAGAATTTCTATTGCTTGAAGTTCAGCTTTCCTAGTGTGAGTAACTAGAGGTTTTTTTAGTTTTTTAGCCAAATGAATCATTTTAATAAACATCTCTTTTTGCTCTTCAAAAGTTGCTTTTCTTTCCTCAGTATCAAAGTCAAGACCACACTCCCCGATTGAAACACAATTATCTTTGTTTTCTTCAATCCACTTTATTTCTTTGTCAATATCTTTAGAAAAATTTCCTATAGGGTACCATCCAAAAGAAGCTTTAGCTATATCATACTTATTTGAGAGTTCCAAAACCTCCCTATTTCTCTTAGGTGCTGTTCCAGAATTAATAATCAATTTAACCCCCTTTTCTTCTGCTCTTCTAACTACTTCATCTCGATCTTCATCGAATCTCGTGCTTTCAAGATGACAATGTACATCAACAAATTCCATCTTATTATTTAAAAATTCTTATTTATTAAAACTAATGCTTTAGGAGATATTATGCTCAAATTATCAAGTAGATTGTTTTTCAATAAAGTATTTTGAATTGTGGTTAAATAAGATGGAATAAGAAGGTAAACTATAAATACTTAAATTTCATAAGGTTTGCATGAAGAGAGATCCCGATGTTACTCGAATGGTTAGAGAGGCGATAAAAGGGGCAACAGATGAAGCCGATTACTCAAATAAGGGGGGAGCTTTAAGCGTAAATCCTTTCGGAAGAAGGGGAACTTTAATGGACTTTTCTCTTTCTCCATTGAAGACTTTAAGCGATGCCCAGGAAAAAGTTATTTCTAATTCTGACATTCCTTATGGGCAAAAGAGAGATTTATCTAGGAGGTTAACTAGAAGGGCGGAGGATTTAATTTCGAGACATGTTAAGCAAGGTGAGTATTATAGTAGATCTCCAATGTTTAGTGATGGGCCAAGAGAATATGAAGACGGGAATGGGAGAAAAGATGATTCTGTTATAAAGTATATAAATAGAATGGAGCAAAGGCAGTATGATTTAGATTCACAAAGAAGCGGACTTGAAGGAGGGGTAGCACTTACTACTTCAATCGTATTACTTGCAATTGGGGGATATCTTTTGGTATCAAACCAGATAACTGGAAATGTGGTCTTATCGGCAGCAGCAACTACTCCTAAATCTATTGGAGTATTATTTTTAATTGCCGGATTATTCTTTGGACTTATCTGGATCAAAAAAGGGTTTTAATAAGAAATAGTTCTTGGAATTTATTAAGGCGGTTATGCTTTAAGCAAAATCCATAAAATTTAAGTATCATTTAGACCTTAAAAAACCTATGATCTCTCAAATAGTTAATCCCTACACTCCCGAAATGCCAGAAGCCGGAGGCTTCCTCCTCCTATGATAGAATATATTTTCCTAATCTTAGCTATCCCATTAGGCATCTTCTTAGCCAAACTAACGAAAGACGAGAAAAAAATATACAAAATGAAACGATATTTTCCGTCGATAATTTTATTTTTTGCCATCACTTCAATAACATTTATTCGGATCGACTCTGTTGCAAGCATGACTAGTCTTTTCATGCTGATAACTGTTTTCGTTTGGATGAGAAGATGATCCGTCTAAAAAAATTGATTTAATATTTAGTTTCTTTAAAAATTCAAATTTCAATTAAATCTCCAATGCCTATAATATTAAATGGCCAAGAGACAGTTTAAAATCTTCGGATTTTAAACTGATTAAATCTTTTTTCGTCGAAGTAGGTTAGCATTTGTTATTACGGTAATGCTTGACGCTGCCATTGCGATTTCAGCAATTACTGGATGAAGAATTCCGGCAATTGCAAGAGGAATTGCGACGACGTTGTAAGCGAAAGCCCAAAACAAATTCTGTTTTATTTTTCTAAAAGTCGCCTTGGATAAAAGAATTGCCTCTGGAACTCCCATTAGAGAACTTTTTGTTAAGACTAAATCTCCTGCTTCAATTGCTATATCAGTTCCAGAACCCATCGCAATTCCGACATTTGCTTGCTTTAAGGCAGGGGCATCATTTATCCCGTCTCCAATAAAAGCAACCATTCCTTCTTCTTGCAATTTTTCAACTTGCTTAGCTTTATCCTCGGGAAGAACATTTGCGATTACTTCTTTAATCCCAACTTGTTTAGCAATTGCTTTAGCCGTTCTCTCGTTGTCTCCTGTAATCATAACAGTTTTGTAACCTTCTTTATTTAAGACTTCTAAAGCTTGCATCGAATCTTCTTTTATAGCGTCGGCAACAGCAATTACTCCTATAACTTTTTTATCTTTCGCAACTATCATTGTTGTCTTCCCATCATTTTCAAATTCATTAATTTTATTTTCAAATGATTTAAAATTTATTTTTTTCTCTTTCATCAACGTCATATTTCCTATAACAATTTCACTTCCCAAGATTTTACCTTCAACTCCTTTTCCTCTTAAAACTTTAAAGTTTGAAACACGTTTATACTTTGAAAGATTAGCTTTATCCACGATTGCTTTTGCGACAGGATGTTCACTTAGTTTTTCTATACTTCCGGATATTTCTAAGAGTTGAGTTTCGCTAATTTTCGAATAAATATTTGTTACTTCAGGTTTTCCCTTAGTAATTGTTCCAGTTTTATCGAAGACGATCGTTTTTATTTCCTTCATTGTTTGAATCGCTTCTCCTTTTCTAATTAAAATTCCTCTCTTAGCCCCCATGCCGGAACCAACCATTAATGAAATCGGAACTGCGAGTCCAAGTGAACATGGGCACGCTATAACTAAAACTGAAATCGCAACACCGACGGATTTGCTTATTTCTCCAGTTGAAATCCACCAAACTACAAAACTTAATATCGCAATAATTAAAATGATCGGAACGAAAATGCTTGTAATTCTATCGGCAAGTTTTTGTATTGGAACTTTTGTTCCTTGAGCTTCTTCAACTAATTTAACGATATGCGCTAAAAAGGTATCCTTTCCAACTTTTTCTGCTTTAACATATAAAATTCCGTCCTGATTTATCGTAGCTCCAATTACCTTACATCCCTTTAACTTTTCAACGGGCAAACTCTCCCCAGTAACCATCGATTCATCAACGCTACTTTCTCCTTTGGTCACAACACCGTCGGTCGGAATTTTTTCTCCTGGTTTAACAATTAATACATCCCCAATTTTTACTTCAGTTATCTCAATTTCAATTTCTTCTTTTCCCCTCAATACTCTTGCTTTTTTTGCACCAAGTTGCAACAACTTTTTTATTTCCTGACTCGCTTTTCCTTTTGCCTTACTTTCAATATATTTGCCACTTAGAAATATTGCCATTATCATGCTACTAACTCCTGAATAATCTGCAACAAATCCTAAATAACTAAAGAATCCCGTTAAGTAAGCAATGATTGTTCCAAGCGCAATTAAAGAATCCATATTAAAATAAAAAGTGTAAAAACTACGGAGCCCGCTTCTTATTGTTGAAAAACCGAAAATAAAAATAACTGGAAATCCGAGAATTAATATCGAGGGAATCATAAATTCTTCAGGCAAAATCTCGACGCCAAATAATCTTTCTGAAAACATTAAAACCGCTATTGGAATTGTAAATATCCAAGCACCAAGAAGTTTTCGTTTCCAACTTTTTAGTTCTCTGTCTTCAATACTTTCTTCATTTACGTTGACTTTATGTTCGTGTTCTTCCATTTCTTATTTAACTTAATTTTCTTCGATTGCTACAACTTTGTATCCAGCTTTTGAGACGGCTTTTTTCATTTCTTCTTCAGAAGTTTTCTCGTCGATTTCAACGAATGCTTTGTTAGTTATGGCACTAACATTAACTTCTTTTACACCAGAAACTTTTCTCAAACTCCTTTCTATATTTGAAGCACAGGATCCGCAATGTATTCCTTCAATTGACAATTTTATTTTTTTCATTTTTCCTCCCCTGTTTTAACACCTTCAGTGTAAATTGAAACTAAACCCATTCTTTTCTGTTTTATTTTCTCGAATCTATTCTCCTTAAATAAGGCGATATAATCCGTAGCTGTATACATTCTTGAATTTCCAGGTTCCAATTTATGAAATATAGTATTGCCAAATCTACCAAAACTCAAATCACTAATAATAAATTTCCCATTATCTTTTAATAAAACCAAAACATCTTTTACAACTTCTTCTTGATTTGGCAAGTGATGAAAAACATCGTCAAAGAAAATGTAGTCAAAATAGTCCTGCCCATAATTTTTAAGAAGGTAATTAACCGATCCCAAACTAAGATGGGCATTCTTTAGTAACTTATTTTTAGCTATTCTTAGCATTTCTTTAGACAAATCAATTCCGTAAAGAGTCAAGGTCTTATCTCTTGAAAGTAAACTAAGAAGGTTACCAGTTCCACAACCAACATCTAGAATTTTTGAATGTTTTTTAACTTTAGATAATTTTAATATATTATTGGTTCTCTTAAAAAGTATTTTCCCAATGAGTCCCCCGTCGTAGTAGTTAGCAATTTTTTTAAAAAATTTCTTATTTGATTTTTCTATTTTATCGTTTTGTTCTGCCATTATCTTTTCTCCTAGGATTTTGAAGTTGTTTAACAAACCATGCAATTAATAGAATAAGGGAGACTGTTGTGAGAATCCATATTATGCTCATGAAAACCAACATTAACCCTGCTCCTGCTCTGAATGTCCCCCCCATCATTATGTTTGTCAGATTATTTCCAAGTCCCATCATGCCGAATCCACCAAGTAAGATAAGAAAAATAGTTGCTAAAACAATTATGATTGAAGCTTCGTTTATTTCTATATTTTTTTTGTTTATTTCTTTTATCATTTTACTATCATCTTCCCTGTTCCCATGCCCATACTGCAAGCAAAAGCATAGGTCCCTGGTTTTGGAGCAACAAACTCCACATAATCTTTATCGGAAGCCAAGTATTTATTTATTCCAAGTTGTCTGATCGTAAAGCTTCTAAAACATCCAGCAACAGATTTGTCTAGAGAAATTCTTACGGTCTTTCCCGAATCTACGGTAAAAGTATTTGGGTAGTAATTGAAGTTTTTCATTCCAATAACTACTTCTTGAATTTCTCCAGATCCGGCAGGAATTATTTTTTCTTGGTTTGAAGAATTATTCGATAAGGTGAAAATAATCCCAAATATAATTAAGATGAGAATTCCAAAAAAGTAAAGTGTTGTTTTTTTTATTTCCATTTATCCTCCGAACAGCGCGCTCCTCGGTCCAAAAGCCATAAACCATAATGTTAATGCTGTAAGTAAAAAACTCAAAAAGATAGTTAAATAGTTATCTTCTTCGCTTATTCTTTCGCTATTTTTTGTTTCGATGTATAACAAGTAGTTTAAGCAAACAAGAATAGCTCCGCAAATTAAAAAGATGATTATTCCAGCCGCTTTTAAATTATCATTAATCATCATAACGGCAGTCATTGCCCCCATTAATCCGCCCATGAACCCGGCCATTAGACCTTCGATGATTCCCATTACCCCGCAACATTTTCCATTCCAAACCCCAATAAAAATTCCCGTCGCCATTCCAAAAACACTTCCCCAAAACATCCCATTTGTTGCAGCAACAAAAAATCCAGAGATAAATCCAGAGATCATTCCAAATGTCATACCAATCATCATTCCAGTCATGCAGGGAAATTTCTTAAAAGCTCTAACTTGCCTAATTCCAGGCATTAAAAGGGAATAACTGACGACAGCCAAAAAGAGATAGAGACCGTTGTTTGATAAAAAACCTTCGATATTTCTCAACCTAAAATAATATACTACCGCAAATAAAATAAACGAAGTGACGATCGAGATAAAAATTGTCTTTAGGATCTCTCCTTCTACTTTGCTACCGTTAAGTTCTTTTAAAAAATCTTTTAAGCTCATCTTTTATTTGACTCTCTCCTCAATATTATTATAAGCAATACTATAATTAAAATTAATACTATACTAAATAAAAATGAGTTAAAGATCCCTCCATATCCATTCATCATTCCACCGTAGCCAAATCCACAATAGGAATAATCGCCAAAACCTGCGCTTGCACTTTCTATTATAAATACTATAACGGAAACGAAAATTACCCAAATGTTGATTGTTTTCATAATAAATTCAAGAATAGTTTTTATTTAAACTCTTTTATGAAACTAGTTTCAACATAATTCATGCAAAAACTATTAAACTAATCTTTTCTAATAAATTAATGGAAAATAAAAATGTAGGGTATATTCTCTTGGGAATATCCATTTTAGTAGTGATTTTAACCATCATGTTTAGCAACACTCTGAAAAGTTTTGTAGACTCAAGTTGCACTCTTGCTCATGGAACAGGTTCTTGCCCAATGTATGAAACAATTGATCAGCAGACATATCTTGCCCTTTCTATCGTCGGATTGTTGTTAGTTGTTTCTATAGTTTTAATTTTTTCTAAAACCCAAAAGGAATTTATTATAAAGACAAAAACCGTTCACGAGAAATTAAAAAAGAAGAGTTATAATTTGTCTGATCTAAAATCTGAAGAAAAAAAAGTTTTTGAATTAGTTAGGGAAAATCGGACGATCTTTCAAGCTGACCTAATAGAAAGAACTGGATTTGGAAAAGCTAAAATGACAAGAATAATTGACCGTCTCGAGGGAAAAGGTTTTGTTGAAAGAAAACGCCGTGGTATGACGAACGTCGTCGTTTTGAAAGATTGATTGTGATTAATGATTAAATTTAAAACCCTCAACCTCCCTCTTTAATTATGGCATTTTACTTAATCGGGTTAGGACTTAGTATCAACAGCATAACAGTCGAAGCTCTAAACATTCTAAAAACCTGCGATAAGGTTTTCGTTGAAAATTACACCGTCGATTTTCCCTATAAAATTAAAGATTTAGAGAAAAATATTGAAATTAAAATTAATGAATTAGATCGTCAGAAAGTGGAAGACGAATCAATATTAAAAGAAGCAAAAAGGGAAAAAGTCGCGCTCCTCGTCTATGGAGACTGTCTTTCTGCAACTACACACATTCAACTAATCACTTCATGCAAATCCCAAAAAATTCCTTACGAGATTCTTCACAACACTTCAATTTTGACTGCCGTTTCAAATACTGGTCTTCAACTTTACAAATTTGGAAAAACAACGTCGATGCCAAACTGGAAAGAACATACAAATAAACCAACATCTTTTGTTAATTACATTAAAGAAAATAAATCTATTGGTGCTCACACGTTAATTTTAACTGACATCGGACTAAATTTGAAAGACGCAATTATGCAGTTAAAAGAATCTTCAAAAAAAGAAAATCTAAAACTTGATAAAATAATTGTTTTAACTAACGCTGGAACAAAAAATCAGAAGATCCTTTACGACACGCCAGACAAAATAGAAAACAAAGAAGTTAATCTTCCTTTTTGCATAATCATCCCAAGTAAACTAAATCACGTCGAAGAAGAAGCGCTGGGCGTTTTGAAAGGCTGATAAAAAGATAAATCCCATCGATAAAAGTAAAAACAAGTATACGAATCTTATAAAAGTATTATTAACTAGTTACCGAAAATTTTATTAAGAAATCTAGAAAACCAATTATCTATTTTAACATCTTCTCCAGCAATTACTGCACCGCTTCCAGTACTACCTCCACCCGAATCTCCTCCACCAGAACTTCCACCCGAATCTCCTCCACCAGAACTTCCACCCGAATCTCCTCCACCAGAACTTCCACCCGATTCTCCTCCTGAATAACTTCCACCCGATTCTCCTCCACCAGAACTTCCACCCGAATCTCCTCCTGAATAACTTCCACTAGTTGGGCCAGACCACGAATCACCCGTAGTTCCGGACCAAGATCCAGAAGAACTGGGACTACTTGATGCCCAAGTTGCAGCATTTGCAGCAGCATCTGCAGCATAACTATATCCACCAGGACCATATTCTCCTCCACTCCATCCGGTTGTTGGACTATAAGTTCCATATCCTCCCGATTGTGCAGGACTACCATAAGCACCACCAGAATAACCATCACTATAACCCCCAGAAGGAGCAGTGTAACTACCATCTGGAGTATAGCCTCCAGGTGCAAATCCTCCAATTCCATTTGACCCAGCCATATAAGTTCCACCCGCAGTCGACGACCAACTACCATCAGTGGCTCGCGTCCACTCAGTCCCCTGTGCATCTTTCATACTTGTCGGACCTTGATATTGTCCATCAGACTCAACATAAGCATAACTACCATCAACATTACGAGCGTAACTTCCAGAGTCATAAGTGTAAGCTCTCGGCTGTCCAGAAGTTCCTTCACTTCCCTGACCACCTTGATAATAACAACCATAACAACTTCCCTCGTCCTCTCCTGCAGGTCTATTAGAATCTATAACTGTTCCATCAGACTTTGTAACTTGACCTGTAGAAGGATCATAAGTATCTCCAGTATCACTTGAAACCCAAGTTTTATCAAAAGGACTATACTGCCATTGACCTCCATAACCTCCACTTCCACTTGCTCCACCTGTCATTCCTGTTGCAGAACTTGGGTATTGTCTTCCAGTCATAGAATCATAAGGGGGAGCAGTTGCTTGTCCTTGAGAATTAGTCCATCCATTCTCTGCAGTAACAGTAAATGTCTCTCCATTAATAGTAACGCTAGTTCCTACTGAAGCAAGTGCCTCTCCACGAGAACCAGTCATATATCCTGTTCTTTCATCATAACGTATATAGTTATTAGGAGAAGGTGTATACGAAGCACCCGTTGTTGTTTCGGTCCAAGTATCTTTAGCAGAATCATATGTCCAAGATTTACCACTCGGAGTCATGTAAGAACCCTCACCTTCATAACCAACTGGAGCAGGCACACTAGGCAAATTAACAATCTGACCAGTCGGTGATGTCCATGTTCCATCACCGGGAGTAGTCCAAACATCCCCATTATAAGCATAACTATAAGTTCCTGCTACACTATCATAAACAGTTCTCTGTGAATGAGAAGAAGTTGGGGAATTGAAAACCTTACCCGTTGTATAATCTGTATAAGACCTCGTCTCAGGATTATAACTATAGACATAAGATTCTCCATCATTATTACTAAATACATAACCGGTAGGTTTGTTATCAAGACTACTTCCATCGGCAAAAGTTACAGCCTCTTGTGTATATGCACCATCCACTAAAACTTCCTCGGTTTCTAAATCTGTCACTTGATATCCTGTTGTAGAATAAGTAACGACATTTCCATTATCGGTTGTATATTCAGAGACTTCATCACCATAACTATAATCAGAGGAAGGAGTATAATCTTCGGGATAATCAATATTATGAACAACTCCAGAAGCTGTTTCAACAGTATATCCTTCAAGTCCATATGTATAAGTGTATCCAGAATCATCTTTATAGGGAGTGTTCAAAGCAAAACCTCCGCCTTCTGAAACATCCTCAACAGGAGCACCATTATACCATCCAAATATTTCCTTTTCTATCTCTCCAGTTTCGGGATCGATAGTTTCAATTACTTGCATTCTTCCCATTCCGACATCACTATTAATATTATCTGTAGTTCCTCCAGGTCTCTGATACAATCCCGTAGGTTGGTAATGACCATTCATAACTTCATACTCTCCAACAACCCAATCATTAATTTGTGTAATGACTTCGTCCTCAGTCAAACCATTTGCCCTCAAATCTTCACCCCAAGTATCTATCACAGCCGGTAATTTCTCTGCAACCTCCTGCCTTTTTTCAGACCTCTTTTTCTCTTGCTCAATCCAAGCTAACCTTCCAGCATCGTCCTTATATTCTTCTCTAAGAGTGTCATAATCTGCAATAAACTTTGTAGCAGATTCTCCATCCATAGAAATTTCATTCTCTATATCCTCAATACTATAGGGAGACCAGACAGGCATATCCTCTAAATTAGAATATTCTCCAGCTAAATAAGCCTCTACATTATCAACAATATTTTCCGCAGAATTCAAATGATTAAATACTTGTGCTTCAAAGTTTCCTTCTTCAGAATTCAAACAGTCCTCTCCATGAGATTTGGCCAATGTTAAAAGTCTCTCAACACCAACAGCTCCTGTTTCATCACCACTTTCTCTCAACGCATCAGCCTCAATTTCAAGTTCAGCAATTTTCGCATCAAGCTCTAAGAAATCATTTATATCAGCTATCTCTTGAGTTCTTCCACCATATTCATCCTTAATATAATTATCATAAACAATTTCCACCTTTGCAGGACTAACATCGCTATTATCTGCAACTTCCTGAACTAAATCATGAGTTACCTCCTCAAAAGTAGCTCCAACTTCATTAATTGGGGTATTCAACTCATCTACAATTATAGATACATCTTCTTCACTAACCTGTCCGCTTTCGACTTGAGTATCTAAAATCTCTTCAATAGCGTTAGCATACTCTTTATAAGTTAAAACATCTCCTTGAAAATCAACAAGATTTTGAAACCCCTCATGCGATTGCGATTCAATAGATTCAAGGGTAACGCCATCAAGAGAAGTTGATTCAACATCTTTTACTTCATTAGCAACAGCAACATCAAAATTTTCCAACGCCCGTCTCATAGATTCATAATCTCCACTTTCCGCCATTAATCCTGCTTCAGCAAGACATTCTTCAGGGGTGTGAGTCCAGTCTACAAAAGGATAATACCAAACATTAGGAGTTACTCCAGCAGTTTCAGGATTGAAAACAAAACCAGTTTCGGTTGTTCCCGTCGCATCAGAATCTTCTTGAGCACTAACACCGACGGAAAATAAACCGATAAGCATTAAGAAAATTAAAAAAAAAGAATAAACTCTTGAAAAACCCATTTGAGTTTGTACCACCATCTCAAAAACAATAGGAATTATAGATATATAAACTTTGCCTTCAGTTGGGCTCTGTCCAGAATTAATCTTTTTTGATTTTCGCACCGCTCGGTGTACCCCTAAATCTCTGGGGCAATCCCCACTAAATCTCGACTCCGTCACACCGCTTGAGTGGACCTCTTTTCGGAGGCCAGAGACCCACCCTTTCGGCTTGGCGTTTCCAGAATTTTATGACCT
>Ga0209542_10007576_pt1 | contig 20591 bp, 18 predicted proteins | sample RifCSPhighO2_01_FD_184028 | JGI IMG/M metagenome (GOLD analysis project Ga0209542, IMG submission 184028) | Soil microbial communities from Rifle, Colorado - Rifle CSP2_plank highO2_0.1 (SPAdes) (version 2) | ecosystem: Environmental > Terrestrial > Deep subsurface > Rock core/Sediment ...
TATTTACAATCCTGAAAAGATGCAAAAAGAAGAATATAGGATTGGCAATAACTGACCATAATGAAATAAAAGGCTCTTTAGAGGCTTCAAAGCAGAAAGATGTTTTAATAATTCCTGCAATTGAAATAACATCAAAAGAAAGAGTTGATTTCTTAATTTATTTTTATAGTTTTAATGATTTAAAAAGATTTTATGAAAAAGAGGTAAAAAAGCATGTAATGGAAAAAGAAATCTTGTCAAGAACCAATAAATCAATAAATGAGATTTTAGAAGACTGCAGAAATTATAAATGCCTGGTTTCTTTAGCGCATCCTTTTGCCTATTCCTACAAAAACGTATCTAGATTTTTAAAAAAAAAATATAACAGGAAAATATTGGATGTTGATGCGATTGAAGTTATTAATGGAGAAGTCACAAGAAAAAGAAATTTAAAAGCAGTAGAGTGGAGCAATAAATTCAATAAAGCAGTTACAGCGGGAGGGGATGCTCATATAAGGACAGAGATTGGAAGCGCAGTTACATGCTGCAAAGCAGATAATGTTAAGGATTTTTTAGACAAAATAAAAAAAAAAAAAAATATTATAGTTGGGAAGGAAACAAGATTAACAAAAAAACTTATTTCTACTATAAGCAAATTAAGAAAAAGGGTTAAAGGAGCAAGGCCGATTATTCTTGAGAGGATTAAGGATAGGCTGAAATAGGCATTATAAGGCTTAAAAAGGCCAAATTTAATAGTTTCATATGGCTAATTTTATGGAAATTAAGGATTATTACTACTGTTTAATAATAACAAAATAGGAAGATTTATATAGTAGCATATTTTACTACTTCTTGCTATGAAAAAGAAAATATCAATATCAATGGAAGATGAAACTATTGAAAAACTAGGAAATAAGGTTAAGGAAGGCCTATTTAGAAATAAAAGTCATCTGATAGAGTATGCTGTAAATAATTATTTAAAAGAGGGGCAAAAATGAAGATCTTAAATTTATTTAAAAAAGGCAGGAAACTAGAGGAGATAACTAATGATTCTGTTATTGAAACATCTATTACCCTAAGCTATCAAGCAGATGTATGGGGAACTGAAAGAATAGCCTTAGACGGCATTCAAAATCATTTGCCTGCTGATTCAAAAGGAACAAGGGTTGATATTGATTTTTTAGTTGGTAATAATTGGGTTCCATATGCATCTTATAATGATGGTGAAATAAAAGCAGTAAGATTTAGCGATGATGGAAAGGGATATTCTTCTGACTTGTTAGGTGTTTTTCACAGCACTAAAAAGGATAATGAAGATGCTGTTGGCTATTTTGGAGAGGGATTAAAAATGCTTTCTGCTGCTTGTATACGCGAAGGAGTTGAGCTAGAGCTAAGGTCAAGAGAATGGAGCGCTAAACCGCAAATTAAAGATCTAAATATTGATGGAGAAAAAATCAAAAAAATAGTTTATTCAAAAGGAAATACTGGAAAAATAAAAGGCTCGCAAACAATATTCTGGAATCCGTCTCCCGAATTAATAAATTATGTAAAGAATTTAGACGAAAAAGTATTGCTCTTAAGAGAAAACTTTGAACCTATTTATAACAATTGCAAGAGAAGCATTATAGATAAACAAGGAGATTTATTTGTTAAAGGGGTATTCATCACTCCATTATTTAGGGATAGGTTATTGTTTAGTTATAATCTTGATATTATACCAAACAGAGACAGGAATGATATTCATGAATCAAGCTTAATTAAAGAATTAAAGGAGATATGGACGCATTTAGACAATACTGAACCAATAAAACAATTATTAAAGAGTTATGAGGAAAATTCTGAAAAATTCTCAAGCAGCCATGAGTTTTATACGCTTAGAAATTACTTAGAATACCTAAATGTAAAGACATGGCAAAAGGCGTTTATAGAAATGTATGGGGAAAAAGCAGTTCTAGGAACCCAGGAAAATATTAAAAAAATTGTTGAAGATTTAGGCTATAAAGTAATAGGTGTTGAGAATAATGAATTTAAGAAATTATTAAAACATCTAGGCATTAAGCAGGATATTGACATCCTTGATAGCGATGATGAATTTTTATATCTTTTAGAATCATTTGATTCAAGTAAAATCAAAAGAGGGGTTAAATCAACTTCTTTAACATTAGAGTATAGGGCAAATAATTGGGGTGCTTTGAGAATAGTATTAGATGCCGTAGCTAACCATATGCCAGATGACTCTGGAGGAAGTGAAGTTGTTATAGAATATTTAAATAAAAAAAATGATGGAAATAAAGTTTTTTATGAATGGGGAAAAGAAGTTCCTTATTATAGTTCTCCTAAAGCAGTAAGGATAAGAGATAATGGCAAGGGATTTTCAATTGACAATCTTGTTGTTTTGAATAGCAGTAAAAATACAGATGATTCTGTTGGGCAATTTGGAGAAGGATTAAAGATGTTGTCAGCTGCTTGCTTAAGGGAAAAGATTCCAGTTAAATTCCGTTCAAGGGACTGGTTTGCTATGCCTTTCAGCCAATCAAAAAAAATTGATGGAAGAGAAATAAATATTCTTTCTTATAAAACAGTTGAAAATGCTGATTTTAATGAAGGATCATCAACAACGTTTTATAATCCCGATGATAGAATGCAAGGTCTATTCAAAAATATTGGAGATTATATATTGCATTTCTCAAGTAATGTAGAAGAGCTGCATAAAAATGACAAAAACAGGATTATAAGCCAAAAATATCCAAAAACATACGTAAAAGGCTTTTACGTAACAGATAATAACCGTCGTGAATTTCAAAGCACATTTAGCTATGACATAAATACCCAAAACATAAGCCCAGATAGAAACAACATTGATTTTAAAACATTAAAAAAGGAAATTAAAGCTCTTTTAGAGACATGCGATAATGAGGAAGTTATTAGAAAAATTCTTAGCACAGCTAAAAAAGAAACTAATAAAGACTATGTGGAATTTATGGATTTAGATTTACAGGATGATAATGTAAAGAAAGCCTGGAAAAATGCATTTATAGATGTTTTTGGAAAACATTATGTTTTAGATTCTAAATTTTCATCTTGGAATTATGAAGCAGAGCATATGGGTTACTATATCTTACACATCGACGACAGATTAGCATCCACTCTAAAAAAGGCAGGCATTTATGATGCAAGAAAAAGATTATGCGCAGATTATGATTATAATAATATTCCAATCGAGGAGCTAAATGAAAAGGAAAAAGCAAATCTTGGCTTATTGCCTAAGCTAGACAAAATTTTAGGTATAGAATCTGCGACAATAAAAATTTATGATAAATTAAAAGACTCAAATGGTTGTGAATTGCAGATTCCTGCTTTTTTTTCGCCAATTACAAGAGAAATTTATCTTAGAAGAACTACTTTAAATTATGTTAGCGAATTAGCTAGAGCATATTCCCACGAAAGAGGCCATGATGTAACTGGAGCGCCAGATCCCGCTGATGAATTCAGAAACTTCTTTGAATACCAGCTTTTGCCGCGTATCTTAAAAGAGTTAGAAGAAGAAGCGCCTGATTTAAAGAGAGAATGGTTGCCTTTTGATTATTCCGCAGCTTTAAAGGATGCGCAATCAAAGGCTAATAAACTTCAAATTGCTGCTGATGCTGCAGAAAAAAAAGAGAGAGGATTAGAAGAGCATTACGCAGATCAAATTAAAGGTCTAAAAACACAAGTTGCTGAGCTTGAAACTAATCTTGAAGAAGCGAATAAATCTTTAAGGAGAGAATTAAATAAGCCATGGTATCAAAGAATATTTAGATAAGGTAATGCCCCTACGGAGAATCGAACTCCGGCCCTAAGGTTTCTGCATTAATACCGCAACCTTATGTACTGATCCATTATACTATAGGGGCATATGGGGGTGAATAACTTATTTTATTTATAAATTATATTGAAAATAAAAAGAATTATTTTAAAATAGAATTAACAATTTCAGTCAGTTTCTCCATTTTCTTTTTTGCTTCCTGCATGTAAGCAAAAGTGCCTTCCCTAACTGCATTGTAATAGCGTATATTGCATATATTTAATTCGTATTGGTTATTATTAATCTTTTTGATATCTACTGTATCTTGAAAAGAATGCAAATCAGGAAGCATTAAATGATGTTCTTCTTTTGCCTTTACATCAGATTTTAAATAACCTTTTGCTCTTAGAAATCCCTGTTTAAGAGCTTCATTTGGAGAAGGAAACTTCATATTTATTGTGAGATTTACCGACTTTAAAGAGCCATATTCATTTTTTGTTGGATCTCTCTTTGAAATAAAAGAAATACCCCATGCTATTTTTTCATTTTCAGACAGGTTTAATAAATTCCTAATATATTTCATCTCTCTTTTTTCAATATCTTCAATTGAAGAGTATGTCTCTTTTTTTAGCTCTTCTAACTTCTTTGCTGGGATCTCAACTTCTTTAGAATAATAAAAATTAACCAATCCACCGATAGCATTCATAACCCTTCCTGTGTCTATTACATCTAAGATTTTGTCTTTAATAATATAATAAGGTCCTAATATTTCAGATTTTACAAATAATTCAGCTTCATTAGTTAAACAAACTTCATTTAAACTTCTATCCTTATGTTCAAGCTCCATTATAAAACCATCCAACACAAGATAAGTCATTATGTTAGATATAGCTGCTTCTTCAACTTCCAGTCTTTTATGTATAAAATCAACATATTGTCTACTGCTTACTCCATTATCTATGCAGTATAGTATAGCAATAGCCAAATCAGGATTAGAATAGCCATGAATAATTTTATACAACTCTTTTGCAACAATGTTTTTTGTAGTTTGGGATACTTCCTCAGCCATATATATAGAATTATAATTTGATTTAAAAACATTGTTATAGCCAAATCATCATATTAAATTATTTTTTCTGTTGCTTATATAATTTTTGGATATAATTTAATGTTGATGCTTGTTCAGGTGATTTATCCATTGTACGCAATCTAATTAAGCGAGGAAACCTTAATGCAAATCCGCTCTCATAAGTAGGAGATTTCTGAATTTCAGAATAGCCGATTTCAACAACTATTTTTGCTTTAACTGTAACTTCTTTTCCTTTTTCATTTTCAATTAATGGCCTTAACATCTTAGTTAATTTTCCAAAAGTAACTCCTTCTGCTTTCTCTTTAATTCCTGTTCCAACTTTTCCTATCTCTAAAAAATTATCCTTGTCTTTGCATGCAATTGTAAAGCTGCTTAACCAGTGCGCTCTTTTTCCAGTTCCCCATTCTGCTCCTGTAATCACCAAATCCAGTGTTTCAACCTCTGGCTTTACTTTCACTCCATAACCCACTCTAGAGCCGGGTTTATACTCTCCTTCTAAATTCTTAACCATCACTCCTTCTTCTCCTGCTTTTAACGATTCTTCATAGAATTTCTCCGCTTCTTTTATATCAGATGTTACAATCTGCTTTGCTAATATAATTTTCTTGCCGCTCTGCTTTATTATTTTTTTTAATAAATCTCTTCTTTCCTTAAATGGCGTCTTTAATTGCGATTTTCCATTGTAATAGACAATATCAAAAACATTCAATTCAACAGGATAATCTTTGGCCATTTGATCTATATCGTATTTTCTTTTTATTCTCTGGCTTATATTTTGAAATGGAAGATATTTTCCTGTAGATTTATCATAGCCAACTGCTTCTACATCTATAATAAATGAATCCCCTTTAACATTACTTCTAATAAAATTAATAACATCTGGAAACTGGTTTGTTACATTTTCTAAGCGCCTAGTAAATAATTTGATTTTTCCTTTATCCTTGTGAATATTTAACCTAAAGCCATCGTATTTAAATTCTATAGCAGCTGGCTTTCCAACTGTTTCAAAAGCATCATTAAGATCTTTAGCTTTTTGATAAAGCATAACCTTAATCGGCTTTAATGGCTCTATTCCAACATCAGTTATTTCCTTTATATCATGTTTTTTAGCTAATTTAGCAACTATAGAAAAATCATTTTTCTTGTCATAAGCTTCCTGAACAATATTAATCAAATGATTATAAATTTCCCTGGCAATTTTTTCTTCTTTTGCTAAAATGAATTTATAATTTTTCAGGTTTTTTAAATCTTCAACTGAATTTACATGTAATATATCCCGCTCTTTTGTGCGTTCTATTTCTTTATCAAATTTGTTTTCTATTTTATTATTGCAATTAATGCATTTTTCTATATTTGGATTATATTCATGGCATTTTTCACATTTATAAAAAATTCCGATTACTTTTGGAAAAAAAGCCCATACAATCGCATCTCTTAAGCTTCCTTCTCCAACACCAATCCTTAAATCTTCCAGAACAGTCCTGATAATATATTTTGCTTCTAATGGGCTGGCAGAAGTAAGTAATTCTGCCATTAAACTTATTTTCTTATCAACTGTTCCAAAGCCTTTTAACTCTGCTAATTTTCTTAAATTATCAAAAACCTTTGTTACAGTTAAGTTAGTTGAGAATAATGTTGATTGCGTCTTGGATTTAGTTAGCTCTTTGGCAACCTCTCCTAAGTCTCCAATAGATTTCCATTTTTTTTCAATATCATCAGATGATTTTCCTGTTGCTGTAGCCAATGCCTTTATAACAAGCCTTTCTGCTATTCCAATCTTTCTTTCATCATAGCTGGGAAATAATCTTCCCTGCAATAGTAATACCACCTTATCCAGCTCTTCAACATCTGTCTTTTCCAATAATTTAGAAATAAAATATGTTTTCTGCAGTCTTCCGCTGCGCTTTTCAAGATTGTCATATACATCAACCAATTCCAAGTACTTCATAAAAGCATTTTATACTGATATGTATTTATATTTTTTTGTTTAATCTCTTAAAGCAGCCTGCGCAGCAGCTAACCTTGCAATTGGAACTCTGTATGGCGAGCACGAAACATAATTTAATCCGATCTTATGGCAGAATTCAATTGAAGAAGGATCTCCCCCATGCTCTCCGCATATCCCTAGTTTGATATCTTTCCTTATTTTTTTTCCACGTTCAACAGCAATCTTGATTAACTGGCCTACTCCTTCTTTATCAAGGCTCTGGAATGGGTCTTTTTCGAGAATATTTTTATCCAAATAATCCTTTAAAAATTTTCCAGCATCATCCCTTGAAAATCCAAAAGTCATCTGCGTTAAGTCATTAGTCCCAAAACTGAAAAAAGAAGCGTATTCTGCGATCTTATCAGCTTCTAAGGCTCCTCTAGGCACTTCAATCATTGTTCCTATTTTATAATTTAATTTTACTCCTTCTCTTTCAATTATTTCTTTAGCCTTTTTATCAATTATTTCTTTCATTATCTTTAATTCATTTTCATGGCCTACCAAAGGAACCATTATCTCAGGAACAACCTTTATTCCTTCTTTTGTTAAGGAAATTGCAGCGCTGATAATAGCTTCTGTCTGCATTTCAGCTATCTCTGGATAGGTTATAGCTAATCTGCATCCTCTATGGCCTAGCATAGGATTAAACTCATGCAGATCATCAATCTTGTCTTTTAATTTTTGCACAGAGATTTCCATTTCCTTTGCCAGTTCCTTAATATCTTTTTCTTCCTGCGGAATAAACTCATGCAGAGGAGGATCTAATAATCTTATCGTAACTTCATAACCTTTCATAACCTTAAATAATCCTATAAAATCTTCTTTTTGCATTGGCAATATCTTTGCTAAGCTTTTTTTTCTTCCTTCTTTGTCATTGGCTAAGATCATCTCCCTGACAGCCTTGATTCTTGATTCTTCAAAAAACATATGCTCTGTTCTGCATAATCCAATTCCTTCTGCTCCAAAATCAAGAGCTTGTTTTGCATCTTTTGGCGTATCGGCATTTGTCCTTACCCCTAACTTTCTGTAAGAATCAGCCCATTTCATCAGTTCCTTAAAATCTTTTGATAGAGTTGGCTCAACAACCCTCAGCTCTCCAATAAAAACTTCTCCTGTGCTGCCGTCTAATGTAATTATATCTCCTTCCTTCACCTCAACTCCTTTTTTTGTTAAAAATTTTTTTTCTTTTTCATAAACATTTATATCATTGCAGCCAGCAATACAGCATTTTCCCATCCCCCTTGCTACAACGGCAGCATGGCTAGTCATTCCTCCTCTTGAAGTTAATATTCCTTGAGCAGCATTCATTCCTTCAATATCCTCTGGAGAAGTTTCTGTTCTTACCAAAATAACTTTTTTTCCTTCTTCTGCGTCATCATGGGCCTTTTCTGCTGTAAATACAGCCTCTCCTACTGCTGCTCCTGGAGAAGCTGGCAAGCCTTTTCCAAGAAGATTTGCTTCTTTTTTTGCAACCTCATCTAGAGTTTTGTGCAGAAGCTGGTCAAGTTTCTCTGGCTCAATTCTTAGTAAAGCAGTCTTTTTATCAATCAGGTTTTCATTCACCATGTCTACTGCAATTTTTACAGCAGCATGCGTAGTTCTTTTTCCTTTTCTTGTCTGAAGAAAAAACAACTTGCCTTCTTGTATTGTAAATTCCATGTCCTGCATATCTTTATAGTGCTTCTCTAACTTTTCGCTAATCTTAATTATTTGTTTATACATCTCTGGCTCTTCTTTTTTCATATCATCAATATGCTTTGGAGTTCTTATTCCAGCTACAACATCCTCTCCTTGGGCATTCATTAAATATTCTCCGTAAAGTTTATTCTCCCCTGTTGAAGGATTTCTTGAAAATAAAACCCCTGTTCCAGAAGTATTGCCCATATTTCCAAACACCATTGTCTGAATATTGACAGCAGTTCCCTTTAATCCTTTAATATCATTTAATCTCCTGTATGTTATTGCCCTTGGATTGTTCCAGCTTTTGAAAACAGCATTTATTGCAGAATATAACTGCTTAATAGGATCTTGAGGAAATTCTTTCTTTTCATTTTTGTAAATCTGCTTATACTCTTCAATTAACTTTTTTAGGTCATCTTTTGTTAAGTCCGTATCAAATTTAACATTTTTCTTTTTCTTTATTTTATCCAGAGCTGACTCGAATTTATCATGCTCTATTCCTAAAACAACATCTCCAAACATCTGGATAAATCTTCTGTAAGCATCATAAACAAATCTCTCATTATTTGTTTTTTTAATTAATCCTTTTATCGATTCATCATTTAAGCCAAGATTAAGGACAGTGTCCATCATCCCTGGCATTGAAACAGCAGCTCCGCTTCTTACAGAAACAAGTAATGGATTTTCTGAATCTCCTAATTTTGCATTCATCAATTTTTCCAATTTTTTTAAATTTTCTTCAACTTGTTTTTCCATTTCTTTTGGATAATTATTTTTTTCAGAAAAATAGTGGCAGGCATCTGTTGTTATTATAAATCCTTGAGGAACAGGTATTCCGATATTGGTCATTTCGCAGAGATTAGCTCCTTTTCCACCTAACAGCTCTTTCATCTCTTTCTTTCCTTCATTAAAAAAATAAACATATTTCATTATAACACCTCATTCAAAATTATAAAAGAGTTTTTAATATGTCAAAAATATCCCCCCTTAGTCTATGACTAATGGTATATTTTTGAGCATGCTCAAGAACCACCTGAATTAGGTTAGCTATGCTCCAAGCATGCCACCCTTCTATGATGGGTGGTTCTTGACATTGTTTAAAAAGTTTATTGATTCTGAATTAAAACAGTTAAATTTATTAATAAATAATCTTAAGATATATTTATGGATGTTTTTGAATGCATAAGAACAAGAAGGAGCGTTAGGAAATATTTAATAAAGCAGATTGAATGGGATAAGGTTGGCCAAATTTTAGACGCTGGAAGAATGGCTCCTAGCTCTGGAAATTTACAAAACTGGCAGTTCTTAGTTGTGATTGATGAACTTAAAAAAAAACAAATTGCAGAAGCTTCTGCACGCCAGTACTGGATGGCAAATGCCTCTGTATTAATAATCATATGTGAAAAACCAGAAGCAACAGAGCGATATTATGGCATTAGGGGAACAAGGCTTTATTCAATACAGAATTGCGCTGCTGCAATTGAAAATATGCTGTTAATGGCTCATGCCCTTGGATTAGCAACTTGCTGGGTTGGAGCTTTTGATGAAGAGAAGGTAAAAAGAGTCTGCTCTATTCCCGATAGGGCAAGGCCGCAAGCAATTATCTCTATAGGTTATGCAGATGAGAAGCCAGAAATGCCCCCTAAACTAACATTAGAAAATGTTACCTTCTTGAATAGATATGGGGAAAATGCCGGAAGGATATTAGATCTTTACGGAACATTGGGATTTACAAGCCACCATGTAGAAGGAGCTTTTAAAAGAGGAAAGGAAATTATTGACACAGGCAGCGAGAAATTAGAGGAAAAAAGCAAAGGATTCTTTGAAAAATTAAAGGAAAAGCTGAAGAAAAAGTAATATTATATTCTGTAAAATATATTTTTTAATACAACAATATATATAAATAACTAAATTGAGGAAAATAAGAAATAAAATAAAAATCAAGTTTTTGGCGAAACTTAATTTTTAAGCATAATTGGCGAATTTTTGGCGAAATTCACTTTTTCTAGGGAGAGTAATAAAAAAAGTAGTTTAAATACTTTTTTACTCTATAAAATATATATTCGAAAATATATTTTGAAAAATATAAAAGGGGGATAAACAAAAAATGAAAAACTTTATCGTCGAAAATGCATTAAAAAGCGAAACAACAAGATTTGAAGGGTTGGATGTAGGACAGGCAAACATAAAGGTTATTGGAGTGGGAGGAGCTGGAAATAATATGGTAGACTGGCTCTATAAAAAAGGAATCAAAGGAGCAGAGATTATAGCTTGCAATACAGACCAGCAGCATCTTAATATTTCTGAATCTGATCGTAAATTTTTACTGGGCAAAGAGGTTACCAAAGGCTTAGGGTGCGGAGGATATCCTGACAGAGGAGCAGAAGCTGCTCAGGAAACTCTTCAGGACATTAAAGAATGCCTTAGGGGCTCTGATATGGTTTTTGTCTGCGCAGGAATGGGCGGAGGAACAGGAACAGGAGCAGCGCCAATTGTTGCCCAGGTTGCTAAAGACACAGGATCAATTGTTATCGGAACTGTAACAATGCCATTCAGAATAGAAAGAGCCAGGATAGATAAGGCTGAGTTTGGATTACAACAGTTAAGACAAGTTAGTGATACTGTTATTGTTATAGATAACAATAGGTTAGTTAGCATTGCTGGCAACCTTCCTATACAGCAGGCATTTGCAGTAGCTAACGAGCTTATAGCAACAATGATAAAAGGAATTGTTGAAACAATAGCAATTCCAAGTTTAGTTAACCTGGACTATGCTGATGTAAAAGCAATAATGACAAACGGAGGAGTAGCTGCTATTGGTGTAGGAGCGTCAGACACAAACAACAGAGTAGATGAAGCTGTAAAAGGAGCTTTAAGCAATCCCTTATTAGACATCAGCTATGAAGGAGCTACAGGAGCATTAATCCATGTTTCAGGCGGCCCAGATATGACCTTAGACGAAGTATCAAGAATTGGAGAATTAGTGACAGAATCCTTAGATGATGATGCAAATGTCATCTGGGGAGCAAGAGTCAGTGATGATATGAAAGGAAGATTATGCGTTATGACAATCATTACTGGTGTAAAATCTCCATGGATACTAGGAAAGGCTGACTACAAAAGACCAAGTCCGCAAGCAAAAATGATTTGCGATGACCTAGGCATAGAAATCGTTTCATGATCACCATTTAGGTGAGCTTTCTTGCCTTCACCTTTTATAACCACCCCCAACTAACGTTATTTATGGTGAAGGCCTTTTTATGCCCTTCGGGGCATTTTTTTTTTTTTTGATAAGGTTTTTAAAGTGAATTGTATTCTAGAGTATACATGTTATATATAATAGGCCTTGGCCTTAATAATGAGAAAGATATTACAGTTAACGGCTTAGAAGCTGTTAAGAAATGCGATTTAGTTTATCTAGAGAATTATACCTCTAAATTACAGGTTTCTGTTGACAAATTAGAGAAACTCTATAATAAAAAGATAATATTAGCCGATAGGGAATTTGTTGAAAGCAATAAAGTATTGGAAAATGCTAAAGATAAAAATATAGCATTATTAATTACAGGAGATGTGTTTTCTGCAACAACGCATATACAATTAATTTTAGAGTGCAGGAAATTAGGAATTAAATATAATGTAATAAATAATGCTTCAATATTAAATGCAGTCGGAATTACTGGTTTAGAGCTGTATAAGTTCGGAAAGATAACCTCAATTCCATTTGATAATGAAAATATTAAAACTCCAATTGAGGTATTGAATGATAATCTTAAGTTAGGATTGCATACATTATTTCTTCTTGACTTAAATCCAAATAAGAATAAATTTATGACAATTAATGAAGCTATTAATTATTTAATAAAAAATAAAATAAAAAATATGAAAGCAGTTGCATGCTGCGCTTTAGGAAGTGAAAATGAAATAATCAAATATGATTCTCTAGAAAATCTGCAAAAGCAAAAATTTAATAAGTTCCCGCAGTGCTTAACAATTCCTGGAAAATTGCATTTTGTTGAAGAAGAAATGTTAAAATGGTACACGAATTAATCTACACAATAATAAGCGTTGTTATAGTTAGCCTCATCTCTTTAATCGGAATTTTTACATTATCATTGAAAAAAGAATTCTTGAGTAAAATAACCTTGCTCTTAGTTGGTTTTGCAGCAGGCACAATGCTGGGAGTTGTTTTCTTAGACTTAATTCACGAGATTGAATTTGAATCAGGGCCTTTATTTATCCTGATTGGAATAATATTATTTTTTGTTATTGAAAGGTTTATCCACTGGCATCATTGCCATGACAGAGAATGCGAGTTTAAAACAACCAAAGCCTTAGGATATCTTAACTTAATTGGAGATGCTGTTCATAACTTTACAGATGGCGTAATTATAGCTGCTGCTTATCTTGTAAATATTGAATTGGGCTTGGTAACTACAATTGCTATTGCAGTTCATGAAATCCCACAGGAAATAGGAGATTTTGCAATATTAGTTCATTCTGGATTCTCAAGAAAGAAAGCATTATTTTATAATTTTTTTTCTGCATTAACAGCTATTATCGGAGCAGTAATAACATATTGGATAGGATCATTAGTAGAGGGCATTATTCCATTTCTAATTGCTGTAGCAGCAGGCGGCTTTATTTATATTGCAGTAGCTGATTTACTGCCTGAACTGCACAGGGAAACCTCAACAAAAAGATTATTATTGCAATTTTCTTTTTTTATTTTAGGAATAATCATAATCTGGTTATTTATTAATTTGTTTCCGCATTAAAAAGCTTTAAATAATTCTAAATCAATTTGATTAGGTTAGGTTTTTCCTTATTTCTGTCAAAAAGAAGAAAAAATGATAAAGCGCATAAATAAGATTATTGCTGGATTATTTATTATTGGTTCTTTAATTCCTATTAAAGCCTTAAGCTTAGAGCAGATAGTTAACCAAGCAGCTGAGGCTAAAACTGAAGTAAAAGCAGACAGCACTCAACCAAAAATAAAAACAAGAAAATATGATTTAAATGCTAATTTTTTATTAAATGAAATAGTTACAGGGGGCTCTTTTAGCATAAGAGGAGAAAAAGAGAGATTCATAAATGAAAAAGACATTGGCTGGAATGATTATTTTACATTATCTTATGATTACACAGCATTGAACAAGACTTATGAAGATCTGCTGAAAAAAGAAAGAATAGGAAAGGAAAAAAAATTATGGATTATTGGCTATCATTTATCCTATAAAAAAAAGCCATTTATAGACTTAGAATTTTCTTCTGACGGGTCAATTGGATTGTATTCAACCTTTTTAACAGGAGGATTAGGAAAAGAATTTTCAAATGGATTAAACGTAGAAGCTGGTTTTGGATACAAAACAGGAAACCTTGACTTTAAAAAAGAAAAATATGATGTATTTAATTTTTTAATTGGATATAAAACGCCAAATAAAGATAGTGATTATAAATTAAATACTTCTGTCAAAGCATATGTGCCCAGAAAATTAACAAATGATCTATTAAGCAGATTATGGTTAGCAGATGCTAAAGCAGTAGTTTCAATAAATAAAAAAATATTAGGCATAACCCCCACAATCGGATTTAACATTAGAAGGGATTATCTTCCGGTTATAGTAGAAGAAAAAATGGATTATATTGGAGTACTTAGATACAATTTTACCCTTGGATTTAATGTAACTAAAGGGGGAGAAGTTAAATAAAACTGCCTAATAGCGATAATAAAAAATAATTAAAAAAAAAGTTTGTTATTCTTGAAATTGTATTCCTTACTGGATCTCCTCCAAGCAAAATATATCCAGTGAGCTGTATTATTATTCCTATTAATATTGCCAGCATTGCTTTAAACAGGGAATAATCAATATAGGATATTATTAATGAAATTACAATTAAAGATAATACCTTAATTAGAAAACTAGGATGAAAATGGCCTCTGGAAATTGTCATTGAAATCAATCCTAAAAAAATAAATATTATTGCTATTGTTCTGCTGTATTTTAGAGTCAATAAAATTGTTCCGAATGTTAATAACTCTAAGTCAATAGGAATCATTGGAATAAATAGCCTATAAGCTTCTAATATTGTGTCCAAAACTAATAAAAGGAAAATTAAAAATAAGCCTATAACAAACCTGTATGAAATTAATGTTAAGATTAACAGGAATATTAATAAGAATATAACTCTTGTTTTCTTCTGCAGAAAATCAAATATTTTGTCAATCAGGCTGTTATAAACTTTTTTTAGGTTCATAAATATAAGAAAATAGTACTTATATAAAATAATAACTTTTATAAATTTATTAAAAAACATTTAAGGTTACAGCCCCGTAGTGTAGCGGTCAATCATAGCGCCCTTTGGAGCTAAGAAGAAAGGCGTTGACGGCAGTTCGAATTAACAACGAGAATCTGCCCGGGGCTATTTTTCAAATTTCTTGCTAATACTCTAAAAAGCAATTATAATAATCAAAACCGAAACTTTTAAATATATGGTATATATACCATAGTACTATGGTAAAAAGAAGAATTATCTCAATAACCCTCCTGAACTTAAAGATAGTGTATGATTTATTTATTCATAAAAATGGATTAACTATAAAAAATTTGGCAGAAAACATAAAAACTGATTACAAAAATACATACAATGCTGTTGATTTCTTATTCAAAGATGGAATAATAAAAAAAGAAAAAATTGGTAATTACAATGTTTGTAAACTAAACTATGAAAATAAGGATACAATCAGTTGCCTGAAGTGGCATAATCTTGTTATTAAAATTAATGATTTCAAAAGGAAGCATAATGCAGAATATGATGTTATAACAGAAACAATAGATGAATTAAAAAAAAAAGATCCTTTTTTTATCTGTCTGGTATTTGGCTCTTATGCTAAGGGTGAAGAGAAAAAAGATTCTGATATAGATATTCTCTTTTTAGGACACCTAAACAAGCCAGAATTCAAAAGTATTTTAAATAAGGTAAATGCATCTTATCAGAAGAAGTTTCATGTTGCAGAACAATATATCCATGATTTTATTAAAGACTTAAGAAATAAAAAAAAGCTAAGCATAGCAACAGAACTTTATAAGGAACCGCCTATAGTTTTTTATGGAGATGATATATTTTTTAAAATATTGATAGAGGACATAAATTAATGATAATCTTAAATAAAAGCCAAGTAGAAATCGAAGTTAAGAAATATAAAACAGATGACAAAATAAAAATAATGTTTCCTGATGAAGCATGGACTAAACATCATTTTAGCAAAGCTGACTACAATCTCAGAATCGCAAGAATAAATTTTAATCTGAATGATCATAAAGATTTTTTGAAAGAATTGGAGAAAACAGAAGAAGCTGATCCAGATTTTAATACTTATGAATGGGTTATCATAATGGGTTATTATGCTATGTTTCATTCTGTTAATGCTTTATTAAGGAAGATCGGCCTTAAAATTGGTAAACAATATGCGCATGAGATTACTACTAATTTGTTGCTTTATTATTTTTATTATACTAAAATAATTGAAGACGAATTGCTGAAAATTTATGAAAATGCCGAAGAAAAGGCAAAAGGATTAGTAGTTAGCTATATCTTTGCTAAAGACGAAAGAACAAAGCACCAATACGAAGTAAATCTAGAATCACAGAAAAAGGATGCAGAAAAAATATTAGATGATGCAGTAAATTTTGTTAGCAGATTGAAGGGCATCAACAAAACTTTAAGCAAAGAATTAGTATTGGCTAAATTAAATAAAAAAAGATTATAGTTACAATGGTTCCACAACCACCTCCGAGAAGGACTTATGCAGCAATAGGAGCAGGAATTGGAGTAGTTGTTGGATTAATAATTGGGTTAATTATTAATAAAATTGGCGGAGCTGTGTTCTTCTGCGCTTTATTAGGAGCATTAGTCGGCTCTTTCAAAGCAAGATAATGAATTTAACGAATTATTTTACAATTGTATATCAGTATACAAAAACGTAACATTTATATACTAGTATTATTATCTATTTCTTATTTTGCTGGGTTTATACTTAGCAACTTATATTAATTAAAAGAGCGAAGAACATATACCTATATAGATATAGGTATAAAAAAAAAAAAAGGAGGATGAAAATATGGAATTTTCTTTCAAAAACAATCAAGAAGAAGAAAGAAACGCAGGATTTGAGGTTGGCAAGGCAAACATAAAGGTTATTGGCGTAGGCGGCGCAGGCAATAATATGGCCAGCTGGTTATACAAAAAAGGCATTAAAGGCGCTGAAATAATCGTTTGTAATACAGATCAACAACATCTTAATATTTCTGAAGCTGATGTTAAATTTCTTATTGGTAGAAACGTAACTAAAGGACTTGGATGCGGAGGCTTTCCTGCCAAAGGAACTGAAGCAGCCCAGGAAGCAGTAAATGAAATTAAAGAGGTTTTAAAAGGAACAGATATGATTTTTGTCTGCGCAGGAATGGGCGGAGGAACAGGAACAGGAGCAGCCCCATTTATAGCTAATATCGCAAAAGATACAGGATCCATTGTTATAGGCACTGTTACAATGCCATTTAAAATCGAGAGGGCAAGAATTGATAAGGCTGAGTTTGGCTTGCAGCAATTAAGACAAGTAAGTGATACTGTTATTGTAATAGATAATAACAGATTAGTAAATATTGCTGGAAATTTGCCAATACAACAGGCATTTTCAGTAGCTAACGAGCTTATAGCTACAATGATCAGGGGAATAGTTGAAACTATCTCAGTTCCTTCATTAGTTAATCTAGACTTTGCTGATGTAAAAGCAATAATGACAAACGGAGGAGTAGCTGCTATAGGCGTAGGCGTATCAGATACAAATAATAGAGTAGAAGAAGCAGTCAAAGGAGCTTTATCAAATCCATTATTAGATATTGATTATAACGGCGCAGAAGGAGCCTTAATTCATGTAGAAGGCGGCCCAGATATGACCCTTGATGAAGTATCAAAAATCGGAGAAATAGTAACTGAACATCTAGATGATGATGCAAATGTCATCTGGGGAGCAAGAGTTTCTGATGATATGAAAGGAAAATTATGCGTTATGACAATTATTACGGGAGTTAAATCTCCATGGATACTTGGCAAATTAAACAAGCAAGGCATGGAGCAGCAAAAGAGAATGATGTCAAAAGAATTAGGAATAGAGATAGTATGAGGTGAGACTATGGAAAATGAACAAATAATCAAAAAAATGGTAATGGATATTGTAGAGGATAATGAAAAGATCCTCTCAGTAAAAAAAAATGATAATAGATTCGCAAAGATTGTTCCTTCCCTGCTAAAAAAAGGGATAGAAAACTTAAACTTAGCCATGTTCAGCCCTGAGCTGAAATTTAACATTTTAACTGCATTAGGAGAAGAGCACAGGAAAAAAGGAAATTTAAACGATGCAGTTAAGTCTTTTATTTTGGCAGGAAACAGGGAAAAATTAAATGGAATTGCAGAAGACTATGAAAAGTTGATGCAGTTTGATAATTGCATCGAAGTTTATAGGCTTGCGAATAATAAAGAAAGATTACTTGAAATAGGCAAAAGATGCCTTAATGAAGGAAGATTAGGAAATGCAGTAAAGGCATTTATCGCAATCGGCGATAATAGCAAGCTGATAGAAGTAGGCAATCAGTGCGTCAATACCTATAAATTTGATTATGCATTTGAAATCTTTTCAACAATAAAAGACAAGGAAAAGCTAGTTGAGCTAGGCAATAGATGCATAGAAGAGCAGGAATATGATTATGCTGTAAAGGCATTTGAATTAGCTGAGGACAAGGAAAAATTAAATTCAGTTGGAGATCTATGCCTAAAGGAAGAAAGAGTATCCAAAGCATTAGAGGCTTATGGCTTAGCTGGCAACGAAATCATGACAGAATTCATAAAGGAAAATTTTCACGATTAATTAAGGAGTAAAAATGGAGCTGCAGAACAACGTAATTAATGATGAGTATCTATTCCAGAAAAGGATGGAGCTTTTGATTGATACAAATAACAAGAAAGTGTCTAGCGAATTGAACAACCTAAAAAACATGGTTAGCCAGTTAAATAATGACATTCATGAATTAAGAAAAAAAATCAATGAATCGCAAATAGAACCAATAATGGAAACTGTAAAATCAGAAGAAAGATCAGAAGACATAGATGATAACAAAATAAAAAAAATAGAAAAGCAGAAAACAGCAACAAGTCCAAGATGCGGTGATTACCATCCAGAGGATGTTTCAATAAATAAGTTTTTTTATTTTGGCAATAAAAAATCAAGATAAAAAAAAAAAAATAAATAAATAAAAGAAAAAGGTGAAAATATGATAGATAGTCATCTTTATGCCTGCATTATGTGCAAAAAGGAGTTTGGATTTGACGATATAAGATATACTAATGATAAAAAAATCATTTGCATTGACTGCTATAAGCACTTTGGAAAAAAGCAGCAAGCTATCCAAGCTGAAAGCAGCGCATTTCCTGAAAAAACATCAAATATAATCAAAGTTATATGCATGGACTGCAGGTATAAATTCTCCTTAAAGAAAAAAGAAAAAAGAGACAATATTAGATGCCCTTATTGCAGCGGAAAAAGCCTTATGAAGGATGAGACAACAGCAGATAAGCTGCTTAATGAAGTTTCTAATTACGATAAGACTTAAAACAATAGTTCTAGGGGTTTTATGGAAGAAAAAACTATTTACAAAAGCAACCTTGACAATAAGCTAAAGGCAGATGAAAAAATAAGAAAGAGCTTAATGTACTCTATACTAGATGGAACTTTCTATTCTACAATGGTGGGCATAGGAGAGTCTTTTTTCTCAGCATTTGCAGTATTTCTTAAGGCAAACAATATCCAGCTTGGCTTATTAGGATCACTGCCTCAAACATTAGGTTCTATATCGCAATTATTTTCAAATAAGCTGCTTAAACTTTTTAAGTCAAGAAAAAGATTTGTCTGCATTAATGCTTTCTTGGAAGCGTTAATGTACATTCCAATAATCTTAACATTCTTTTTTGGTAAGTTTAGGATATATACTCTTATTTTATTTGTCTGCATATACTGGATATTTGGATCAATTTTGAATCCAGCATGGAATAGCTGGGTGGGAGATTTAGTAAATGAGAAAAAAAGAGGGGCTTATTTTGGAAAAAGAAATAAAATAAGCGGAATGGCCTCTTTCATCTCATTATTAATTGGGGGGTTTATTTTGCAGAATTTTACTAATGGGGTTAAAACCCAGTATACTGGCTTTGTTATAATCTTTATCTTAGCATTAATCGCAAGAATCTTTTCTTTTATTTTTTTGACTAAAAAATACGAGCCTTCATATAACGTACTGCCAGAAGCAGAATTTTCCTTTATAGAGTTCCTAAAAAAAGCAAGATTCAGAAATTTTGGCTTGTTTGTTTTTTATCTTAGCTTGATGAATTTTTCTGTTTATATAGCAGCTCCTTTCTTTGTTGCATATATGCTCTATGATCTAAAATTAAGCTATCTTGGTTATACTATTCTTATTGCCATACCTCTAATTGTTAAATATATGTCAATGCCTATCTGGGGCAAGGCATCAGATAATTATGGAACAAAAAAAATCTTAAGTTTAACAGGATTTTTAATGCCATTAGGCCCTATCCTATGGATTTTTTCAAGCGATTTTTATTATCTTGGATTAGTTCAGGCTTTTTCAGGCTTTACCTGGGCTGGTTTTGAGATAGCATCATTCAACTTTATTTTTGATACAACCTCTCCTGAGAAAAGAGCAACTTGTGTTGCATATTATAATGTATTAAACGGAATTGGAATAATCTTTGGTTCTCTGTTAGGCGGGATGATTGTAATGTACAATAATGTTTTCTGGTCAAAATATTTGTTAGTTTTCTTAATAAGCGGAATTTTAAGATACCAAATATCAATTATCTTTATTCCTAAATTAAAGGAAGCCAGGGAAATAGAAAGGATTCCTTACCATAAGCTGTTCCTTAAGGTTATCTCTACTATGCCTACAATGGGGTTAGTCTATGATTTAATCGCTTTCAGAAAAAAAAATGTAATAAATGTAAAA
>Ga0209542_10007578_pt1 | contig 20590 bp, 20 predicted proteins | sample RifCSPhighO2_01_FD_184028 | JGI IMG/M metagenome (GOLD analysis project Ga0209542, IMG submission 184028) | Soil microbial communities from Rifle, Colorado - Rifle CSP2_plank highO2_0.1 (SPAdes) (version 2) | ecosystem: Environmental > Terrestrial > Deep subsurface > Rock core/Sediment ...
TGTATTATTATAATTATATATAAATGTTGTGAAACTTATAATCAGGAAAATTTAAATATATATTCTATTTTTATATTCTTATGGTAAGTAAAGATGAAGTTATTGATACATTAAAGACATGTAATGATCCTGAATTAGGACTTGATGTATGGACATTAGGTTTGATTTATGAGGTGTCGATTAAGGATAAGGAAGTTTTTATTAAGATGACATTTACAACACCATATTGCCCTTATGGCCCAGCTATTGTCGATGAGATTAAGAATAAACTAAAAGGGAATTATGGTGTTAATGTTGATGTTGAGATTGTTTTTGATCCTCCATGGCAACCTAATGAAGAATTAAGGGAATTACTGGGCGTTTAATTATTTTCTTCTTTAACCCAATTATAACCAAATTGTTCTAACTTTGAAGAGAGCGATGAATCCCCTTCTTTAACTATTTTCCCATCCACCATGATGTAAATTTTATCTGGAGTGATATAGTCTAAAATTCTTTTGTAATGTGTAATTATAAGGATACCCATATTAGTTTTTGATTTTATTTTATTTATACCATTGGATATTATTTTTAGGGCATCAACATCTAGGCCAGAATCAGTTTCGTCTAGCAAAGCAAATTTTGGTTCTAATATTGACATCTGTAGGATCTCAAATTTTTTCTTTTCACCGCCTGAAAAACCCTCATTTATATACCTCTTTGCTAAATTTTCCCCAATGTTTAGTTCTTTCGTATTTTCTTTTAAGATTTTTTGGAAATCAATTACGGATATGTTTGTATCTTTTATTGTGTTTAAGGCAGCTCTTAGGAAATTACTTATTGTTATCCCTGCGATCTCGCTAGGATATTGAAAAGACATGAAAATTCCTTTCTTTGCCCTCTCATTAGTTTTCAGTTTTGTGATGTCTTCACTATTTATCAATATTGATCCTTTTTCAATTTTAAATTTTGGATTTCCCATGATAGAATTAGCTAACGTACTTTTACCTGATCCATTAGGACCCATTAGTGCTACAACTTCTCCTTGTTTAACTTCAAGGTTTACTTTATCAATAATAAGCTTCCCTGATGCAGATACTGTTAAATCTTTAACTACTAATTTATTGTTCATCTTCTAATTTTTGAATTGCTTGTTTTATCGCTTTTAATGATAACAAGGCACATTTTAGTCTTACTGGTCCAATATCAATACCCAATAACCCTAAGACCTGCTCCTTGCCATATGATTTAACTTCATTGATATTTTTATTTTTAATATGTTCTGTTAGTATAGATGCTGATGCCTGACTTATAGCACAACCGTTTCCAGTAAAATTTATATCTTTTATTATATCATTTTCTAAATTAATAAATATTTTAATTTCATCTCCACAAAGGGGGTTAAACTCTCTTTGCATTGTATCAAATGAGGATGGTTGACCATAATTTCTTGGATTGCTGTAATGGTCTAGTATATTTTCAGCATATATGTTACTATCCATTAACTAAAAACCTCCTTCACTTTTTTGAGCTCATTGCATAAAATGTCAATATCTTGATATGAATTATATATATATAATGACACTCTTGTAGTTCCGTTAATCCCCAATGCCTTCATTAAAGGCATTGCACAGTGATGCCCGGCCCTTACTGAGATACCATGATTATCAAGAATTGCCGATGTATCATGTGGGTGAACTTTCTCTAAATTAAATGATATTATACCGGATCGGGGGTTAGGCCCATAAATTGTTATTCCTTTAATATTGTTTAATAATTCCACTGTATAGTCAGTTAATTCTTTTTCGTGTTTTTGTATTTTTTCTAGGCCGATCACCTTTAGATAAGATATTGCTGCATCCATTGATATAGCCCCTTGAATATTTGGAGTTCCCGCCTCGAATTTCCAGGGAAGTTCTGCCCAACTTGATGACTCAAGTGTGACTTGATTTATCATACCGCCACCATATGAAACAGGATTTAGATTCTCTAGAAGATTTTTCTTACCATATAAAACACCAATACCTGTTGAAGCAAGCATCTTATGTCCTGAAAATGAAAAAAAATCTACTCCAAGTGATTTAATGTCTATAGACATGTGTGGTACACTTTGAGCTCCGTCCACAGCAACCAGAATATTGTACTCGTGGGCGATTCTTGAGATTTCTTTTATTGGATTGGTTATTCCTAACACATTAGACACATGAGTTATTGCAATAATTTTTGTTTTAGGAGATATTAAATTTAGAAGTTCATTTGTATTTAATTTCCCTTCTTCTGAAACTCTTAAAAATTTTAGTTTTAATCCTATTTCCTTAGAGATAATTTGCCAAGGCACTAAATTAGAATGATGTTCCATTTCTGTCAATATGATTTCATCATCTTTTTTTAAGTTCCTAGATAACATATTAGATAACATATTTATAGAGTCGGTAGTCCCCTTAGTGAATATTACTTCTTCAGGACTAGCATTAATTAGTGATGCTACTTTACTTCGGGCATTTTCATAAGCAATTGTTGCTTCTTCACTTAGTTTATATATCCCCCTATGAACATTTGAATTATAATTTTCATAGTAGTCTACAATTGATTTTATAACTTGTTTTGGTTTTTGCGAGGTGGCTGCTGAGTCTAGATAAACTAATTTATTACCATTAATCTTTCTATTTAGAATAGGAAAGTCTTTTTTTATAGATTCTGTGTCCAAAGTGCTAGCTAAGGTATTCATATTTAGATTTTTTATATATTGCATTATTAATTATCTCTAGTATGGGTCGCTCTTTTATAATGTCTAAGAATTTATTAAAAAAGCCTTTGGTTACTGATTTTATTGCTTGTTCTTCACTTAAACCTCTAGACATTAGGTAAAATATTTTTTCTTCGTCAATATTAGTTGTGGTTGCAGCATGAGAACATTTTACATCATAATTATCTATTTCTAGATTGGGTATTGGGCAAACCTCTGCATTCGGGTTTAATAATAGATTCTCCTCCTTTTGGTAAGCTTGTGAATTAGCTGCATCCTTTTCAATTTTTATTAATCCGTTAAATATCAACTTTGAATTATCATCAACTATATTAGTTGAGATTATTTTAGATTTTGTTGAGGGACTTTTATGGATTGCGGAGGAATTTAGGTCATAGCATTGGTTTAAACTAGAAAAATTAAGCGAATAATTATTATATTCTGATCCTGTTCCTCGGAGGATAGTTGTATTTTTTGATTTCAAAAATTTGGATCCTAATCCCGCATCAATAAAATTTAATGTAGCATTGTTGTCTAATACTGCTTTTATGTTTGAAAGATTACTTGTTTTAATATTAAGATCTTGTATCTGGATAATATTTAAAGTTGAACTTTCTTTAGCTATTATTTCTAAAGTATCGCTTGTAAATAAGTTATTTTCATTGCTTAATTTTTGTAATACTATGGTGGCCTTAGAATCTTTTTCAGCAATGATTAGTATGCTATTGAATTCTGACTCTTGGGAGTTGTAAAGATTAATGGTTATAGTCTCGTTCTCATTAACACCTTTAGGGATTACTATTAAAGTACCGTTTGATAATAAAGCGTTATGTAAAGCAACATATTTATCTTCGCTTGGGTTAAGACATTTTGACATGAAGTTTTCTTTAAGTAATGCCTCGTTATTTTTTAGTGCAGTACTAAAGTCTTCAATAATAACGTTTTTGTTTTTGGAATGCACATTTTTTTTAGATTTTGAAATTGAATTTACAACCATTGGATTTTGTTTAGCAGTAATTCCAATCCCATATTTGAATTTTGGTTCTTCAAGCATTTTATAATATGATAATGCATCTAGTCTTTTTTTTAACATCCATTCAGGTTCATTATTCTTTCTAGAAATATCTTCTACTATAGGTTCATTTATTCCTGATGTAAAACTAAGAAACATATGATGTAAAGAACTAGCCTACTTTGTTCTCCATTTCTAGTTGTATAAGTTTGTTTAATTCTAAAGCATATTCTAAAGGTAATTGTTTTAATACTGGTTCAATAAAACCTGAAACTGCCATCTTTATTGCTTGTTCTTCACTTAAACCTCTAGACATTAGGTAAAATATTTTTTCTTCGCTAATTTTACCTGCTGTTGCTTCATGGCAAACATTAGCAGAGTTATCTAGTATACGCATAGAAGGAAATGTGTTTGACTTTGATTCATTGTCTAATATTAATGCGTCGCAGACAATGTTAGATTTACAATTAAATGCACCTTTATTAATCATTACATAACCTCTATAGGAAGATATACCCCCATTTTTACTAATACTTTTTGACCTTATAGTTGAATAAGTATTCGGAGCAGCATGGATAACTTTAGACCCAGTGTCTTGATTTTGACTAAATCCTGCGTACACAACTCCTAACATATCTGTTCTTGCGCCTTTTCCAACAAGGACTGAGCAAGGGTAAAGCATAGTAGTACATGAACCCATATTACCATTAATCCAGTCCATTATACCCTCTTCATAAACTATTGCACGTTTTGTATTCAAATTATAAGTATTCTTGCTCCAATTCTCTACGCTGCTGTACCTAACTTTAGCATTTTTGTGTACATAAATTTCTACACACCCAGCATGGAGTGATTTTTTGCTGTACTGTGGGGCAGAACATCCTTCAATGTAATGGACCTCAGATCCTTCATCTGCAATTATTAGGGTATGCTCAAATTGCCCTCCTTGTTTTGCATTCATTCTAAAATAAGCTTGTAGTGGAACTGTAACTTTTACATTTTTAGGAACATAAATAAATGTACCTCCACTCCATACTGCTGCATGAAGCATTATAAACTTGTGATCGTTAATTGGAATACATTTAGTCATAAAGTATTTTTTCATTAATTCAGGGTATTTTTTCAGGGCAGTATCACAATCTTCAAAAATAACTCCTTGATCTTCCCATTCCTTTTTTAAATTATGATAAATTACCTCGGAGTCATATTGAGCACCTGCTCCGCTAAGATATTTTTTTTCTGCTTCGGGAATCCCTAATCTGTCAAATGTTTTTTTAATGTCTTCTGGCAGTTCTTCCCAATTGTTAGACCTTTTAGCATCTGGTCTGATGTAATATGATATCTCATTAAGATTTAAGTTCCCCAAGTCAGGTCCCCAATTTGGAATTGGAGTTTGGTTAAACAAGCTTAATGCATCTAGTCTTTTTTTTAACATCCATTCAGGTTCATTCTTATCTTGAGAAATTTTTATAACTAATTCTTTTGTTAGTCCTGGAACTGACTTAAAAATATTTTTTTCAGTATTATAATGATCAAAAAGATTTCTATTATATTCAATATTTGCTACTAATGACATATTAACCAAACGAATTTCCACAACCACATGTATGGTGGGCATTAGGGTTTGTTATTTTAAACCCGCTCTCATTAAGAGATTCAACATAATCTATTCTAACACCTTTTAAGAACGGCAAACTTCCTTTATCTATTAAAATTGTTAAATTATTTTTTTCAACTACAAAATCATCTGAATTTCTTTGATTATCAAATGAAAAATCATACTTAAATCCAGAACATCCACCTGAAATAACTTTTAACCTTAAATTAAATTCTTTTTTACCTTCATTTGTTTTAATATCTGTAAATTTGGTTATAGCTTTATCTGTAAAATTAATATCTGTACTAATTTTATTTTTCTGATCTTGGGTTATAGAATAATTTGAATCCATTTTTACCTCCCATTAAGAGTTGTTAACGAATATTAAGTCAATTATATTATATAAATCTTCTGTTTATTAATTATATACAATATTGATTAAATTATGATAAATAATAGAAAAGTTTATAAATCTCGTCAAAGTTAGGTTATTATGATAAACGAAAAGTTAAATCTTGATGAAAAAGATGTTACAGTGGTCTCTCTTTTTATGCAAAACCCACATATTTCTCAAGCAGAAATTGCTAGTAAACTAAACATTAGTCAACCTTCAGTTAATTTTAGAGTCCAGAGATTAAAGAAAAAAGGGATTTTAACGTTTAATGTAGGAACTGACTTTAATAGGAGCAATTTGTTTTTGGCGAGAGTAGACTTTACTGCAAGTGATGCAAATGAAATATTAGATAGACTTAATGCTTGTTCTTTTTTTGTTAATGGATTCATTATGTCGGGCAAACATAATGTATCTGTATTCTTTGTTCATGAGAATTTAAGAAAAATTGAAACTATAATAAATGATCATTTGAGGTCTGATCCATCAATATCTGACATAAATGTAAACATAGTTGTTTCTTCTCAAAAGGATTTTTTGTTACAGATGGATTTAGGTAAGGAATCAAGCCAAGAAAAATGTAGAAATCTGAGTTCTTGTAAAATTTGTGAAGAAGTAGGAAGACATCCTAGATTAAATATTAAAAGATAGGTTTATGACAAACATAGCTAAAGGGATAAAGATTATTGATGCATCTCTTTATCTTAGAGAAGAAAAGACAATTGTTATTGGAGACTTGCATTTAGGATTGGAAGATTCTTATGTTAATAGAGGTACTTTTTTGCCTAAACAACAATATAATTGGATACATAATAATATTCTTAAAATTTTAGAAAGTGTAGATGTAAAAAGAATAATTATTAATGGTGATTTGAAGCATGAATTTTCCAAAATAAATAAGCAAGAATGGACTGATGTTTATAAGTTTTTGAATTTTTTAAGCGAAGGGTATGATGTAGAAATTATATTAGGCAATCATGATGTTATGATGAAAAAGATATTGAAAGAGCAGGGCTATAATATTAAGGATTATATTTGTTTTAGTAATATTATTTTACTGCATGGGGATGTTATTCCAGAAGAAGCATTAAATAAAGATATGGTTATTATAGGGCATGAGCATCCTTCTGTATGTATTAAAGAAGGAGCAAAGGTTGAAAAATATAAATGTTTTATAAAAGGTATGTGGAGAGATAAGGTGTTAATTGTAATGCCTAGTTTTAATCCACTAATAGAAGGAAATGATATACTAACTGGAAATTTTCTAAGTCCCTTTATTAAAAAAGATATAAGTGATTTTAAATTATTTGTGGTTGGAAATAAAGTGTATAATTTTGGGAAAGTTAAAAATTTGTCTTAACCAATATACTCTTGTGGTTCTTTTGCTGGTTGTACTCTAGGGAGGGGTATTAATGGAGGTACATTAATATCTTGGGACATGGCCAAGGCCTTTATAGTACATTTTGAAACAATCACATTAAAAACTTCATTTAACATATCTTGATTTATTTTTTTAGATTTTTTCCATTTATCTAAAATTTCTTTGTGTAATTTAGGATCTTCTATTGAGAGAACATGGCCTTTTATGTGTATTTTAGCAAAAGAAGGTTCATAGTCTACCAAGAACTCAAAATTAAATTTTAAAACTTCCTCTTCTTTGTTTAGTGGAAGTTTTTCTAATGAAATATTTGTTATACCTATCTTTTGTTTTATGTTTATTTTACCCTCTACTTTTTTGTCTCTTTCTGCAGTAATATTATCAAAATTAAAACCTATTATTGGCATTTTTTAGATTGACTAGGGATTAATATATAAATGTTGTGGTTTATTTTACATCTCTGTTGGGGATTCTATTCCTAGAAGGCTTAGAGCATTTTCAAGTACTTGTTTTGTTGACATTACTAAGATAAGTCTTGATGATCTTAAGGGCTCTTCTGATTTTAGTACCTGACAATTGTGATAAAATTCGTTGAATTGTTGTGCTAATTCGTATGTGTATTGTGAAATAATTGAGGGTTTAAATTGATCTTTTGCTTTAATAACTATTTGGGGAAATTCAGACAATTTCTTAATTAGATTTTGTTCATAAATCGAATTAAGTAATCCTGGTTTTTTGTTTAGTTTATTTGAGGATTTAAGGATAGATGTGGCTCTTGCTACAGAATATTGTATATATGGGGCAGTATACCCTTCAAATGATAAGGATTTTTCTTTATTAAATATTATAACCTTATTAGTGTCTTGGCAGATCATAGAAAATTTTAAAGCGCCTAAACATATTTTTTGGGATATATTTTCTATTTTTTTATGGTCCCAATCTTTATGCCTTTTAGCGGTTTCATTAATTGAAAAATTAAGTGTCTCATTATATAAATCACTAAACTTTATTATATTCCCTTCCCTAGAACTCATTTTTCCAGATTCCAGCATTACTAATGCATAGGGTAAATGGTAACAATCCTTAGCTTGTTTAAATCCTATTATTTCCAGTGTTTTAAACAGTTGTTGAAAATATAACTTTTGTTCGTCAGCAACTACATAAACAGACTTGTCTATTTTAAATTTAGTAAATTTTGTTTTAGCTAAAGCTATGTCTTTAGTAGAGTATAATGAAGTACCATCTTTTTTTAATAATAAAAATATTGGAAGGTTATATTCTTCTAAATTTATTATTACTGCTCCTTCGCTTAATTCTGCAATTTTATTTTTTAATAATTCCTTTACTATCCTTTTACCTTCTTTTTCTTCTTCACTTTCATAAAAAAATATTTCAAATTTTACACTTAACAAATTGTAAATAAGGTTAAATTCTTGTAAAGACCAATCCCTTGTATCTTTCCATATTTTTGTTAAATTTTTGTCTCCCTCTTCTAATTTTTTTTGAATTGCTTGAACTTCATCCTTAAAATTTTCATTTTCTTCGATTAATTTTGTAGCTTCGGTATACAATCTCCCCAACCAGGCCCCTTTATTGGTTTTTGGCTCTTTCCCTTTATATTTTTTTAAATAAATCCATATACATTTTGCCACATGATTTCCTATGTCCCCTATATAATTTGCAGATATTGTTTTATAACCATTAAAACTAAATATTTTGACTAGAGAATCTCCTAAAGCTACATTTCTTAAATGGCCTATATGAAACTCTTTATGTGTGTTTGGTTGAGAAAACTCAATCATTACCTTTTCTTTCTTAATATCTCCCTTGCCATAATCATCTTTTTCTGACATAATCTTTTTTATTGTAAGATCAGCTAAATATGAATTATTAACAAAAAAATTTAGATATGGGCCTTTTGATTCTATTTTTGATAAAAATTTATTTGGTTTTATTTTGTTAGATAAGTCTTTTGCGATTTCATTAGGGTTCTTTTTTAATTCTTTGGCAAATACAAAACATGGAAATGCATAATCCCCTAATGAACTATCGGGAGGGACTTCTATTAAGCTTAATATCTCTTGGATTTTAGCATTTAAATAGTTTGAAATTATTTTTGCTATTTGTTGTTTAAATAAATCCATAATAAATAGTACTAATGATGGATATTTAAACTTTATTTTTTAGTTAGTTTTTTTAAGAATTTTTTATTATTTGACCAGTCTAAAGATGCCTTGAGTACTTCGGTAATATGAGTTACTGGAATAACTTGGATCTTGCTCAATTGGTTTTTAGGGATAATAATGTCTTTTTCATTTGCTTTTGGAACTATTACTCTTTTTATACCTGCATTTATTGCTGCTTCTACTTTTTGAGTTACTCCTCCTACTGCTAGAACTTCACCCCTAACAGTTAAGGATCCTGTCATTGCTGTGTCTTGTCTTATTGGGATGTTTTTAAGGGCAGAGATTATTGCTGTGGCTACTGCAATTGATGCAGAATCTCCTTCAACTCCTTCTGTTGTTTGTAAAAATTGAATATAAATATCATATTTCTCTTTAATGTCTTCTCCAAATAACTTTAAGATTATAGCTGAAACATTTTTTATGGCTTCCTTGGCAATAATTCCTAATTTTCCCGTAGCAACAAATTCTGCTTTTTTTCCACCAGGTGTTACCTCAGACTCAATTGGTAAGACGATCCCAGATAAGGCTGCGCCGACACCAATTACTGCTAATCCATTCACACGTCCAACTTTATTACCTTCGACAATTATTACTTCGTATTCTTTTTTGTTTTCTATGTATTTATCTGCTAGCTGTTGTTCTAAGGTTTTTGCTATTTTCTTAGCTTTAATTATATGCGTCCTTTCAACTAGATTTGCATTCTCATCCAAGGCTACATCTCCTGCAGCTCTTATTAAACCACCTAACTCTCTTAAATGTAAGGTTAATTTACCTGATCTACCAGACATTCTTCTAGCTTCTTGAATAATATCATGCGCTGCTTCATTTGAAAAGGAGGGTATTTTCTTATCTTTTTTAATTTCTTGAGCAATAAATATCATAAGTTTATTTCTATTTTCAGTAGTATCTTCCATAGTGTCATTCATGTAAACTTCGTAACCATAACCCCTAATTCTAGACCTTAAAGCAGGGTGCATATTTTTAAGGGTTTCAAGGTTTCCTGCAGCTATTAAAATAAAGTCACATGGTACAGGTTCTGACCTAACCATTGCACCAGATGACCTCTCACTTTGACCCGTTATGGGATATTTCTTTTCTTGCATCGCGGTTAGTAATTCTTGTTGAGAATGTGCTTTTAATGTAGCTATTTCGTCTATAAATAAGACACCCCCATTCGCCCTATGAATCATACCTGGGACTAATCTCTCAAATGCAGGTGTACCAAGACCCCCTGATTGAAGTGGATCATGCAAACAATCCCCTAGTAAGGCGCCTGCGTGGGCTCCTGTTGCATCAATAAATGGAGACCTTTTTGTTGTTGAATTGTCTATTAATAGTTTAGGGACAGTAGTTTTCTCATTTACCTTACTTCTTCTACTTAGATTAATAAATAATGAAAGGGTTGCTATAAATATCATTGACCCTATTAATGATGCGGCAGCCATTATGTCTCCATATTCTTTCCTTATCCACCAAGGTGTAAAAATTGCTAGTATTGCCAAGAATAAAAACAATATATTTTGTGATTTAAAATAACTTAAAGACGTTAATCTTGCTTTAGTAATTAATTCATTTGCCTTACCTCTTGGTAGAGTTCTAATTAAAGGAACGTTCTCGTCTACTTGATTTGGAAGAGAAATAATATCTATCAAAATTTCTTTAGGGATTAATTCGCTTAAGGCTTGACCTATCATTGACTTTCCAGTACCTGGTTCGCCTATTAATAATACATGCCTCCTTTGATTAGCTACTTTTTTAATTATATTAATGGCTTGATCTTGACCTATTACTTGGTCTATAAGCTTTATAGGGATTTTTATGTTCTTAGTTGTTTTAAATTTTAATGGTTTTTCCATTTTAGCATTTAATTATCTAATAGTAGAATAATAGAAGTAATATAAAAAAGTTTATATTATATCTTCTTCGGCAACAACCACAAAATCACCAATAGCCATAACCGCACTAAAGGGTATCATTAAATTCCCTTGGTTGTCCTTTTCTAAATCTAGACCTTCAATAAATCCTGTTGGATTTTTAAGTATAATTTGAATTAATTCACCGGTTCTTGATTCAAAATTTATATTGCCTACCTCTCCAAATTTCTTACCAGTTTTACTTACTACAGTCTTACCTATAATTTGTTTTGAATATCTTTTATCATCGTCAGCCATTGTTTCACCTTTAACTTGAATGGTAATGCTGTTTTGCTTATTTATAAATTTTTCTTTATTTTTTTGCAATGGATTTTGTTTTTAAAATGGGCTAAAATAGGATTTTTTAATCATTATTGAGTGATTATTTTCTACTTTATTGAAGTACCCCCAGACCTATGTTTCCTATGGAACATATCATACCTAAATATTTCATGTGGAGATATTTGTTTTAATTTATATTAATTATATGGTGATTTTGTAGAAATATGATCTAATGTGGTATATTAAATAGATAAATTAGTTAGATAAATATATTAAATACAAAAATTTTGTATTATCGATGATTTGTTTTTTATTATTTATTATTATATATAAATTTTTGTATTATCTATTATATATATATGTAAATACTTCTTACTAATGATTTTTTTGAGTTGCTACTCTAAGTAAGTTCTATATGAAATTAAGGTCAAAAATTAAAAAAGAAGTTTCCATAGGAAATGTATGGGTCTGTGTATGCTGGAGAATAGTAATACTTAAAAAGAAATTATTTTTGTAGTTTATATGGTTAATAAGGGGTTGGATAGTTTCTTTGAAAGTTACTTAAAAAAAGAGCCATTGTTTATTGATAAAAAAGTATTACAATCTAGTTATACCCCTAATACAATACCCCATAGAGAAGATCAAATTAAGCAAATTGCAAGCATATTAGCTCCAGCATTAAAATCAGAAAAACCCAGCAATTTGTTTTTGTATGGGAAAACAGGTACTGGAAAGACCTTGACAGTAAAATATGTTATGGAGCAAATGACAGAAGTGGCACGTAAAAGGGATATAGGTTTTGGTATTTATTATATTAATTGTAAGTTAAAAAGGGTTGCGGATACAGAGTATAGACTGATTGCTCAAATAGGTAGGGAGTTTGGATTAGAAATACCATCAACAGGGCTACCAACGGATGAAGTCTATAGATTATTTATGAATTACATAAGAAAATCTAAGAAACTAATAATTCTTATTTTAGATGAAATTGATCAGTTAGTTGAAAAAGCAGGAGATGAAATTCTTTATAATTTAACTAGACTTAGTACTGAGTTAAAAGATTCAGATATCTCTTTGATTGGTATATCTAATGATTTAAAGTTTACAGACAATCTAGATCCAAGAGTAAGATCTAGTCTTTCAGAAGAGGAAATTCTCTTTCCACCTTATAATGCAATACAACTTCAAGATATATTGAGACAAAGATCTAAGAATGCTTTTAGAGATGGAGTGATTAGTGATGGGGTGATTGAAAAATGTGCTGCATATGCTGCTAGGGAACATGGCGATGCTAGAAGGGCTTTGGAGTTATTAAGAGTTGCTGGAGAGTTAGCTGAAAGAAATAATGAAAATATAATAAAAATAAAGCATATAGATGAGGCAGAAGATAAAATTGATAGGGATAGGATCTTAGACACAATTAAAACACAACCAAAACAAATCCAAGCTACTTTATTAAGTATATTATCTTTTGCATTAAGTAATAACTTACCAATTTTTACAGGGGACATATATAATCGTTATAAAGAAGTGTGTGATAAATGTGGACTTAAACCATTAACACAAAGAAGATTAAGTGACATTGTGGCAGAGCTAGATATGTTAGGTATAATAAATGCTAAAGTCATAAGTAAAGGTAGATATGGTAGGACTAGAGAAATAAGTTTAGCAATTCCATCTTCAAATATACCTATAATAAATCAAACTCTTAAAAGTGGTTTAGGTGTATAATGAATATAATTGAAAAAAATAATGAAATTGAGATTATTAATTTAGCAATTAAGAATAACTTACTTGTTAGCCCTGAAGTCCTTTCTAAAATTACAAAAGAAGATATTAGTAATATATTGTATTTGTTTAAAGATAAAATAGAAGGAAGTTCTGTACCTCTAGTTGTTAATATTGAATTATTTAATCTAATTTCAAAATCTAAAGATAAGATTAACTTAAACTGGCAGGAATATGAAAAGGCTAGGGTTGATGTTGAGAGAGGTAATAACAGCCAAATCTATGATGGTTTTTTACAAATTTTAGATACCAATAATAAACATAAAAGAGATTTTATGAATAATTCAAATGAAGATTTAAGTGAAAATGATTTAGTAATAAAAGATAAGAATTCTCAGCAAAGCAATGTTATCATTTTGAAATCTTATAATTCTTCTCCAGGAAAGAGAAGTGAAGCTGATTTTGTAAAATATTATAATTTGAGGTATGAAGCTATCAAAAATATTCTGATTAATAGACCGGACTTAAAAAATACTATGTCAATTAATAAAATTGGTTATGCTAAAGGCAAAATTTCTGTTATAGGATTAGTTATGGATAAAATTACTACAAAAAATGAAAATGTTATTCTCACAGTAGAAGACCCTACAGGATATGTGAAGGTTATCGTAAGTAAGAGTAAATTTGACCTTTTTCAAGTTACTAAAGATATTGTTTTTGATGAAGTAATAGGCGTTGTTGGGGCTTATGGTAACGGATTTCTATTTGCTGAAAACATTTATTTTCCGGACGTTCCTATAAATAATAACTTGAAGAAAAGTGAAGATGAAGCATATGTAGCATTTATTTCGGACATACATGTTGGGAGTCAAAAATTCTTAAAGCAAGAATTTCAAACATTTATTGACTGGTTAAATGGCAAATATGGTGATCAAAGACAGAAGGAAATTGCCAGTAAAGTTAAATATATTTTAATTATAGGGGATACTGTTGCTGGTGTAGGTGTATATCCTAACCAGGATGAGGAATTAGAAATAAAAGATATTCTAGATCAATATAAAGAACTTGCAAATTATTTGAAAGGTATTAGGAATGACATAAAGATGGTTATGTGCCCTGGTAATCACGACGCTACTAGAGTTGCAGAGCCCCAACCCCCCCCTAGTAAAGATTATGCTAAGGACTTATATCAGATAGATAATTTGTTGTTAGTTACAAATCCATGTTTAATAAATATTCATTCTTCTGAAAACTTCGAAGGATTTAATATCTTGATGTATCATGGTGCTAGTTTTCATTATTATATTGATAATGTGGATAGACTGAGGAAAGAAAAAGCTAGGGATAATCCTAGTATAGTTCTAAAATTGTTACTTCAAAAAAGGCATTTAGCTCCTTCTCATGGTTCTACATTAATATTACCTGATGTAAATAATGATTTCTTAGTAATAGATAAAATACCTGATATAGTTGTAAGTGGGGATATGCATAGATCTGATGTTGCAAAATATAATAATATAATAATTATTAACTGTTCTTGTTGGGAATCAAAAACTGACTTTCAAGAGAAAACAGGTAATAATCCAGATCCTTGTAAAGTCCCTATTATAAACTTAAAAACCAGAGAAATAAAAATAATGAGATTTGATAAAATAGATTAAAATGGATAATTTAAATCAATACTTTTCAGGTTTGAAACAAGGTGTACTTAAATGTTATGAAGTTGCTAAAAATGCAAGGAAACAAGGAATTGACCCGGCTTTAGATGTTGAAATCCCTATTGCTGAGAATATGGCGGAAAGAGTAGAAGGGTTAATTAGTGCTGTGGCTCCACAAATTAAAGGAAGTGGGGTAGTTGCAAGAATTCAAGAGCTTGAAATTGAATATGGGAAGTTAGATTGGAGAGTTGCATTGCAGATTGCTTTAGAAGTTGCACAACAAAAATTTTGTCATTTTAAAGATACTAAAGAAAGTTTAGAGGTTGGGATAAAAACTGGGTTTGCTTATGCTACAAGTGGAGTAGTCTCTAGCCCGCTTGAAGGATTTGTTGAACTTAAATTTATGAAAAGAAAAGATAATAATAAAGAATATTTTTGTTTATATTATTCTGGTCCAGTTAGAAGTGCCGGTGGAACAGGAGCAAGTGTTTCTGTTTTGATTGCGGATTATGTTCGGAGAAATTTTGGTTATAGTACTTATGATCCAAGTGAAGAGGAAATTAAAAGAAGTGTTATTGAATGCATAGATTATCATGAAAAAGTTACTAACCTACAGTATTTCCCTAGTGAAGAAGAAATTATATTTATGTGCAAAAATCTTCCTGTGCAAATTTCTGGTGATCCTAGTGAGAAATATGAAGTAAGTAATTATAAGGATCTAGAAAGAGTTGGAACAAATAGAATTAGAAATGGATTTTGTTTAGTTATTGCAGAATGTTTATGTCAAAAGGCACCAAAATTACAAAAACAATTATCTAAATGGGGGAATGATTTTCAAATGTATGATTGGAAATTCATCAATGATTTTGTAGAACTGCAGAAAAGAATAAAGTCTAAGACTAAACAAATTAATGATAATGTTAAGGTTAGAAAGGATTACACCTTTATAAAAGATATTGTAGCTGGTAGACCGGTTATTAGTCAGCCTTCTAGGAGTGGCGGGCTAAGATTAAGGTATGGCAGAACTAGACTATCTGGATTTGCATCTGTGAGTATGCATCCAGCTACTATGTTTTTATTAGATAATTATATTGCTGTAGGCACACAGCTTAAATATGAAAGGCCTGGGAAGTCTACTGCTATTGCTCCATGTAACTCTATAAATGGTCCTATTATTAAGTTGAATAACGGTGATGTGGTTTACGTCAAAGATACTGATAAAGCTAAATTACTAAGAAAAGAATGTAAAGAAATATTGTATCTTGGGGATATTATTGTAAATTATGGTGAGTTCTTAAATAGGGCACATATTTTGGTTCCTGTTGGGTACTGTGAGGAGTGGTGGATTAAGGAATTATTAAAAATTGGAGGGAGTGTAGATAACATCTCTTTAATCAGTGGAGTTCATAAAGATATTTTAAACAAATTAATTCACGAACCAATTAGAACTGAAATTGGTATTTTGGAGGCATTTAAATTATCTAAGTCATTAAAAGTGCCTCTGCATCCAAGTTTTATATTTTATTGGAGCGAAATTACTAATTTACAATTAATAAAATTAGTTGAGTGGTTAGAGAAAGCGTCTATTAAAAGAGAGGATAGTAAAATTATTCTACAAGTTAATAATTCGGAAGATTTAGAGTTGAAGAGAATTTTGGAGATTGTTGGGGTTCCTCATCGTTTTATAGAAGATAAATATGTTATAATTGAGAATAATTGGGCAGACGCTTTAATGATAAACTTAGGGTTTTTTAGTAAGGAATTATTCTTTAATAAAGACTATATCAAAGACCTTGACCAAAAAAGTCTTGAAACTGTAAATATGTTTAGTGAAGCTATCATTAGAGATAAATCCGGGACTTTTATTGGGGCTAGAATGGGTAGGCCAGAAAAGGCAAAACTAAGGAAATTAACTGGGAGCCCTCATGTATTATTCCCAGTAGGGCAAGAAGGAGACAGATTAAGAAGTTTGCAAGAAGCAATTAATAATAAGAAAGTGAGTGCAGAGTTTTGTATATATTATTGTAATAAATGTAGTAAAGAAACAATTTATCCAAGATGCGAATCTTGTAATTCAGTAACTGACAAAAAATTTTATTGCCAAAAATGTGATTTAACTCTAGATAAAAATATTTGCAAATCTCACGGAGAATGTTTATCATATAAACCAATGAAAATAGACATTAATTATTATTATAATAATGCTATTAATAAACTTAAGTTGAAACAAACACCTACTTTAATTAAAGGGGTTAGAGGAACATCAAATAAAGATCATATCCCGGAGAATTTAGTTAAAGGGATATTACGATCTATACATGAGTTATATGTTAATAAGGATGGGACTATAAGATATGACATGACTGAGATGCCAATGACTCATTTTAAGTCAAAAGAAGTTGGTACTAGTATTAATAAATTAAAAGAATTAGGATATCTGGAAGATATTCATGGAAACCCTTTATTAAATGATGACCAAGTATTAGAGTTAAAACCTCAAGATATTGTGCTACCTTCTTGTGCTGAATCAGGAGATGAGGGGGCTGATACTGTAGGGTTGGTAACTTTGTGGATGATCTCCTCGAACATTTATATGGGTTACCCAGATTTTACAATTTTAAAACTAAGGAAGATTTAATTGGACAGTTAGTAATAGGATTAGCACCACATACTTCTGCAGGCACTTTAGGAAGGATAATTGGTTTCATTAAGGCTCAAGGGGTTTTTGCAAATTTTATGTGGCACGCTGCTCAAAGAAGAGATTGTGATGGAGATGAGACTTGTTGCATATTACTATTAGAAGGGTTACTTAATTTTTCTAGACATTATTTACCTGCACATAGAGGGAGTACACAAGATGCACCATTAGTATTAACTATTAAATTAATTCCTAGCGAGATTGATGAGCAAGCTTTAGATGTTGATGTTGCTTGGGATTACCCTCTAGAACTTTATGAAGCTGCTTTAGAATATAAACAACCATGGGAAGTTAAGATTGAGAGAGTTGCGGATAGGTTAAATACAGAAAATCAATATAGTAATTTTGGATATACGCATTATGTTGATGATATAAATGATAGCGTAAGAGTTAGCGCTTATAAGTATTTAGAAACTATGATGGATAAAGTAAGAGGGCAAATGGATTTGGCGGAGCGAATTAGAGCTGTTAATGTTGATGACGTTGCAAAGTTAGTTATTGAAAGACATTTTATAAGGGACATTAAGGGAAATTTGAGACAATTTTCTACACAACAATTTAGATGTGTAAAATGTAATGAAAAATATAGAAGGCCTCCTTTAATTGGAGTGTGTGTAAAATGTGGAAATAGGCTTTTATTTACTGTTTCTGAGGGGACTATTGTGAAATATTTAGAGCCTAGCTTGGAATTAGCATCAAAGTATAACTTGCCTAATTATTTGAAACAAACTTTAGAGATTACTAAAATGAGAATTGAAAGTATATTTGGAAAAGATAAAGAAAAACAAGAAGGATTAGTTAAGTGGTTTAATTCTTGACAGTTTTTATATATTTTTAATATTTATGTGAAGTTAATAAAAAACATAATCAAGAATAGCAAGATAGCGAATATAAAATAATATGTTAAAATAGCCCCTAATATGTTAATTGAAATGGGAAAAGATACTATCTTTTGTATAAGTATATTCACTTCTTCATTATTTAAGGCTCTAATTTGTTTAAGTTTTAGTGATGGTTCTAACATCTCTTCCATTATTTTTTTGGAAATAAATTTGAATGTTAAAAAAGAATATAAATTTCTTTGGTTGACTATATTACCTATACCTATAATACCATATAAAATACTATAATCTCCAGTTATAAATGCCTTCAAACGTCTGAAAACTACTTTTTTATCACTATATAACCAAGGAGTATAATTTGAGATTCTTTTCCTTACTTCTGGTACAAATATATTGTAAAGAAAATTCTCGTATCGAAAACTTAGAAATGTAATGGGTATCCCCGTGACGAAGACAAGAGTAATAGAAATAATAATTAACCAATTCATAAATTCGAACATAACCATAAGCTAATTTATGTGATATTAGTATTTAAATATTTGTTAAATAAGTATATTAGATTAGATAAATTATTACAGGAATTATTAAACAACCCATTAATTGGCTTCTACTAACTTTAAAAAATACTGGAAGCGTCCCAATTATTGTTGAAATTAAAAGTATAAACAAGCCAAGAGGACCTGACACTATTGTGACTAATAGGACTATAAATATTGAAACTATTATCCCTATTTTTTTGTAATTTAATTTTGAAATTTTGTTTGCTATAAATCTTGTTGCATATAAAGTTATTATAGAAGAAATTCCTGCGCTTAGTAGTGTAACTCCCATAAACAATATTATTGTATTTACATCAAATTTAGGTATAAATCTTGTTATAGCTACAATTGCTCCACTTCTAGCTCGTTCAATAGAGTAGAAAGCGATTATACTCATAATCATAATTATTGTATCTATTGACCCAAGAATAACTAGAGTTGCTTTAGTTGAAATTTTTTTAGACATGGAAGTTGCAATAGCTGCGCCTTGTGCAGAACCTAATCCGGGTAGAAACCCTACTAGTAATGATGCAATTAAACCAATACCAATGGATTTTGGCAGTTTTAAGTCTTTAATTTTTTCTTTGTTAATTTCTTGTTTTGAGACCTTTATTTTATCTTTTAAACTTAATAAAATTGAACTTAAACCAAATAATCCACTTAACATTGGAAGTAAAACTTCTTTAATATTTGGAACATTAAATGTTAAGATTCCAAAAATTCCACTTATAATAAAAATAACAAAAGCCCAACTTCTAAATTTTTCTTTATAGATTAAGAATAAACTTGAAATTATTAATAAATAAGGAATATAATTTTTAATAATTGGGTATACTTTATCTATTGATATTAATAATAATGGGGATATTAGAATTATTGCAACTGCTCCAAATAGAGATCCAATTATAGTTAGTTTTACTGCTTCATAGCCCTTACCTTCCAATAACATTTTATGACTAGGAAGCAAATTAAATATTGTATTTTCTTCTGCCACTCCTAAGAATGTTGCTGGAATTGCTTTACAAAAAGTATGAGAAATTGCTATAGCTAAAATAAAAATTGAAATTGTTAAAGGACTAAATACACCTAAATAAAGGCCACTTAAAGCTACTATTATTGTGGCTAATAAGTTAACATGCACTCCAGGAATTATGCCTGTAATAACTCCTAGGAGAGAACCTATTAAAGCAGATAAGATAATATTAATCATTTGTATTTATAGAATCAGCTATAATTTCTAATTTGTTTTTATATAAGGCTACTTTTCCTGTTACTTCTATAAATTGCCCTTCTTTTATTTTAGGAATTTCTTCAGGATCAAAAGAAACTACTGAAATGGAACTTGATTCATCTTTAACTAGTAAGATTAACACTTTTTCAGTTTTTATTACATTAACAATCTCCCCGCTAACTTTTATGTCTCTGTCAATCATTGACTTATCTATATCTGAAATGGCAAATGCTTTGACTTCTATTATAGTAGTAATATAATATATTAATATTAATCCCACAAGAGACAAAATTAATGAAAGTTTTGTTAGTTTTTTATCATCCATTTAAGTTCTCTAAGAGAAGCCTAGAGTGGCTTACCACCTCTAATAGAAACTAATGGAAAGGTTTAAATTTAAAAAGGTTTTGCTT
>Ga0209542_10007579_pt1 | contig 20588 bp, 28 predicted proteins | sample RifCSPhighO2_01_FD_184028 | JGI IMG/M metagenome (GOLD analysis project Ga0209542, IMG submission 184028) | Soil microbial communities from Rifle, Colorado - Rifle CSP2_plank highO2_0.1 (SPAdes) (version 2) | ecosystem: Environmental > Terrestrial > Deep subsurface > Rock core/Sediment ...
TTTCCTCTATTGTATAGGTGGTAAAATTCACCCTCCACAAATTCATGTTTTCTTTGTACCATTCATCCACCCTATCATTATTTCTACCCCTATGTCCAGTGTAGGGGTAGAAATAAAAAGCGGGCGAAATTATCGCGCCGCATTGGCTTCAATGCCAACTTTTATTTATGCCTGACTTAAATGATCTTTTACGACTTACTTTTGACTTTCACAAGTGGGCAAATACCCTGCTTACTTGCCTTAATATACTCACGAACCAATACTACTCTTGGGTTTTCGGAGTCTTCAACTTTTCCCTTAACCGAAGCTATCACAATAAGCATAGCGATGACTAGAACAATAACTAAAACCACAAATGTCCACCGCCATATTTCCTGTGGATATGACGAAAATAGCCATCCATATAATACTGGAAATACCACAAGATATGGTTTTAATTCAAAATTGAAAACTCTTGGAAACGCTATCCGTTTCATTTCAACGGCAAATGGGTTAACCTCATCTTCCATAACATTCAAAGTCGGCCACGGATAATAACCGAACAGGAACATGAAAGGGGCATAGATAACCGTTTTAAATGTTTGCCAAATTCCCAAAATGACATAACCGATCGGTAACAGAATGAATGCCCAGAATACTCGCCAGAAATAACCACAAAGACCTATCTGATAATATTCTACGTGACTGACTTTTGTATCACTCTCCCAGATACGATAGATACGATACATTTTCCATTGATAACATTTCGCGCATGCCCGATAATGTAACGACTCTGGGTCAATAATTAAAGAGCCGTCTTCATCTTTTTCCAAGCGAGCAAAAAGCATAAACCCAACAGCAGTCAAAAAATATGCCCCAGCAAATAACCCTAAATAGTAAAGTACTGTCCAGACAAGAGTCGGCATTTTCAATCCCTTTCTATTTTTGTCAGTGGAAATTAAAATAGCACAGATTAAAATATAAGTCAATATTGGATTTTTCAGGCAAAATTGTATTATTTCAGAGTATGAAAATAAAACTAATCGTCGGTCTTGGGAATCCGGATGAAGAATATCAGAATACACGCCACAACGTGGGATTTATGTTTTTGGATTATCTTGCCAAAAAGATTGACGCAAACGACTTTACTGAAGACAAGAAACACAACGCACTGGTGTCTAAATCTAAGATTATAATACCGGCCCCGACGCGCGACGGTCGGGGCTCCGACCGAAGCGTCGGAGTCGTATTAGTAAAGCCCCTATGTTATGTAAATAAGAGCGGAGAAGTAGTGTCCAAATTGGCCAAATTTTACAAAATAAAACCGGCCGATATAATTGTTATTCAGGATGACCTTGATATAGAATTCGGGGCGTTCAAAAATTCATTTGAAAAAAATTCCGGTGGTCACAAGGGTATTGAATCAATCATTAAAAACCTGAAGACCAACAAATTTTACCGTCTCCGCATTGGAACCTCAATCCGAGCCCTCCTTAAAGCCCGCGAACAATCCGACAAAAGAAGAGATGCATTCGTAATGGATTTTGTCCTATCAAAATTCAGTAAAAATGAGAACGAAAAAATAAAAGACCTCTTTAAAGAGGTCCTGAATCGGCTGTCTCAAATCACCAGTTAATTACTTAATATCTTCATCGCTGGGCATATAGTCACATGTCCTACCCATAGAGTCCCAATACCAATTATCGGGATATTTAAACCAAATTGTCCTCATACATGTCGTACGAGATGTTTCTTTTTTATCACCCTTAAAGAACGTGAAAGTAACCTGATTTTGAGTAACTGCGTATTTTTTCCCCTGCACAACCAAGGTAGGCTTTGAATTTATATAACTAATACCCTGAGAGACAAATGAGAAGATCCGAACATACTCATTCTTTGGGTTATTTTCTTTAATCACCGGAGAGGACATTTCCCAAACAATAGCCCCATCCATTGAATTTATGGCAAAATCAAGTTTTTTGGCTCTCTCTAAAACCTCACTTTTTTGTTGCTTATTTGTAGTCACACTAGCGCAAGATGTGAAAATATTGGCAACAACGGATATCATCACCAAGAAAACTAATTTTCTCATTTTAACTCACTTTTTTAAGAAACAATACTGAGCATGATTATAACAAATCAAAAACCTGCCGTCAAGGCAGGTTTTTGATTACAGGAAAATCTATTCCTCTATTCTCCTTCTTAAGTCTCCGATTATCTGTTCGGCGTGCTTTACTCCGCCTAAACCAAAGGCTAAGCCCATGGCCAAAGCACTCGCTGCAATCAAACCGGTTATAACTATCTTTATAATATCATCGGCTACTTTTAACTGAGCCAATGCTATTAACAAAGAAAATACAAACACGGCCCACTTGGTTAAAGCTCCCAAAAAGTTAGCCGACATAAGACCGGCAGCTTTTACGGAGGCCTTCACCAATCCTTCTGAGAATTTCGCTACCAATATACCAATCAAAAGAATTACCATCGCGACAATTACATTCGGAAGGTAGAAAACAACGGTTCTCAAAAATTCAGAAACTTGTATCAAGCCCAGAATATTTGTAGCGGCCATTAAAAACACCACAACAAAGAACCATTTTACTAACTCGTAAAACAAAACCGGCGTATCTAATTTAAAACCACTTCTCTCCCAAGCCTGTCTGAAACCAACCTTGCCCAAGGCATTATCCACGTGCAATATTTTTACGACGTGATAAGCCAATTTTCCAAGTAATTCAGCGATAAGCCAACCGACTAAAAATACGACAATTGCCGCGATAAATTGCGGCAAAAAAAGCGCCACCCCTCCCCAAAGGGTCATCAATGAATTTCTAACAATGTCTGATGCTACTACTACTTCAAACATAACAACACCTCCCTTCAGAAATACTTATTATTTTCACTTATAAAGTATAACATTTTGATGTTTGAGGGGGCATTTTAAATGTGGATAACAAAAATGCGCTCCGCCAGTAACATTTTTCTCATAAGTCCTCGCCTTCAGCCTGCCTCTCGGAGATAGCATTGATAGATTTAGCTAATAATCACAGGTAACCCTCGCTTGCCTCCCCGTCCATCTTACGATTGGTGGGGCGCTTGACCTATGATTATTAAAATCTATCATGCCACTCCTTCAAGGCAGTCCTTGTCTGCGGAAACGAGAAAAATGTTACTGGCTACACTTTTACTTTAACTATTGTGAGAAAATAGCAGTGGCTTCGATTGGTTCTGATTTAAACAATTTTGTTTAAATCACCGTTTATAACATTAGGGTTCATGCCTAATATTTCATCCCGCAGAATACCATCTGGCACAGGATTATACATAAAAATTTTCTTGCCGGCATCAAAAGCTCTAAATATTTCAAGAAAGGTCGCACCTCCGATGTAATTAGCCTGACCATTTTTCTCAAAGTTTAATATGAGAATAGCATCATTCGCCATAACCTTTTCTTTTTGGAGATGTATCATTCCAGATTTCCATTGCTGATGCGATTCGGGACTAATTTTTTTCATCTCCTCTTCTTTCATCGGTTCATCATAGCTATTCGGAACTGTTATTATATGACCACTTTCCTCAAGTTTTTCTTTGATCAAAGCTACCTTGTCATAATTATATTTACTCGCACAAATAAATATTTTCATAATCTATTTTGAACTTTTATTGCCGAGCGTCATCCGCAACCTAACCAACTGGCGGAGGGTGTGTGCCTTTTTAAAATTAGCAATATTTTTAAAAGGTACACACCGCAGCATGCATGGAGGTTGTGTGAGTTATCTTAATTTTATAAAAATCTGGCAATCAATAGGGCTACGATGTTTGCAACTTTGATCATGGGATTTATCGCTGGGCCGGCAGTATCTTTGTATGGGTCGCCCACTGTATCCCCTGTCACAGCCGCCTTGTGAGCATCAGAGCCCTTGCCACCATGGCTCCCATCTTCAATATACTTCTTCGCATTGTCCCACGCCGCGCCCCCTGATGTCATAGAAATTGCAACAAACATTCCGGTCACGATAACACCAACAAGCAATCCTCCAAGCGCTTCAGGACCAAGAACAAATCCGACTACAACCGGAAAAACAATAGGAATAAGTGCCGGCACAATCATTTCACGTAAAGCTGCCTTGGTTACAATGTCTACTGCGGTTGAATAATCCGGTTTTGGGCCGACGCTTCGGTCGGCCCCCCGACCACTTTGCGTCGGGGCTGTTTCTATACTTTCCCAAAGGCCTGGTATTTCTCTGAATTGTCTGCGCACTTCATCCACCACAGCCCCGGCTGCTTTTCCAACAGATTGCATCGCAAGCGAACCAAATAAATACGGCATCATTCCGCCAATAAATAACCCGATAAGTACCCTTATGTCAGAAAGTTCAAAAACTACAGTTCTTCCAAATTCAGAAAGCTCCTGCGTGTATGCAGAAAAGAGCACCATGGCAGCCAGTCCCGCCGAAGCAATGGCATATCCTTTTGTAACCGCTTTGGTTGTATTACCAACTGCATCAAGGGCATCTGTGTGCTGGCGAACTTCTTTCGGTAATCCTGCCATTTCAGCAATACCACCAGCGTTGTCGGTAATTGGACCAAATGAATCAATTGCTAAAATTAAACCCGTCAAAGAAAGCATGCTCATCGTTGCCAATGCAATTCCATATAATCCAGTTACTGAATACGCCAGAAACATTGCACCGGCAATCACCAATACGGGCAATGCGGTAGATTCCATTGAAACAGCAAGTCCGGCAATAATGTTTGTGCCATGTCCTGTGGTTGAGGCCTTAGCAATTTTTTGAACCGGACTGAATTTTTTTGAAGTATAGTAATCAGTTACCAAAACCATAAGGGCTGTCACACCAATACCAATCAAGAGTGATAAAAATAAATCTGTCCCATCAATGCCACCTAGAGTCATATTTCTGGTAACCCAATAAAACAATCCAACAAGGATAACGGCAGTGGCTCCAAGTCCCTTATAAAGAGCTGTCATAATTCCGCCGGTTAATTTAACAAAGAAAGAACCCATAATTGATGCAAAAACTCCAAGTGCTCCGATAAACAACGGGAACTCAACAACTGAAGAGCTGTTTCCGAATAGCAAACTGCCGAGTAACATCACCGACAAAGCCGAAACGACATAGGTTTCAAAAACATCAGCTGCCATGCCAGCACAATCACTAACGTTGTCCCCCACCTGATCAGCAATAACTGCAGGATTTCTGGGATCGTCTTCAGGAATTCCAGCCTCAACTTTTCCGACAAGATCGGCACCGACATCTGCGCCTTTAGTAAAAATACCACCACCCAAACGGGCAAACACTGAAATCAAAGAAGCTCCAAAACCCAGACCAATAAGAGCTTTGACATCACCGGACCACCAATAAAAAAACGTGAGCGACAACAAGGCCAGTCCGACAACAAAAAATCCCGTTACTGCACCACCCTTAAAGCCCATAGAGAAAGCCCGACTCAAACCATATTTGGCCTCTTCAGCGACACGAGAATTGGCCCTGACCGCTACCATCATGCCAATATATCCCGCTAATGCTGACGCGACGGCGCCAACCACAAACCCTTCGGCAACGGAACGTCCTAGCCATTTCCACAGTATTAAAACAGCAATAACTCCGACAAAAAAAACCGTTCTATTCTGTCTTTTTAAATATGCTGACGCCCCTTCTTGAATGGCTTTTTGGATAGAAACCATTTTTTCATCTCCGGGAGACTTTTTCATAATCCCCCAAATCAAAAACGCACCGTATCCAAGTGATGCCACCGACGCAACTAACGAAAGTAGTAATGTGTTCATGCGATATAATTTATCAGAATTTCAGGATTTATTCAACAATAGTAACACCCGCCTCATTAGCCAAGTTGATTAACCTTTGAAGATATCCCAAACATTTCTTCTTTTTATCTTCATCTAAATCCTCCACGACTTTTCTTAATTTTCCAAGTTTAAAATTAGACCTTAATACCATCCAAGGATCAATGCTGTCAACATAGACCAAATTCCCTTGTTCATCTCTCATGAAATTGAGGTAAGTACGATCTACAAAAACCCCAAAATCATTTTCCAGCTTTGTCGTAAAAGACATAATCTCTTTCTTTGTTTCCGTGTCATATTTTATCTTTTTCCAAAACTTCCATGAACTATTTTTTACCTTTGAGTTTACAATTACATTAGGATCAGAGTAAGTCGCATGAATATCTCTTATATTATCCGGAAAAAGGATGTGCAAAATTTTAGTAAGATAAAATCTTGCCTTTACCTGTAATTCATTCCCTTTTTCTTTATCAAATATTCCGATTACACGATCGGAGTTAGTAAAATCTTGGTATACTGTTTTTTCTGCCCCTTTGCCCAACTCCTTGCCTTTGTTTATTTTTATTTTCTCCATGTTTTACTCTACAAACAAAACCCTAGAGGTATTTATTGTGCAACCGATGCATCTGCGGCATCAATCTTTTTTATTTCTTCCTTCTCTCCAATTTCAACCACATTCTTGACCCTGTCCACCATCAACGAGAGGCGTTTTTCAGAGGCGTCGTAGGCGGATTTAGTGTTATCAATATGTTTGCCAAGTTTCTGAAAATCTTCAGCCAGTTTTACCCCATCGGTAGCGATTCGCTCAAGACGCTTCATAATATCTTTTGTTTGTTTGTTAAATTCCACATCTTTGAACCAATGACGGATAGCCGAGATTGAAAGCGCAAAAGTGTTCGGTGAAACCAAGAAGACCCTCTTGGAACGGGCATAACTGGGAATGTCTACATCTTTAATGTTGTTTATGATTTCATAATAAACCGTTTCGGCCGGCACATACATTAATGCAAGGTCGGTCGTCCCTTCTGATGGCAAGAGATACTTGGATGCAATCTCGTCTATTTTCTTTTTTACGTCAGAATAAAATGATTTACGATGAATTTCTTTTTGAATGTCATTATCAGCGTTCACTAATTTTTCAAAATTTTCCCAATTAAACTTGGAGTCAATCGGCAAAACAAGTCCGTTGGGTAAATTTAAAACCGCATCAACCGCTTCGCCTGATTTAAAATAATGCTGAAGCTCATACATGTCTTTGGGAAAGTACTGGTTAAGTGCCGCCTCAAGCGATGCCTCTCCCCAAATTCCGCGAAGTTTTGGCGATTTAAAAATATCCTGAAAAGACGAGACGCTTTTCACAGATTCGTGCATCTGTTTCATGTTCTCCTGGATCTGGGTCATGTTTTGAGTAAAACTCTGAACCTGTTGGCTAACAGTCAATGTCGCCCGCTCTGAAGCCTGTCGGCTTCGTTCAAGCTGTTCGTTTATGAGTTGTGAAACCGTCGCGCTTGCCTTGTCTGATGCTTCACGATTTTGTTGAAGCTGACTGCTTACAATTTGAGAAAGAGCGTCAAAGCGCTGATGAAGAACCAAATACTTTTCATCGGGCTCCTGTTTCTTTGGTCTCATCATCATGTACACGTTTATCCCAAGCAAAATCAAAGTCGCCGAAGAAACCACAAAAATTAGAACTGAGATTGAAGTCATAGATCAATTATCTGATCCCATTAAAGCATTAAAAAACTCCTTAATCAAGGGACTGTGTGATCGTCTTGAGGTCAGACCTCAAGGATTTTCGTATTAATTAAAACCGCCATATGTGTGTATCTAAAACAATGCACCTTAAAAACCCAGCCTTTTAATCTGCCCCCACACTGGACATAGGGGTAGAAATCTTGATCGTATCAGAAAAAATTTGAACTTTTATTGCCAGTCATCATTTAACAATTAAGCAACCGGCGGAGGGGGTGTGCTTTTTTAAAATTAGCCCCGACGTTTCAGTCGGGGCCCCGACACATTGTCGTCGGGGCAGAATTTTAAAAAGTGCACCCCACAGCATGCGTAGGGGTTGTGTGAGCTGTTAGTATTCGTACATACTTAATTGCGCATCCACCTGCTTCATAATCTCCAACGCCACCGAAACAACAATAAGGATTGAGGTACCTCCAACGGTAAATGTGGTGATACCTGTCATGCCCTGAACAATGTTTGGTAGAACAGCTATCAGACCAAGAAACAACGCTCCAACAAGAGTAACTCTGTTCAGGAGATGATTTAAAAATTGAGCCGTCATCGGTCCGGGCCTTATACCCGGTATATAACCGCCCTGTTTCTGAATACTTTCAGATATGGATTTAGGGTCAAAAGTAACTGCGGTATAGAAATAAGTGAACAGAACAACCAAGAAGAAATATGACAAAGAATACCAAAGCTGATTCTGGACAAAATTGGAAAAGAAAGAAGCAACTTTAGAAACAATGGCAACACCAGAACCGACAAAGAAGTTGGCTATCATTCCCGGAAAAAGTAAAAGCGAGAGAGCAAAAATAATTGGTATAACACCTGCGTTATTTACCCTCATCGGTAAATATGTTGAAACTCCGCCGTACATCTTCATTCCCCTGACACGTCTTGCGTAATTAATCGGGATATTTCTCTGGGCCTCCGAAATGTAAATAACCCCGACAATAACAATCAGGGCAACCAACACAAACCCGCCATAAGTAAACAGTTGGCTCATGTCAAAAGTGAAAAGCGTCTGTTGAATAGCAGTTGGGAATCCGGCCACAATACCAGCAAGAATCAAAAGTGAAACACCATTACCGAGATTCTTTTCAGATATCAATTCTCCCAACCACATGAGAAACACACTTCCGGCGACTATAACAGAAATGGCCGTGATCCAATCAATTGAGACAAGGTTACCTATAATATTCTGTCTCGCCAACAAGACCAAAAATCCATAGCCCTGAAGAGCGGCCAAAGGAACTGTTAAAAGACGGGAATACTGATTAAATTTCATTCTGCCGGCTTCGCCTTCATATTTGTACATCTGTTCAAGTCCTGGAAAAATCATGGTCAAAAGTTGCATGATAATGGAACCGGTAATGTATGGACCCAAACCAAGCATCGCAATTGAAAGAGTGGACAAAGAACCGCCGGTAAACGAACTAATCAGTCCAAAAAATTGATTCTGGGCAAAAAAATCTTTTAGCCTTGAGGGATCAATGGCCGGAATGGGGATGCTGGATACCAACCTTGAAACGGCCAATAAGAAAAAAATAAACAGAACTTTGTTTCTCAAATCCGGTCTTTTGAATATTTGTAAAATCTTATTCATTAATTTATTGTGCTACCCGACTTTAATATCTTATCACTGGCAGATTTAGAAAATTTAAAACCCTTGAATGTCAATCTTTTTTTAAGTTGACCTTCTCCAAGAATTTTAACTTCTTTTCTCGCCAGTAGTTCAAGTGTAATCTCTTGACCGTCCTCAAATTTATTGAAAAAATCCAAGTTCAAAATCTTGACCTTGTCATGTCTTAATTGAAAATATCGGTGTTTAACATGTAATCTGCTTGAACCGGGTTTTTTGGTAGCGCCCCTTAACTTTGGAAAAGGTTGCCAAAGACGATTGTCTCCACCCCTAAAACCCTGTTTAAACCCGGCTCCGGCACGTGACTTTTGTCCCTTAGTGCCATGTCCAGAAAAGGTTCCTCTCTTCCCTCCCCTTCCGACACGTTTTGCCGACTTTCTTTTTGTCTTAGATTTTAATTCTGATAAATTCATATTATTTCAAAACCCCGTCTTTAATTCTTATTTTTTTCAATGCCTCAATCGTAGCCATAGCTATATTAACCTTATTGTTCGTTCTTCTTAAAAGTTTACCGGTCAATTTGGTAATTCCAGAAAGTTTTGCCACAACCCTAACCGGTCCACCTGCTTTTACTCCTCCTCTGGCAGGTTTTAACAATACCACAGCACTGTTGTATTTAGCCTCAACCTGATAAGGAATCGTGCCATCTTTAATAAGAACGGTTACCAAATTTTTCTTGGCCTGATTGAAAGCTTTTTGAACCGATTGAGCAACGTCTTTGCCTTTTGCCATTCCCACTCCAACCTTGCCATTTCCATCTCCGATAACGATTGTTGCCCTAAAGCTAAATCTTTTGCCTCCTTTGGTTACACGTGAAACTCTGGCAATATCCAAAACCTTCTGATCATATTCTGATTTGTTGGCAAAACCACCTCTGCCTCCAGGTCTTCTTCCTCCACGACCGCCACCAAATCCGCCTCCCCTACCACCTCTTTGCCCCCCAAATCTTCCCGGAGTACGTGGAGTTGGTGTCGGAGTTGTTGGTGCGACTGGCACTATCGGCTCCACCGGTGTATTCAAATTGTTTGATATTTCGTTTTCCATGCTTATATTTTAATTCCGCCTTTTTTCAATCCATCAGCTAAAGCCTTTACTCTGCCGTGAAACTTGAATCCTCCTCTGTCAAAAACCGCCTCAGCAACTCCAATTCCTTTCATTTTTTCAGCAAGTGCCTCCCCAACCCTTGCAGCTTCTTCTGATTTTTTAGACTTGGTCTTAGTTTTAGATTTTTTACCTCCATAGTTAGAAACACTTACCAATGTTTTGCCAGTCTCATCATCTATCACCTGGGCATAAACATACTGATTACTTTTGAAAACAGCAACTCTCGGTCTCTTTGAAGAGCCTTGAATCTTCGCCCTAACTCTCTTGTGGCGATCCAATCTATGTTGTCTTTTTGCTTTAGGTTTCATAACTGATATTTAAATATTTAAACATTCTTTACTATCCGGTAGCTACGGCCTTTTTGCCGGCTTTTCTCTTAATAACTTCTCCCTGATATCTGATTCCGCTTCCTTTATAAGGCTCCGGTCTTCTCCATGATCTTATTTCTGCGGCCGTTTTGCCGATTAATTCATTGTCTATTCCCTGAATTCTGATTACGCTTTTTTCTGCTTTAAAAGTTATTCCCTCAGGAGCTTCTATTGTAACAGGGTGTGAAAACCCCAAACCCATCTCTAAATCATTTCCCTTCACCACGGCCTTGTACCCTACCCCCTGAAACTCCAGAACAGTTTCAAATCCTTCACTTACTCCTTTTATCATATTTTTAATAAGAGCGCTGGCCAACCCCCACGTAGCGCTATCTTCTATATTTTTCGGAGTTACCATCAAAATTTCGCCTTCTATTTTCAAATCTACATTTCCGGGAATAAATCTCTTTAATTCACCCTTTGGACCTTTAACCGAAACCAAACTGTCGTCCATTTTCACTTGGACGTCTTTTGGTATTTTTATCGGTTTTTTTCCAATTTTAGACATTTTAAATATTTAAATTTATAGAATTACCAGACTTCACAAATTATTTCTCCCCCAAGACCCAATTTTTGAGCCTCTCTGGAATTCATAATCCCTTTTGATGTTGAAATAATAGCCAAACCATATCCCGAACGGACCTGTTTTACGTCTTTAGCCTTTATGTACATTCTCCTTGATGGACGGCTGATTATTTTAACACCGCTCAAAGCTCCCTGATTATCTTTATAGTTTAAAGTTAGCTGAAGATATTCATGTTCTGCTTTTTTGGCCTTTTTGTTTTTTCTTTCAATTTCGGATATATATCCGGCCTCTTTCAAAATATTAGCTATCTTAAATTTAACCTTTGAAAAAGGCATCACAACCTGCTCGCCTTTTACGGCCTGAGCATTCTTTATTCTTATTAACATGTCTGCTATTGGATCCATAATTTATAAATGTCTAATTTCTAAAATTTACCAGGATGACTTCTTAACTCCCGGCAAATGACCAGCACTGGCCAATTCCCGAAAGTGTATTCTGCACAGACCAAAACTTCTCATATATCCTCCCTTTCTTCCACACATAAAACATCTTCGGACTATACGGCTGGAATATTTCGGCTTTTTGTTTGATCTGGCAATTGTTGATTTTTTTGGCATTTGCGGAGTGGGCTCCCATATTAGTCGCCCGCGAGGGGCCCCATTGCATTCCTCCTTTTCTGAATGCTCCCGAGAGGAGCAATGGGGACACGCGTCGGCGACTTATATTGGGAACTCTGTTATTTTTTAATCGGAAAACCCATTTGTCTTAAAAGTTCAATCCCACTCTCTCTATCTTTGGCAGTTGTAACAACTGTTACCTCAAGACCAAAAATATCTTTAGTGTTTTCGTAATTTATCTCCGGAAAAATACTTGATTCCTTAATTCCAAAATTCAAATTTCCCATTTTGTCAAAATTCCTGACTTCTATACCTCTAAAGTCTTTAGATCTCGGCAAAGCTATCGCAATCAATCTATCCAGAAAGTCATACATTCTCCTACCTCTCAATGTAGCAGATATACCGACATTCATGCCTTCTCTTAATTTAAATCCGGAAATAGACTGCTTAGCCTTTTTTAAAACAGGTTTTTGTCCGATAATCATTGTCAGTTCTTTGGAAATCCTGTCTATCGTCTTGTCTTCTTTAGCAATCCTTCCCACTCCTGTGTTTATGACGACTTTTTCTATCTTTGGAACGGCCATCACATTCTCAATTTTAAAAGCTTTCTGCATAGCAGGAATGACTGTTTTTCTATATTTTTCCTGTAATCTTGGTATCATATCAGTGTTCGATACTATACCTCACTTTTGCACTTTTTACAAATTCTAGTCTTATTTTCCCCCTCAAATTTATATCCTATTCTAGTCATCTTTCCGCAAGATTTACAGACCAAGGCCACACTTGATGCGCTGACCGCTCTTTCTTTACTTATAATTTGGCCTTTCTGTCCCTGCTTCTTTGCTCTGACGTTCTTTTTTATCAAATTCAAACCTTCAACAACAACCCTGTCTATGCTCGGTATGACCATGGAAATTTTTCCGGTCTTTCCTCGGTCTTTCCCATTCAGCATTATTATATTGTCTCCTTTTCGTAATTTCATCGTCCCAGTGCCGACATTGTCACCTGCCGGTCTTTGACCCGTCCCATTTGTCTCTGCTTGCCAAAGACAAGCGCAACTTCGGGAGCGGGGCGTTAAACTAGCTCCTCGGCCAAAGATGCTATCGTGGCATAACCTCTCTCTTTAATTTCTCTTGGAATAGGACCAAATATTCTTCCTCCCTTGGGTTCAGTCCCGTCTAATATTACAACCGCGTTATCGTCAAACCTAATATATGTGCCGTCTTTCCTTCGGAATGGTTTTCTTTGTCTGACTACAACTGCTCTTAAAACATCTTTCTTCTTAACCAATTTTCTGGGCTCGGCAACTTTTACGGAAACAACGACAATATCTCCTAACTGGGCATATCTATGTCTTGAACCTCCAAGAACCTTAAAAACACCGACCTTTTTGGCTCCTGAGTTGTCTGCAACATTTACGATTGAACGAAGCTGTAACATATATTTAGGTTAGTTAGATTTCTTTTTATCGGTTGATTCAACCTTTCCAGCAACAGTCCATCTTTTTTCTTTAGACATCGGTCTGGTTTCTTTAATTAAAACTTGGTCTCCTATGTGGTATTGATTCTCTTCATCGTGGGCTTTGTATTTTTTGGAAACTTTAAAGAATTTTTTATATTTAGGATGTTTTTTCAAACTTGAAACCTTCACTACTACAGTTTTAGTCATCTTGTCTGAAACAACTACACCTTTTAATACCCTACCGTTTTGCAATTTATTATTTTCCATTTTTTTTGATTATAGTTAAAATTCTTGCAATTTCTTTCTTTGTTTTCTTGACCTGACTAAAATCCTTTAATCTCTTCTCGCCCAATTCAAAATTAAATTGTAAAAGCTTAGCTTTCAAATCTTTCATGATTACTCCCATCTCTTCATTTGTTTTGTTTTTCAAATCAAGTTTTTTCATAAATTTTAGAAATTAGTAATTAGAAATTCGAAATTTAACGTTTTACTATTCTGGTTTTTATTGCAAGTTTATGTGAGCCAAGTTTTAAGGCTTTTCTTGCCATTTCTTCCGACAATCCATCTATCTCAAAAATCACTCTTCCCGCCTCAACAACCGCAACAAAATGATCCAATGTTCCGGCACCGCCACCCATTCCAAGCTCTCCTCCGTGATTAGTTCGTGGCTTGTCGGGAAAAACACGCATCCAAATCTTACCGCCCCTAGAAACAAATCTTGTCATAACACGTCTTGCCGCTTCTAATTGATTGGCTTTTATCCAGGACGACTCTTCGGCTTTCAAACCAAAACTTCCAAAGCTTAAATAAGTGCCTCTTGTGGCCTTAGCTTTTAAGTTACCCTTGTGGACCTTCGGATGTTTTACTCTTGCTGGTTGCATTTTATTTATTTAAATTTTTATCACCTTCAAATTTTTCTCCTTTATAAATCCAGACTTTCACACCTATCGTTCCATAGGTGGTGCTGGCGGTTGCTTTTGCGTAATCTATGTCGGCCCTCAATGTCTGTAACGGTAAATTTCCTTCCTCCAAATGTTCAGAGCGTGCAATTTCGGCTCCGTCCAAACGTCCACCGAGTAAAATTTTGGCACCTTTAACTTCTTTGGAGGCTATAATTTTGGCTAAAGTCTGCTTCATTACTCTCCTGAAAGGAATTCTCTTTTCTATCTGGTCAATTATAGATTCGGCCATTATCATGGCAGATGCCTCCGGGTTTTTGACTTCTTGAATTTCTATCCTGACAGAAATCTTATTTTTAAGTAGTTTCTGAATAGCATTCTTTAGTTCTTCAACTCCAGTGCCACCCCGCCCTATCAACAATCCTGGTCTGGCTGTAAAAATAATCACATTTAAAGCATCCGTTCCTCTTTCTAGTTCAACCCTATCCACGCCTAAATTCTTTAATTTCTTGCTAAGAAAAATTCTTGCGGCCACATCATCTTTCAGATACGGAACATATTTGCGTCCACCAAACCAGCGGGATGCCCAATCCTTTTGAATGCCTATTCTAAATGATGTTGGTGATATTTTTTGTCCCATATTAAATTACCTTTCTTCTAAATAACCTTTTTCCAAGATTATTCAAAGTATTACCCTTCTTTCCAAGCTCGGTTTTAACTTCATGTTCACTCTGTGCGTGTCGTTCTTTTGTAATAACTTTTTCTTTCTTGTCTTCTAAGTCTTTGTGTGTGTCTTTGGTTTTCTTTTCTGATGCCTCTCTTTTTAACCCGGCAACTCTTTCGTCTAAAATAATACGGACCTTGCTTGTTTTCTTTTGAATTTCTCCGGCCCGTCCCTGTGCTCTCGGCATGTATCTTTTTAATTTAATCCCCTCATCAACAAGAAATTCTTTTATATACAAATTTTCCTTAACCATGTTGAAATTATTCTCGGCATTGGCAACCGCTGAATTTAACAATTTAATCAAAGGCAAAACCGGCCTCTTCATCAAAAACTCCAACTGATTCAGTGCATTGGAAACATCTTTGTTCTTAACCAAATTAGTAACAGCCCTGACTTTTCTAGGGGCCATTCTCAATCCGTTAAGTTGTGCTTTAATTTGCATGATTAATGTTTAATTATTTTTTTGGTGCAGCTATTTCTGCCGGGGCTTTGGCTGCTTGGGCGGCCTCAATATCTTTCTGTTTTTGGGCAGCTTCCAACTCTCTTTGCATCCTTCCGCCATGTCTTACAAATTTCCTCGTCAAAGAAAACTCTCCCAATTTATGACCAATCATATCTTCTGTTACGAAAACCGGAACATGAACTCTGCCGTTATGGACACCGAATGTAAATCCTATCATTTCGGGAATAATCGTGCAGGCTCTTGCCCAGGTCTTAATAATCGTCTTATCGCCCGCTCTAAGCTTGCCCACCTTTTTCAGTAGCTTTTCGTCAATGTATGGTCCTTTTTTAAGTGATCTTGACATGGCTCGGAGTGGGCTCCCTCGCCCGCGTTAGCGTGGCGATAAGGGAACTCTGTTATTTTATTTCTTTCTTCTTATTATGAACTTGCCTGATTTTTTCTTTTTATTTCTTGTCTTTCTTCCGCCGGTAACCTTTCCGTAAGCGGTTTTTGGACGTCTTGTTCCTCTGCCCTGTTTTCCTTCTCCTCCTCCATGAGGGTGGTCAACAGGGTTCATGGCCGTACCTCTTACCTTCGGTCTTCGTCCAAGCCATCTGGATCTTCCAGCTTTTCCTAAAACTATCGTACTGTGTTCAGCGTTAGAAACCTGACCAATAGAAGCATAGGAATCTCCTTGAATCATTCTTGTCTCCGATGAAGGCATTACCAACTGAACGAAACCGCCTTCGCTTGCCAAAACGGTTGCTCCAGAACCGGCTGAACGGACTATCTTTCCACCCTGTCCCGGAAACAATTCCACGTTATAAACTATAGAACCTTGTGGAATGTTCTTTAGCTTCATTCTGTTACCCGGTCTTACTGGCGCCTGTTCAGATGTAATAATTGTATCTCCCTTCTTAAGTTCTTGAGGGGCCAATATATATCTTTTTTCTCCGTCTGCAAAATAAATTCTGGCTATTCTTGATGTTCGGTTTGGATCATATTCCAAAGCTGCAACCTTTCCGGGAATATTAATTTTATCAGTCTGCTTGAAATCTATATCTCTGTATAACCTCTTGGCCCCTCCGCCTTTTCTGGGACCGGTAATCCTTCCTCTGTTGTTTCTGCCATATGATTTGCTGAATCCCCATTTGTGAGACTTTAAAGGCTCAATCTTGGTTAATTGAGAAAAATCATATCCTCTCATTCCTCTTCTGGAAGGTGTTGTCGGTTTATATTCTTTCATGTTGTTATTGATCAGTGAGCAAGGAGCAATGAACACTCTGCAATTTTTTGTTCACTGTTTCCTGCTCATTGTTCTCTCTCATTATCAGGCCTTGGCCTGATCGATGCTATGGCCTTTTTCTAAAACCACAATAGCTTTTTTAAATTCTGACTTAAAACCGGTGTGTCTGCCCAAATCTCTTCTCTTCCTCGGCATATTTAAAACTTTAACACTCTTAATTTTTACATTGAAAATCTTTTCAACCTGTTTTCTTATCTGGCTCTTATTGGCGCTTCTGAAAACTTTGAAAACATACTGATTAAATCCGTTCAACAAAGAAGCTTTTTCGCTGACATAAAAATTCTTTAAAACTCTGTATGCTTCCGAGTTGCCCGTAACAGGAAGCGCAGATACTGTTTCCTTCGCTTCTTCAGTCACCAAAACATCATCCTTTTTTGAAAATTTTGTTTTCCTAATCTTTTCTTCTTTTTTGAAAGGATTTAATGACATATTATATTACTTATTAAAAGTCTTACTTAAAGCATCTACGGAATCTTTCATCAGAATTAAATACTTATAGGAAAGCACCTCCAACGGATTCAAATTTCTTGCTTCCATGGCTGAAAAGTTCGGCAAATTGTTTGCGGATCTTTTAACCTTGTCCTCCATTGATGGAACAACAAGTAACATGGTTGGTTTCCTCCGACGCTTCGGTCGGAGCCCCGACTCTTTGACGTCGGGGTTGCCCATCAAAGTTGAAAGATTTTTCAGTATTGCCGCCATTTCTTTTGTTTTTGGATTTTCTAAAATAATATTATCTAAAACAAACAGTTGCTTGTCTTTTGCTTTTGATGATAAGACCATAAACAATGCTTTTCGCGCCATCTTTTTGTTTATTTTCTTTTTAAAATTTCTTTCTTTTGTTGGTCCGAAGGTTACTCCTCCACCCTTCCATATTGGTGAACGGATAGATGCATGTCTGGCTCGGCCGGTACCCTTCTGTTTCCAAGGTTTTTTGCCTCCACCTCTTACTTCTCCTCTGCCTTTGGCGTGAGCGATAACCTGTCTCTTGTTGGACATCTGGGACGTTACAATCTGATGAACTAAATCGTCGTTCATCTTCAAACCAAAAATCTTGTCAGGTAAATCTACCTCTCCGATATTTTCAGCTTTTTGATTGTATAATGGATAATCCATATTATTATTGAACAGTGAGCAAGGAGCAATGAACACTCTGCAATTTTTTGCTCACTGTTCCCTGCTCATTGTTCACTATTCTTGTGATCTTATCACAAGAAGCTGACCCCTATTTCCCGGAACTGCACCCTTAACCGCAAGTAATCCGTTTTCAACATCAACTCTCACAATTTTTAATCCTCTTGTGGTTACCTGATCGCGTCCCATTCTTCCTGCCATTCTCATTCCTTTCAGTGTGTGCTGAGGAAATCTCTGACCGATTGAACCAGCATGTCTTGCAACATGATGATGACCATGACTGTGAGGCATACCGGAAAAACCATGTCTTTTCATAACTCCCTGAAAACCTTTACCCTTAGATGTTCCGGTAACCTTCACTTTGTCTCCAAGAGCAAAAACAGAAGCATCAATCTTGTCTCCAACCTTTAAATCTTTTTCTCCTCTGACTTCTTTCAAATGTTCAAAATTTCCTAAATCTTTATTGTGTCCCTTTTGAGGTTTGTTGATGTTTTTGGCTTTTTTAGTTCCAATTCCAATCTGAACGGCTTCATAGCCGTCTTTTTCTTTTGTCCTCACTTGAACGACAATGTTTGGAGCAACTTCAACAACGGTAACAGGGACGACTTTTCCGTCTTCCTCAAAAACCTGCGACATTCCTAATTTTTTACCTATAATAAATTTGGTCATATAATCCTTCGACTTCGCTCAGGATGATTTATTATCTTCTGATAATAAATCAAAAACCCAGATTTAGCTGGGCTCGTGTGTCCTGCTAAATTTATTTTATTCTAAATCTTATTTGTATCTAATTTAGAAACCACTTATTTCAATTAAGGTTTTAACGCGACAAGTGAATTTTTATAAACCGGCTCGGTTTCCCGATTTACCGGATAAATTCTAAGCCGACGCCTTGGTCGGCTCCCCGACACGTTGTCGTCGGGGCTATCTTATTACTACCTTATTCTCTCGTCCTAGTGAGTTCTATCAAACTAAGGCGAGAAGTAAGGGGATAATTACGATACTATTTATTCCTTATCAGTAGATTTAAGTCCCAAAACAACTCTTCCAAATCTCTCTAAGCCACTATCTATGTTTCGACCCCACATACGGGCCGCATCCAAATCTTGCACCGTAGCCAAGCTCTGAGCACTTTCACGCAGTTGCTTAATCCAAGTTGTGACTTCCTCTTTCGATTTTTCTTTCTCACGCATTCGCAATTTTGTTTCGTCACGTGTTTCTGCGGTAACATCTTCTAATGGTTCGTAACTTTTTATTTCTTCTAGTGTTTTTTCTGGCATATTTTTTATTAAATTTTACATCTTTAACTCTATATCGACCCCTGATGGCAAGTTCAGGTTCATAAGAGCGTCAATTATTTTCGGTGTCGGTGAATCTATGTCAATGATTCTCTTATGAGTTCGCATTTCAAACTGTTCTCTTGAACTCTTATCAATAAACGCAGAACGGTTAACGGTATATTTCTGAATCTCTGTCGGTAACGGCACCGGTCCAATCGGGTGACCGCCATATCTTTCAATGGTTTCAACAATCTGGGCAGCGGACTTGTCTATGATTTTATTGTCATAAGCCCGTAGCTTGATTCGTATTCTCTGTTTTGTTTCTGTCGTTTTTTTAGTGGCCATTTTAATTGGAAAGAACATTTTGAAGCCCCGACTACCCGTCGGGGCTTCAGTTTACTTATTAATTTTTGTTACGACTCCTGCACCAACAGTCTTGCCGCCTTCTCTGATTGCAAATCTCTGCTTCTCTTCCATGGCAATAGGGGCAATTAATTGGACTTTCAAATTTGCCGTGTCTCCAGGCATAACCATTTCAGTTCCTTCGGGCAATAATACTTCTCCCGTAACATCGGTAGTTCGGAAATAAAACTGTGGTTTGTATCCCTTGAAAAATGGCGTATGGCGTCCGCCTTCTTCTTTTGTCAAAACATATATTTCGGCGTCAAAGTCAGTATGAGGAGTAATTGTACCGGGCTTTGCCAAAACCTGACCTCTTTCAATGTCTTCTTTCTTGGTTCCCCTCAAAAGGATTCCGGCATTGTCTCCAGCCAAACCTTCATCTAACTGTTTGTTAAACATTTCAATACCAGTAACAACAGTCTTTGAGGTTGGCTTAATTCCAACTATTTCAATTTCTTCATTAATCTTAACCATTCCTCTTTCAATTCTTCCTGTTACAACGGTTCCTCTTCCTTCAATTGAGAATATATCTTCAATAGGCATAAGGAACGGCTTGGCAGTGTCTCTAACAGGATCTGGGAAGAAAGTATCCATAGCATCCATCAATTCTTTAATTGGCTTGGCTGCCGGATCATCTTTTGATTTAGCTTCAAGGGCTTTTAAGCCAGAACCTCGGATAATCGGAGTTGTGTCTCCAGGAAACTGATATTTATTCAAAAGTTCTCTGATTTCAGCTTCAACTAAATCAACCATCTCGGCATCGTCAACCATATCTACTTTGTTAAGAAATACAATTATATTTGGAACACCAACCTGTCTGGCAAGCAAAATGTGCTCTCTTGTTTGAGGCATAGGCCCATCGGTAGCGGCAACAACCAAAACAGCTCCATCCATTTGAGCGGCACCGGTAATCATGTTCTTGATGTAGTCAGCATGTCCAGGAGCATCCACGTGGGCGTAATGACGCTTTGGTGTCTCATATTCTGAATGATGTAAAGCAATTGTAATACCTCTGGCCTTTTCTTCAGGAGCATTATCAATCTGATCTATTCCTTCCTCTCGGGCAGAATAACCCTCGTCCTTCATTAAATTTAATACATGCAAAATACCAGCTGTTAGCGTGGTTTTTCCGTGGTCAACGTG
>Ga0209542_10007580_pt1 | contig 20588 bp, 21 predicted proteins | sample RifCSPhighO2_01_FD_184028 | JGI IMG/M metagenome (GOLD analysis project Ga0209542, IMG submission 184028) | Soil microbial communities from Rifle, Colorado - Rifle CSP2_plank highO2_0.1 (SPAdes) (version 2) | ecosystem: Environmental > Terrestrial > Deep subsurface > Rock core/Sediment ...
GGATGGACGTAAGTCGTAACATGGCCGGGTAGCTCAGTTGGTAGAGCAGCGGACTGAAAATCCGCGTGTCGTTGGTTCGATTCCGACCCCGGCCACCATTTTTTCAAGCACTTGCGATAGCTCCCTGTCCGCCTTCTCATCGGTTGCTACCATTTTGCTACCACTTGCTGCGGGTTTGCTGCCAAACACCAGGTCAGCCACCTTTTCCGCCGCATCGTTGTCGTCCTCGTTCATCAGGTGGCCGTAAACGTCCATCGTGACCTTAATCGTTGAGTGACCGAGCAGCGCTTGGATGCGCTTCGGGTGCACATTCTTGGCGATCAGGAAGCTGGCGAAGGTATGGCGCAGATCGTGAAACCGGATGTGTCTCAGGCCCGCGCGACGCAACGCCGGATAGAAGCCACGGCGCAGCAGGTTGCCGTGGTTTTCCGGATTGCCCGCCCCGTTCGGAAACACCAGATCGTGCTCGCCCTTCGGGCAACGCAGCTTCCACTTCTTCAGCTCGTGGATCAGCTCATCGGGTAGCCCAATTTTGCGCCGTGAGTATTTCGTTTTGAGATCGCTGAATCGCCCGCTGTTGTACTGGCGGCGCACGTGTACCTGTTTCGTGGTCCAGTCGATGTCTCCCCACTGAAGTCCGAGCAGCTCGCCCTGACGCATCCCAGTGGAAACCGCCATCAGCAAAATAGGATGCCAAGGGTCTTCGGCTTTCTCCAGCAGACGGCGCACCTCGGAGGGCATCAGGATGTTATCCTCTGCCGGGTGGTCAGGGTGCTCCGCTTCCGCCCGAAGCTTGCGAACCTCGGCAGCCGGGTTGTAGCTCAACCATCGGTAACGCAGAGCATAGCGCAGCATCGCCGATAGCAGGGTGTGACATTTGTTGATGGTGCGGCGGCCTACGCCCTTTTTGACGATTTCCTTCTCGCCGCGCTTGATCCTGATCTCTTTCTCAAGCAGGTGACGGCGAAAGGCTTCGATCATCTCCGGCGTGATCGTGCGAACCTTTACGCCCGTGAAATACGGGACCAGATAAAGGCGGATGTTGGTCTCGTAATCGCGCCGCGTGTTATCCCGCACGTTCACCGCGACGTGACCACTCTTATAGGATTCTGACAGCTCATCAAAAGTCATCTGGTCGCGCTGCGATTGAAACTCGCCCTTGCCGATCTCTTGCAGGCGCTGCGCGAGCAGGTGCTCGGCATCTTTGCGCGTGGTGTCTACGGTTTCCCAACGGCGTGCGCCGTGCTGGTCACGGTAGTCGAGCACCCACTTGTTACGCCGTTTGCGAATACAGGCCATGGTTATGCTTCGCTTCGGATCATTTCTTTTCTCCACGCTTGCGATACTTCGCCAGCACCATGTCTACACCCTTACGCACTATCTCAGCCCACGGTCGCCCGATCTTTGCGGCGAGGCGGTCGAGTCGTACCTTTTGCTCAGCATCCATATAAAGCGTGATGCGCTGGCGCTGCTTCATTTTCTTTGGGGCCGGCATAATGTATGTACATTACTCTGATCGCTCGCGGGATTCCAGTCTCTCAGTCGCTCAGTTCTTGGTAGCAACGCGGTAGCAGCCCTTGGCAAGTCGTTGATTGCGTTCTCGCTTTGGGAGGCCAACGGATAGTCTGTCCGCGTGTCCCGGTGGGACAAGCTTACCGCGTCCATCAATTGCCGCCAGCAGTTCACGCCAGATCACCGTCGGCACGGCATTCCAACATCGTTGCCGAAAATCGAGTGCCGACTCTCCCGGCAAAAGTTCAAGGTGGCAGATCACATCCGCCAGGCTTCCATCCGGGTGGCGGCGGACCTCGATCAGGCCGGACTCCGCGTTCGGGCCGATGACCATCTCCAGTTTCTCAACACGCGTCTCAAGACTTTTTGGCATGGATGCTCTCCAGTGCTTGCACGCGCCGTGCAAGATCGTCGGTTTCCACCAGTCTGGCCTGAGCCGCCAAACCTTGCAGGAGGCTCGCGCCTTCGGCTGGCGTCAACTGCCCGGTGCCGATGGCCGTCAGCACCGCTTGGCCCTGTTCGGTAAGCGTTCCCTTGAGTTCGCCGAGCTTCACCGGTTCATCCTTGGGCCGGAGCGCCGGGCAAACGCGTTCCAGACAGAGCCGTAACGCTCCCACGTCGCCGGCCAGCGCCAACTTGACCACCTTCTGCACGAGTTCAGTGGCGTGCTGTTGCAGGTGCTCGCGGAACACGGTGCGCCGATCAAGCAAGCCCTTCGGACGCCCCTTTGGATTGCCACTCGTGCCCTTTCTGAATTTCATTGTTCCTGCCTGTTTTAATCCTGATCTAAGCAAGATTTCAGCGTTGTCACGGGTCTGGGACACTTGACCGCTTCGCGGGAACGACGACGATCTTACCCGAGCGCTCGCCTTGAAAATTCGTTATGGTGCGGGTGATGGCATCCTGTGTCGTTTCGCCGGGCTGCATGATGACGGCAACCGAACGTTCACTAACCTCGCCGTGCTCCTCTTCCATGCGACGGATACGCTTTTCCAGCGTCATGTCATGCTCCCTCAGTTACGCCGCCCAGTTGTATTTCAATGTAAGTCTGCATTTTGCTCATGCTGTTCTCCTGAGTTGAACTGTTCCACGTCGAACCATCGCCGCTTCTAGTGCCTCCGAGAGTCGGAAGCGGACATATTTTCCGAATCTCAGGTGCGGAATCCCTTCTTGGCGCGCCTGCTCAAGAAACCATGTTGCTGGCACACCGGTGATGGCCGCGGCCCCTTCAGCATCCACGATCCGGTCATCCGTGTGTACTGGTGTGTTTGGTAGCTGGTTCGGCATCAGCTCGCGCCCACGCTTCAGAGCTTCCTGGAATTGTTCCTGCGGGAGCGCAAGATAGTCGTGGCCGATGGGAATCAACACCATTGCCGGGCCAGTTTTTCCGATCATGCTGACTCCCCCACAAAGAAATGTTCTCCGTTCACCACAAGGTTAATCACCTGCCTGGCTGCGCCGCCGCGCTGTTTCGACAGGATCAGTTCGTAGCGGTCCTCTTCGATGCCCTTGCCCTTCTCGCAATGGGTGAACACGATGATATCGGCGTCTTGTTCCAGGTTGCCGCATTCGCGCAGGTCGCTGTCCCGCGGCTGCCGCTTTTCCTTCTCCACATCGCGCGAAAGCTGGCTCAAGACCAGGATCGGGATGTCGAGCCGCATGGCCAGCAGCTTCATCTGGCGCGATACCTCGGACAGCTCCAGAAAACGGTTCTGTGATTTCTCATGCACCACCAGTTGAATATGGTCGAGGCACGCCAACTGGATGTCGTAGCGGTACTTCCACTCGATGATGCGGGCGATGATCTCCCCGAGTTTCGTGCTGCGCGAGTCGATGCGGATGGGCCATTGGCGCATGTCCGGGTTTTGCCGGCGCTGAACTTCTTCCACCGCCCGGCGGTCACCGGAGACGAACGCATGGCCGTCGATCTTGAGTTCATGGGCCAGGGCGCGAGAGGCAAGCTCGGCATGGTTCATCTCCAGCGACACGATGCCGACCGGTGTTCCCCGGGAAGCCGCGCGCAGGAGGATCTGCCAGGCAGTAGCGGATTTGTACGTCCCCGGGCGACCACCGAGCACGATCATCTTGGGTCCGTGTAAACCGCCAGTGAGGCGGTCGAGCGTCGGTAAGGTTGTCGAGCATCCGAGCAACGACCCGCTGGCGCGGCGTTTCATGGCCGTCTCCGCGTCGGTCATGGCCTGATCCAGCGCCGCACTGAACGACGTGTCTTCCGTTCCGTTGTGCGCCAGTCCTTGCAGGCTGGCCATCGTCGCGGTGATGGCCTGCTCGATGGGCTGCTCGTCGAGTTGCGCGATCGCGTTTTGCAACGCCAGCTTCGCGCGCCGGCGCAGGGCATGGTCGCGCACGATGCCAGCGTAGGCCGCGATATTGGCCGCGCTGGGTGTGTTGTTGGCGAGCGAGCCGACATAGGCCAGACCACCGCTTGCGCTGGAGATTTCCACCCCAGCGCGCTCAAGCCGCTCAGCCACGGTGATGGCATCAGCGGTGCCGTTTTCCTCGATCTCGTCACGGATGGCGTTGTAGATCAGACGATGCTCGCGGTGATAGAAGTCTTCGGCGTTGACCCTGCCGAGAGTGCGCCAGTGCGCACCCGCGTCGAGCAGCAGCGCCCCCAGGAAGGACTGTTCGGCCTCGCGTGAGTGGTCCTGTGCTGGTTGGGCGCTCATGAGGCTACGGCGGCTTTCTTGGCCGGCGTGTAGATATCGTTGGAGGTTTGTTTCTTGGCTGTCTCGGGTTTCGACCAGTCGATCGCTTTGCGTATCCAATTCCGCCACGCCGCCTCCCAGTTCTTGAAGGTGTTACCTCTCGAGCGGTGGTGGTCGAGAAACTTCTCCGTTTCAGATTGCAATACCGTCGGATTAAGCCCTTCACCAGTTGCCCACTCGCGCATGGTCTCGGTGATCGTGAACTCCATAGGGGGGCTGGTGGCACGTTTGGCTGTTCTGTGACGGTCAGCGTGGTTGTGGCCATTCGATGGCTCAAGGGTTGCAGCTCCGCCATCGCCTACGTCTTCGACTACGACATCGCCTACGCCTACGCCTACGGGCGCAGGCGTCTGACCGTCGCCAGCCAACGGACCGGCATCTGTCAGCCCGTTGACCGTCATTTCTCGAACTCGGTTATTGATTTGCCTGATGTTTTCCAAAATATCAGGCTCGTCTTGGAGTATATTTTCCGGTGGCGGTGGTCGTTTTAGGGTGCGAGCCCTGAACCGTTGCCGGAACCTCGGGATAAAAACCAGTCGCTTGCCATCGGCCTCGTAGACACGAACGAGATCCGCATCGGCGAGCGCATTCAGGAGGCGCTGCGCATCTTCTGGACCCTTGAGATTGCAGGGTTCTCGCCAGAGTCGAACCAACTGGCCATCAGATGCATCAGCCGTGGCCAGATCATCGGCCTTGAGCAACAGCACGATGTACGCCAGGCGCTCTGCCGGGTGAGCAAGGCCGAGCCAGCGGTCGGACTCCAGCAACGCATCGCGGATCACACGACTGGGCATCAGCGGACCTCCCGCAACAGGCGCGCGACCCGGTCCATGAGCTGGGCAGCTCGCCCCCAGGCCCAGCACCGGTAGCAGCGTGTTTTCCATTTCTCGCCGCGGCGCCGGCGGAAGCTCGTCCCGCAGCATATACAAGTTGCCTTTTCGACTGGGAACGGAAGCAGTTGGGCGGTCATAACCGACCCTCTCATGCTGCGCTCCTCTGACGCATCCAGCGGTTCAATTTTTGCGCTGGGTAACGCACGCCCTTGGTCTGGCTCAAACGGATGAATGGAGGACCATCGCCATGGCGACGGCGAAGCTCAAGCCACGATTGCGAAACCTCAAGCAGTTCGGCGACTTGTTTTGGAGTTAGTAATTCGTCGTTGGTCTTAAATGCCATACCGGCATTTAAGACCAAAACAAGATATTAAAAAATACAGCGCGATCAATTGGCGTATCGATACTCCGCTACGATTTCTTTTTCCTCTTTCGGCCAGGATTAGACCAAGCCTTCCCATCTTGCCCTGCTTGAGCGATGGCGTTTTTCCATGCGTCGTTAAAGCCTCGCGAGCTTAGCCTCTTGAATTTCGTCATAGCTTCTTGCCGGTATCCTTCTTTGTTTTTCTGTGGCGGACCAGCCTTGATGAGCCTCGATAACCATTCCTCACACTCTCTTTTTTCGGTAGTGATGCTAGCGTCTCGATACTTTGGTGACTTGAGGCGAACAGCCTCTACAAAGCTGTCTGGCAACACGAACACGTCCGAATTCCGCTCCACCAATGCAACCAGGGCGGCCGGTGTGCAGGAAAAATCAAGGCGCAGATCGTTCTCGGCCTTAAGGACGGCTTGTTGCTCTTCTCCTGGGAAAGTAAACCGGGACAATTCTTCCTCGGACACGGGTTCGGCGCGAATGCCGTCCTTGGTGATAACGAAGATGTCGTTGTTGCCTAGGCCGAGTACCTTCGCGTCCTCCCAGGGTTGGCCCTCCCACGTCCGCAGTCGCAAGAGCGCAAGAACCTCGTAATTCTCAAGCTTCTCTTTGTGCGCGAGTATCGAGAAATTCTCTTCCGATTCTGGTGTGGATATGGATAACCGCTTTGGGTTGTCCACGCGACGTGCTGCCTGGATACGCGCGTTACGTGCCAGTTTGATACAGCGCTTGGCCGTATTTTCAGTCGCGTGTTTGTGCAGCGGATTCCAGCACGTCCAGCGCTCTTCTTGGTGTGCCCCGTTGGCTTTGCTGTTCATGTCGCGCCCCTTCAACGCTGCCCTTGAGAGATAAGGCACGCCAACCGGGAAAGGGTGTCCCGGCTTGTCTCTCCGTCGAGCTAGGCGTGTTGTGCAATTTTACTCTAGGCCAATAAATCGCTCTACTTCATTGTCTGTAAGGTGTGGCGCTGCTGTTCATCTATAGCCTTCTTCTCGCAGGAAGATTGTTTATGGACCTTCTTAATAAGGTAGTTGCGATAACCGGTAGGCAGTTGCGCGCCAAGTTTTGCTTCCTCGCGGGCTTGGGACAGGGTGCGCTCAAGGCCCTGCACCTCTTTGGACAACTCCAGAAGGTTCATGTAGCTGAAATAGGCCATCGCATTGACTAAATCTTTCGCCTCGCCTGGTTCAAGTGGATCATAGGGACATCGTGCCTTAAGCCATTCAGATACCGCTGCCGGTGTACCTGCTTGGTCTTGATAATTCTGCATTGTCAGATAAACGATGTCGCCCGAGGACACGGACATCATCTTGTCGGCGAGGTCGGTTGGAACATCCATCTCCTTGAGGTAGGCGCGCACTTCCCGGTCGAGCTGGCGCGTTTTCTCTTGGGCATCGGAAAATGAGAGTCCTGCAAAATAGGTAGGGTCGTAGATTGGCCTGTGAATACCGATCTTTTCGCGCGGGGTGTAATACCCGCCTGCGCTTGCGAACACAATCAATGCACATGAACTATTGCATTGACCAGACGGGTTCACGTTAACCAATGCCTTGCGGAACAGCCGACCAATGGCCATCGCCTCGCTTACATCTCCACCAGGGGATTCAATGCTGACACTTGTAGGGAATTTCTGTTTTTTCTTAATGAAGGCGATAAGCTGTTTGTAATCACCCCGGCTGATCTGACCCTCAATGGAGAGATAGTAACCAACACCATCTGCATCGGCAGATTCGGAGAAATGTGTCGCTTGCACCACGAGTGGCGCTGATCCAGAAATCACCACAAGCGCAATCAAAGCGAATCGCCGCATGTAGTTTCCCTTCACGCCGCCCGGCGCATGCGCTCAAGAAAATGTGCCGTGTGATGGCCGGGGATGAAGACGGTGTCTCGCAGCGTTTCGTGCAGATCATCGAGATATGCTTGGGCCGACATCGCCCGTTGCAGGTCTGACCGGGCGCCGAGGGATCGTAGCGGCATGCGTAAGAGCTTCGCCTCCACGAGGGGGCCGGCGAGCAATATCTTCACCTCGCGATCGACCTCAGAAAAAACATGCGTCCAGTAAAGCAACGTATCCCGCGAGTTTCGTAGGTCCGGTTTGTCGGGAAACCGCGACCGTGCCGATTTTCCCCATCCGTTGCCTGGCAAGTGGCGCGAAATAAACACCTCCTTGACCACACGGCCGTAATGCAGTGCGACCACCGCGTGCGCTGCTTCATGGTAGGCCGCAAGCTCACAATGCAATCTATGGCCGGCGAAACGGGTTTCTTGCATGGTCCTGCCTCAAGCGCTTGTGCACGTAATCATGGGCATATTTCTATGCGTGATCATCGTCCTCAAAATCCTCGGAATCCTCATCTTCATCTTCCGGTTCGGAATGAATTTCGGACCACGAAACAGCATCATCAAATCGCTCCAGTGCTGCCTCGCATTGATTGATGTAGTCCCAAGGCGGCTCGAATTCCGAGTAAACGCCGAGTGACGGATATTCGCCGAGATCGTGTTCATGCCACATAATGCCGAGCTTGCAACCCGAAGGCGGGTCACCGCATACGAACTTGACGTACAACCGGGCGAGGTCGTTGCAAAACAGTATCCAGTCCCGATCCTCGGGCATTTGCCCATCACCAACGCTGCCGATACTTTCCCAAGACATCTATCCTCCCGGTAGTACGTTGGTGGTATCGATTTCTTAAGAGAGATACTAAGGATGTCTTAGTATCCGGTCAAACCAGAAACGACGAGCATGGGACACTAAGCAATGCTTAGCTACCCATGGACAAAGCCCCACCCATCTCCAAACGGCTTAAACAAGCCCGGCTGCAAACTGGGTTGTCGCAACGTCAGCTTGGTATACTGGCAGGCATCGATACTTTCTCGGCCAGTCCCCGAATCAACCAGTACGAGCGCGCGAGGCACACGCCCGACTTCGGGACCGCCGAGCGGCTGGGCCGCGCCCTGGGTGTGCCGGCGGCGTTTTTCTACGCCAGGGACGAGGATCTTGCTGACCTGATCGCGCTTTTCGGGAGAATGTCTTCGACTAATCGACGCAAGATCCTCGCCGTGGCGCGCCGTTTGGCCGCAAAACAGAAGTAGCCCGCACAAATCCGGCGACGCGCATCGCCCTGGGGGCATCGCGCCAGTTTGAGGCGGTTGGGTTGGGACAGAAGCATTGGAGCAGTGCCGCGCGAATTCGCACAATCTTTCGCGACGCCTTCGCCAGCGCCGACCTGCCGTATTTCAACCCGCATAGCTTTAGAAACACGCTTGTCCGGCTCGGTGAGGTTGTCTACAAAACCGCCGAAGATTTTAAGGCGTTGAGCCAGAACCTCGGACATGAAGGTGTTTTGACGACCTTCTATAGCTATGGCGAGGTGGGAAACCGGCGTCAAGGCGAAATCATCAGGGGCTTGGGTACACCTCAACACACCATGCCAACGGACGTAACCGAACTGATCAAGGCCGTGGTCCGCGAGCTGCGCGAATCAGAACGTGCTAACTGCCCGGTCAACAATGAGTCCGATCTGGAACAGGAGTGAACGCGATCATCATGTCACCCCTCCTGGCATCTCATGCTTTGCTGGTTTTCTTCGCTCCGCGTGGAGCCTGTTTCTTGGGCGAACGGGCCGGCAGGCGCTCGCGGCTCATTTCCTCGATTCGGCCGGCGACCTTGGCTATGTGATCCGCTGATACCCCTTTGGGGACCTCGCCGTTTGGCATGTGTCGGGACACGTAAGCGGCACTTCCGCCGCGTACCCCAAGCCTCCAGGTTACGATGAATGCCGCAGCCTCCGCCTCGACCTCCATCGAGTGCTGATCAATATTCCAGCGGTTGGGCCACCAGTGATCATTGTCGTTGCCCAGGTGGCCCAGAAAAATATGCGCGAGTTCATGACACAAGACGCCAAAGCGGCTCGGAGCATTCAGCTCTTCATGAATAGCGATTCGCATCTTGTAGCCGGGTTGTTGCAGTCGGTCGATGGTGGCAAATCCCGCATTCGTTGAAGACAGGCGCTTGAAGTTAATGCGAATGCGGTAATGGCGGGCGGCATTCTCGACCATTCGTCCCAGCCAATCCCGATTCCATTCCCCGTCGCCGTCGAACTTGGCAAAGTTTTCCAGCTCCTTGGGGAGTGGCGGTCCTTCTGTCTGGTCGATGTCATAAACCAGCATTATCGGCTGGCGCGGAGCCAGGATTACCATCGGCCGCGCGTCTTCCTTGAGTGTCCGGCGGAACGCTTTGCGCCAGTGGGCTTGTGTCGCGTAGTACGAACAGGAAGGGTTCTGCGACTTCACCAGTAGATTGTTGAATGGGGCGTATTCGCGGAATTTGGCACAAAAGTTGATCAGTTCAGCGAACGCCTGTGAGCCACGATAAGCCTTTCCTTGTCGCAGCAATTCGGTGATGCCGGTATGCGTGTCCGTATCTCTCTGAATGTCTCCACGCAGCGATTCCGCAAGCTCACCGGACTCGATCATCCGCCCGAGAAAACCGCGCGCGTCCTGAGGAAGATCCTTGTTTTGGCTGAGCGTCATGACTGCTGCCGGGATATCCCAGCGGGCCTTCAAGCCTAACTGCGCCTCGATAAAATCGACCAGTTCTTTGGCTGATGGTCTGGAGATATCGAGAAGGGCTATGATCGCCTCTCGGACTTTCAGCCCGAGGTCTTCCGCAGGAGAAAGATCGAGAGGCATTTGCGCTCCTAGAAGTTAACAGTGAATATCCTGTCGCCCAAGCCCCATATGCTTTGGATCGAATGAACCGCCATCATTCCAGAACCAACTTATGGGGCAACAAGCTCCATCAGAATTTTCTCTCTGTAACCTCTCGTTTGAACTTCTACAACTATTACATCACCGGCGTACTTGAGTATTCGCGATAAACCCAAACTCAGATCTTTGATAGCAATTTTGAGCCCATATTTTCCTAGAACAGTTACGAACTGGATGTACTGCTCGCTAACGGCTGGGTCTGCCCCAAGCTTAGCGCCACCAAATAAATACCGGAAATCGGTCAAACCTGCATGAATCTGCTTCCAACCCGTTCCTGTTTGCCCCTTGAAAAGAAGGTCGAAACCATTACTTAACTGAGAAAGGGCCGAGGACGCCAGCGGTATCTGCATCAGATCGTTACGCAAGGCGAGAGCTTGGGTTGGTGACATAAGGCTGACTATCGGCACACGGCTTACAAGAAGATCAATACCAGTCATGAGATGAGCCGCTGCGTCAAATTGCAGCTCAAACTGTATTTTTCCACTGTTACAGAAGCTGACTTCATAGCTGACATACCCATTGGCTGGAATCACATTTGCCGCAGCAAACGCCCCACCCAGTGGATCATTTGGATTAGGTGACCACGTGACACCTGGGTTTGAATCAATTGTCACCACAGATGCCCAAAGTGAGTTTCGCTGTCCAAGAATCGCGCTCATCCATGGAACGTTATACAAATCAGTCTGCGAAATGTTGTAGGTTACGACAGTCGGGGAACCAAATGATGTGCGCGTATCGATAACCAGTCCTTCATATAAACCAAGAGCATTAGTGTCATTGGGATAAGCATAGGTTGGTGCACCAGCACATCCCGCCTTAACGACAATTGTGACTGGACATTGAGTCTGAAGCCCTCCGGTATCTGAAGCTGTAATATTGATCACATGCGCACCAATATCAGCGTCGGTGGGAGTCCAGCTGAATGTACTTGAAACCGGATTCCCAGATATCGGAAGTGCTGGTGTCAGCAAAGCAGTTCCAGGTAAACCCGCTGAATTTAGGGTTACTAGATCGTTAGAATCAGGATCAAATGCGGATACAGAAAATGAAACGGTGCTTCCTGCGAACACTGGAACAGTTGTGTTACAGACTGGCGGTTGAGAGGGGTCAGTCGGTGGGCTTATGGATGGTGGTGTACCAGCGCCAACAATTTTGACGAGATAATCAACCCCAACCTTGGTTCGTTGTGCGCCAGTAGTTACATTGTAATTTTGAATAATAGCTTGCGTTGCCCACAAGCTTCCCAAGGCGATACCCGTTGTATTCCAGCTTACGAGCCCCGTAGTCGAGTTTATGCTAAGGCCGGGTGGCTGTGTTATTCCACCATCTTCTGAGGCATTTGCTAATCTCCATACCAGTGTCGTGTTAGGAGTTGTATCTGCTCCAGGCACAACATAATTACAAATGCTGTTTTGAGGACAGCTAACTATCGGTTGCAAACTACTTACCGGTGATTGGGTTGCCACTAACAGATCGATAAGGGTTTCAACTCTATAGCCACCGTCAGGATTATTCGCGAGAGTGCTGATTCGACAGCAACTATCGATGCTCGCATTCCACGGCGCTCCATTATTGTTGATTGATGCATATGTATGAACTATCCCGGGATTCGAGGTGTTTGGATCAATTGCAACGGCGATAACCCAGTCAGAAACCATGTCATATGCGGTAACTTTGTAATGAAGCGGATTACCACTGGGACCGCCTATGATTGTTCCGTCACCAGGCGACAACTGAGTCCACCCTATAAATTCCGTAATCACGTCACCAGTAACTGCGCAACCATCTGGCCCTGTGCCTGCGTAACCGCAGCGCCGGAATGCATTGACTAAATTAAATTCAACGGTTGTCGGTGAAATATCAGGTCTGGCCTTCCACGTTAAACTCCCAAATCTAAAATGGGTGGCCTCGGCTTGAGGGATGAATAGAGAAAAAGACAATAATGCAAGCGAAACACACAGCCATGAGTTTCTTGTCATTGTTGGTTCCTCTAGCGGTGACGCAGATTTGTTATTGAATAAGGCGATTATTTTTTTGGATTACCTACACATATCGGTGTGGAAGCAATGGTAAATTTTGGCAGCCGATGAGCTGCCACGTCGTATACAAACGAGAGATATTTGAGTAATGCATGATGCCCCCCAAATTCTTATTGCTTTTCTGTAGCGGCCAGCAGATTGGGTCTAAGAGTGCTGCTTCGAGATAGGCAATATCCTCCTGCCTAGGCATGCGGGTCAAATTAGGATCTGCTAATGCAGGGTACAAAAAACCCCGAAAATAAATACCGAGCAAACCTCAGCAAATCCATACATCACGCTTCGCCCTTTCATGGTACAGAAAACAGTTGATTTCTGTACCTAGCCGGATTATGTTCGTGGTGTAGCTCACAACGGAGGGTACGATCATGGGCAAGCAAACAAAACGCGTGGCAATCTATGCCCGCGTCAGCACCGACCAACAGACTACAGCCAACCAGCTCACTGAGTTGCGTGCCGCTGCCAAGCGCATGGGCTGGAAAATCGTTGAGGAGTTCCTGGATGACGGCGTCAGCGGTGCCAAGGGGCGTGAGCAGCGCCCGGCATTTGACCGGCTATGCAAGGCAGCGGTCCGGCGCGAATTTGATGTCATAATGGCTTGGTCGGTGGATCGACTCGGGCGCAGTCTTCGCCATTTGGTAGATTTCTTGGGCGAAATCCATGCCAAGGGTGTTGATCTCTATCTGCACCAGCAAGGCATCGATACCACAACTCCGGCCGGCAAGGCGCTGTTCCAGATGTGCGGGGTGTTCGCTGAGTTCGAGCGCGCCATGATTCAGGAGCGCGTGAAGGCTGGACTCGCCCGTGCCCGGGCGCAAGGAAAAAAACTGGGGCGGCCACGGGTGGCCTTAGAGATCGAGCGTAAGATTCTCAAGGCGCGTGGTAAAGGTAAAGGAATCAAAAAAATCGCCCGAGAAATAGGCATTGGTGTGGGAACGGTCCAGCGGGTGCTTGCAGCGTAAATAGCACACCTCTGATGTAGAAAAAAACATAAATTCTCGCCGTTGATCTTGTCCTATGACTCAGTCAACGATACAGGCAGGTCTCAAAGTTCGGCTTAGGGCAGATCCTGGGCGGGCTGGCTATTTGACTGGCAAAAAACGTGAGGTTAATGGACGGACCTACTGGCAGATTGATTTCCTAGATGGAAGTTTTTTTCATGCAGAGGATCAGCTGGAGGTCGCTGACAGTCCTCTCGATCCTTTGGATCGCTTGCGACAGGGCAGCCTCGGTCGCGCTGCTGATCTTCGGCGAACACTGACCCACGTTCGGTTAAGCGGGCGTCTCGCCAATCTGATTTACAGCATGGAGACAACTAATACGGATTTCTATGCCTACCAGTTCAAGCCAGTCCTGAAAATTCTAAATACCCCCACCAAGGGTATTTTGATCGCCGATGAAGTCGGTTTGGGCAAAACGATTGAGGCGGGGTTAATTTGGACTGAACTGCGGAGCCGGTATGAAGATAGGCGGTTAATGGTGTTATGTCCTGCAGTATTGCGGGAAAAGTGGCGCGCAGAGTTGCATAAACGATTTGGCATAGATGCAGAGGTATTAAATGCGAATCAGGCACTGGAAAAATTCAGGAAAGTAGCAGCAGAAGACAGCTACGCAAGTTTTGCAATCATCTGCAGCATGCAAGGGATGCGGCCCAGAAGGAATTGGGAGGATGCAGATGAAGCAGCGAATAACACATCTGAACTTGCACGCTTCTTGGATAATCGTAAGGAAGAAGATTCCCTAATTGATCTCCTAGTCATAGACGAAGCGCACTATCTCCGTAATCCCGAGTCAATGACATCTGCACTTGGACAGCTCTTGTGTGCAGTCTCACAGCGCGTACTTTTGCTTTCGGCAACGCCTATCCATTTGAAGAACGCAGATTTGTATCACCTTCTCAATCTCATTGACCCGGATACATTCAACCAGCCAACGATATTCGACTCCATCCTTGAAGCCAATGCGCCTATAGTCAAAGCTCGGGAAGCCTTGACCACTGGCCGAATCAACGCGGCGGAGCTGCTCGGCCTGTTTCAGGAGGCAAAACAGAATCCATATCTGGAGGGTAATCGGCAACTTCAATCATTGATTGATGATCTCCAGTCTGGCGCCAGTCTGGATGACCACGATTACCGTAGCAAATTGGTATACCGATTGGATGGCGTCAACCTGTTGAATCATGTTGTTACCAGGACGCGCAAAAGGGAGGTGCAGGAATGGCGAGTATTGCGTGAGGCAACACCCCAGAAAGTAACGATGAGCGAGCCTGAGCACCAATTTTATATAAACGTAACGACCCTGTTACGTGATTTTTGCAAGAGATACCAGCAGCATGAGGGGTTTTTACTCGTGACGCCTCAGCGCCAAATGGCGAGTTCCATGCCGGCCGCGCTGCGTTACTGGCAGCAACGCAAGAAATTGTACCCAGATGAGTACTTTGAGGATTTTGGTGTGGAGATTGAAGAGGAGCCTCCAGGCCCGGTTATCCAGGAAATTCTACGCCATGTTGAAGCACTGGGCGATTTGAAGACACTCTGGGAAAATGACTCGAAATTCAAGGAACTGGCAACCTTGCTGCAAAACTTTTTCACGGATCATCCGGGTGAGAAAGTTATTGTCTTCTCGTATTTTACGGCCACCCTCGAATACCTGGCAGAGCGACTCACTGAAAAGGGATTAACGACGGTTGTTCTATCCGGAGGCCAGGGTATCGATAAGGATCAGATTCTGGAAAGGTTTGCATCGCCCCAGGGTCCACAGATCCTTCTCTCATCAGAAGTAGGTAGTGAAGGCGTGGACCTCCAATTCTGCAGAGTGGTTATTAATTACGACCTCCCTTGGAATCCCATGCGCGTGGAACAGCGCATCGGTCGTGTCGATCGTATTGGCCAGAAGGCAGCAAAAATCTCTATATGGAATCTTATGTATGACGACACGATCGATTCCAGGATATATGACCGGCTTTACGGCCGCTTGGAGATATTCGAACGCACGCTTGGTGGGCTGGAGGCCATCCTGGGTGATGAGCTTCGCAAGCTCACCAATGAGCTGCTTCGTGAGCAACTAACACCGGAGCAGGAACGAGAACGTATCGAACAAACTTCTCAGGCGCTTGTTAATTTGCGGAACGAAGAGCAAAGGCTGGAAGACGAGGCCGCGAGCCTGGTGGCCCATGGTGATTACATCCTCAACCAGGTCAAGGCGGCGAGGGAGTTGAATCGCTGGGTGAGTGGTGCCGATATCAAGACTTATGTAATCCCATTCTTTAAGGAATATTTTGTCGGCAGTCAGTTTCAGCAAGTATCGACAGATGATGAGATTACATACGATATTTCTTTATCGAATGAAGCGAGACAGGAGTTCGATGAATACATAAAAGCAAGAAGGTTGCCTTATTCGACAAGTCTAATGCGAATTGATCCCGCACCAATTCGGTGTCGGTTTGAGAATAAGGTCACAGGGCATCAAATTGGTCGGCCCGAAATCATCAGTCAGTTTCATCCGCTAGTTAGGTTCATTAGTCATAAGCTGAATCAGGAAAGGGCATATTCATACCCTGCGGTGGCTGTGTCGGTCAGTAGCAAGAATTTGCCAGAGCATCTTCAGCGCGGAGTTTATGTGTTTGCTGTTCAACGATGGTCAGTAGAAGGTCTTCAAGTACGAGAGCGGCTATTTTTTGCCGTCGAAAGCCTTGACCAGCCTGATTTGGTCCTGAGTGAGGACGACGCCGAACGACTCGTGGTTATTGCTGCCAGTCATGGTAGGGACTGGCTTGAGGCCCGAAATATTCTGGATTTGGCACAGGTTGAAGAAGTGGCCGCCAAGCTTTGTTTAGGTACGGCAGGAGTATTATTCGACGAATATGTGAACCAGGCTGCGAATGAGAATAACGACCGCGCCGATGTCCAAGAAAAAACCGTTCAACGACACCTCGAAAATCAACGGCAGGTGCTCAATCGAATCAAAGCAGGTCACCTCGCGATGAAGCGCGAATCTCTGGCCAAGGCAACCGATGGCAGACTCCAGAAGCTGGAGAATCGGATTCAATGGCAGCTTCAAAAGATTAATAATGGCAGAGAAACCAAACGCAAGACAGATGATGTGTGTCTCGGAGTGATCAAGGTGGCGGAAGGCTAGGCAGGAATCTGGGGGCGCTTTATGAAAAACAAGCGTGGTGGAATCGGTATTCTGGGGATGAAACTTCTCGAAAAGTTCCGCGAGAAAAATGAAACTGAGCCGCCTGAGGAAAGTATTGAGTCGGTGTGGGCCAAAAAACACGAATCCGGGAAGAATGTGAGTAGCGATAATCATTCGGAAGAGCGGACAGGTAACAAGGCTGGCTCCAAGGATGAACCACAGAATCAAGAAAAGAAAGATCACAGGGATATAGTGATCGGTTTTGATTTCGGTACTGCAACCACAAAGGTTGTTATTCAAGACACTACCCTGAGGCGTGCCTTGGCGGTTCCATTTTCCTTACCCGCAAGATCTATTAACGAGTATCTCCTGCCAACGAAAGTCTTCCGTGCTAGTAATGGAACTTTTACCCTAGAGCCTCAGGACAAAGCATTCCATGATCTGAAAATTACATTCATGGACAGTGCCGTTAATGGCGCCATCGGCGATGAATACGTGAATGCGGCAGTTCCGTGTGCGGCGTATATCGCACTAGTGTTGCAGTATGCCAAAAAATGGTTCTTAACCTCACAAGCTGACATATACCGTAATAGTGAAATCAATTGGTGGCTTAATGTCGGAATGCCGTCAAAAAGTTATGACGAAACACCGGTTAAGAAAGCCTTTTTGCAAATTGCACGCGTAGGATGGCTGTTGTCATCACATTATGTATCAGTCTCAGATGCACTGGTGCGCCAGGCGTTACCTCGCACAAATGCGCCTGCTTCAGGGCGCCTTAACGAGCAAATCAATGTTTATCCTGAGGTGGCGGCAGAGGTAACGGGTTATGCCCGATCAGATGCCAGGCAAGCGGGGTTGCATCTGATGGTTGACGTGGGCGCCGGCACACTCGATGTTTCAACCTTCATATTGTTCAGTGACGAAGGAGAAGACGTTTACAGTTTTCTGGAGGTTGATGTCACGCGACAGGGAACGTTTTATCTGCATAAATTTCGCCTTGAGCAACTGTTTAAAGCAATGAATAGCAAATTTGATGCGCTGGATATGACGAAACCCATTCCCGACGCGTGTGGACAGATGCTTCCGCCGAACGACGATCTTACGGCTATTGATGATGATTTCATGATTGACTGCGTGGGAACGGTGAATGGAGCCGTGGTTAGAACGAAAGGCGGAAGGGCGCAGAATGAGGAGCAGTTTGACCGGCAGACCCCCAAGCCACTACCGGTTTTCTTGTGCGGTGGCGGTAGCCAGGTTGGGCTGTACCAACGTCTGATCTCGACATCACATGCGCGGATGAAACGTAACGGCTATTTCGTTGGGGAGTACGCTGTCAGGAACCTGCCAATGCCAGAGGCATTTCAGGAGAATGGAGTGGAGGCAAAGGACTTTCACCGTCTGGCCGTCGCTTATGGGTTAAGCTTCACGATTCTGGATCTCGGGCGCGTAATTCCGCCCTCGGAAATAAAAAATATACCGATGCGACCGATCGTTTCAGAAATACCAGAGATGGTGACCAAAGACCAAGTATAAGAGCTGAAATTAATCAATCTGTCGGGATAGGTGCACATAGCGAGTTTGTAAATTCAGGGTAGAGGAGGAGCACATGCCAAAAGGCAATAAAAACACGCCAGAGCAAATGAAGGTCAAGAAATGCTTACTGGTGAAATAAGAAGCAAAATCGACAGTATCTGGAATGCCTTCTGGTCCGGCGGCATTTCCAACCCGCTCGAAGTCATCGAGCAGATTACCTACCTGCTGTTCCTGCGCCGGCTGGATGATCTGCACACGCTCGAAGAGAACAAATCCACGCGGCTGAAAAAGCCCATGGAGCGTCGCGTCTTCCCCGAAGGCAAAGACGCGAAGAAACGTCCCTATGAAGATTTCCGCTGGTCGCGTTTCAAGCACTTCGCCCCGGCCGATATGTACACCGTGGTGGGCGAGCATGTTTTCCCTTTTCTGCGCACGCTTGGCGGCGACGATTCGACATACGCCCACCACATGAAAGATGCCCGCTTCACTATCCCCACGCCCGCGCTGCTGGCCAAGGTGGTGGACCTCATCGACGTCGTGCCGATGGAAGACCGCGACACCAAGGGCGACCTCTACGAATATATGCTCGGCAAGATTGCCAGCGCCGGGCAGAACGGCCAGTTCCGCACGCCGCGCCACATCATCCGGCTGATGGTAGAGATGACGGTTCCGCAGCCGAAAGACCTCATCTGCGACCCGGCTTGCGGCACGGCTGGCTTTCTGATTGCCGCGGGCGAATACCTGCGCGAGCACCACTCCGAAATTCTGCGTGACGCCAAGCTTAAGAAACACTTTCACCACAGCATGTTCCACGGCTACGACTTCGACAACACCATGCTGCGCATCGGCAGCATGAACATGCTGCTCCACGGTGTGGAGAATCCCGACATCCGCTACCGCGATTCGCTGGCACAGGACCACGCGGGTGAGGAGGAGAAATACACCTTAGTATTGGCCAATCCGCCCTTTGCCGGCAGCCTCGACTACGAGAACACTGCCAAGGATCTGTTGCAGATCGTCAAGACCAAAAAGACCGAGCTGTTGTTCCTCGCCCTGTTCCTGCGCCTGCTCAAGCCCGGCGGTCGCGCTGCGGTTATCGTGCCCGATGGTGTGCTGTTCGGCTCCAGCAAGGCGCACAAAGAACTGCGCCGGACGCTCATCGAGGAGCAGAAGCTCGACGCCGTCATCTCCCTGCCCGGCGGTGTGTTCAAGCCCTATGCCGGCGTGTCTACCGCCATTCTGCTGTTCACCAAGACCAACTCCGGCGGCACCGACCACGTGTGGTTCTACGACGTGGATGCCGACGGCTGGAGTCTCGACGACAAGCGCACGCCGTTGTTGAGCGAAGACAAGCTCGGTGCCGTGCCAAGTACCGCACTCACGGCCGAAGAACACGCCAAGAACAACCTGCCCGACATATTGGCGCGCTGGCAGCAGCACGACGGAACTGAGCGCGAGCGCGCACGCACCGCGCAGAGTTTTTGCGTGCCTAAAGCCGACATCGCCGCCCACGGCTACGACCTCTCCCTCAACCGCTATAAGGAAGTGGTGCACGAGGAGATCGAGCACCGCGCGCCCAAAGAAATCCTCGCCGACCTTGCTAATCAGGAGGCGGAGATCCAGCAGGGGATGAAAGAGCTGGGGGGGATGCTGAAGTGAGTGCGCGCGGGACAGGATCGACCACGGTGAAACTTGGCCAAATCTTGGAGGAATTCGACGAGCGCCTTGGCGCGCGCCAAGAGCCGGAAGTCCTGACCTTGACTGAGAAGCTGGGATTCATCGCTCAGCGTGTGCGCTTTAACAAGCGTCTCGCAATAGCGGATACGAGCGATTACAAGTTAGTTGGCTTATACGATATCGCCTTCAATCCTTATCTGCTCTGGGCGGGTGCTGTCGCACAAAACACTGAGTGGGAATCCGCGATTATCTCCCCCCTCTACCCGACCTTCCACGTCCGGAAGGGCTACGACCCGCGTTTCGTAAACTATGTCCTGCACAGTGGTGCGATTCGCTCGCGTTACGACGGCATCTCATTTGGGTCGGTGCCAAGAAAGCGTCGAGCTGCGGTTCCAGATTTCCTGAACTTGCGCATCCCTCAGCCGCCCCCCCTCCCTGAGCAACGACGGACTGCGGAGGTGCTTGACCGGGCTGAGGCGCTGCGGGCCAAGCGCCGTGCCGCCCTCGCCCAACTCGATGCCCTCACCCAATCCATCTTCCTCGACCTTTTCGGTGACCCAGTAGTGAACACCAAAAGGTGGCCGATTAGGAAATTCGTCGAGATCGGAACGCTAGATCGTGGCATATCTAAACACCGCCCGCGTAACGCACCAGAGTTATTAGGTGGACCACATCCATTGGTTCAGACTGGTGAAGTTGCGAACTGCGATGGCTACATCCGCAGTTACACAAGCACGTACTCAGATATCGGCCTACGACAAAGCAAGATGTGGCCAGCGGGAACACTTTGCATCACAATTGCCGCCAACATCGCGAAAACAGGCATTCTCACCTTCGATGCATGCTTTCCGGATAGCGTTGTTGGCTTTCGCGCTAAAGAACCAGCCACTGTGGAGTTTGTTAGGGGATGGTTGTCGTTTCTCCAGGAGGCACTAGAAGACTCAGCGCCGGAATCCGCACAGAAGAATATCAATTTGGCGATTCTTCGCAA
>Ga0209542_10007583_pt1 | contig 20581 bp, 23 predicted proteins | sample RifCSPhighO2_01_FD_184028 | JGI IMG/M metagenome (GOLD analysis project Ga0209542, IMG submission 184028) | Soil microbial communities from Rifle, Colorado - Rifle CSP2_plank highO2_0.1 (SPAdes) (version 2) | ecosystem: Environmental > Terrestrial > Deep subsurface > Rock core/Sediment ...
TGAGTCTTTTTCTATATAAGTATCTGTAGTGGGGATGTATGCCTCAGGCTGGTAGTAATCGTAGTAGGATACAAAATACTCAACAGCATTTTCAGGGAAGAGTTCCTTAAATTCTGCAAAGAGCTGCGCTGCAAGGGTCTTATTCGGCGCAAGCACAAGCGTGGGCTTATTTATCTCTGCAATGACATTGGCTATTGTAAATGTCTTGCCAGAGCCTGTAACGCCAAGAAGCGCCTGATGCCTGAGCGCCTTTTTGAGGCCGTTTACGAGCTGTTTAATCGCCTTTGGCTGGTCGCCCTTTGGGGTGAATTGGGTTGTGAGTTTAAATCTATCCATAAATAAACAGTTCACGCTGAAAAATGTCCATCTGCTGTGTTGTAGCTGCGGCTTCTTCGCTCAACATACTACAAAAAGTATGCCTCGCTTGAAGTCTTGCTCCGCCTTGCATCTGGAACATTTTTGAGCGCGAACGATAAGATGTATGCTCCGTCTTGTCCAGCCAGCTTTTCCTTGCCCTTGACAAATTATGCGTTTTGATGAAGCAAAACACGAAATTCCTTTGTTAAAGGCAAAGGAGATAATTTGTCAAGGGCTTGTCTTTGACTCAAATATTGCGTTTGGAAAAGAAAAGTAAAAACAGCCTGTAGGGAAAAACGATCCTTCTCTTCAGCCTTCAATAATATATAACATACACGGTGCAATTCCTCAAACGCAAACCCTCTCAAAATAGATTAAATATTTTTTCTTCTATTTATATAAATAGTAGAATATTTTACTTGACATTTATAAATAATGCTGATATTTTTGTGGCATATTTTTACTATTCGGAGGATTTGATGGAACAAAAAAAGAATGAAAGCAGGCATGAACGGTTTAAGCGGATTGCATCAAAAAGGACGAATGATATTTTTGAAAAGATAAGGATACTTGGAAACTGCTCAAATAAGAGTTCCTATGAATATACCGAAGAAGAGGTGAATAAGATTTTTTCAGAGATTGATAAGCAACTTAAACTAACCAAAGCCAAATTTTTGGCTGGAAAAAGGGAGAGGTTTAAACTGTGAAAAATAAAGCGAAAGAGCTTTTTATTAAAGATAAATTGCTAATTGTCATTTATAAAATGTCCTTGAAGCAAAAAGGTCACTTGAAATACGAAGATGTGTATGTAAAAGCATTTAAGAGCTATCCAAATGATTTTCAATTAAGAGGGTATCCAGATTACCCGGATACCGAACTTATGTCAAAAAAGATATACGATCTGCGCAAGAATGGTGTTATCCAAGTGCATAGAAAGTTTATAACGATTACTGATAAAGGCAAAACATTTGCCGAAAAACTTATCCAGTCCAAAGCCAAGCATTCGAATAGAAATGTCATATCAAAAACATTAAGCCGCGATATTATAAACGAAATTGACAGAATAAAAAATACAGATGTTTTTCAATTATTTGTCACTGACAAAAAAGAACAAATAGTTGACACCGATTTTTTTGCCTATTTTGGGACAACTGTTAGAGCAGAAAGAACTGATTTTAGAGCACGAATTAAAACTGTTCAGGATGTTATTGAGGCCATTAAAACAAAGGATGAATATAAGGCAATTGTTGACCTGCATAATTATCTCTTTGAAAGATTTAAAGATAGTATAAAGGCAAAATTATCAGTGGGCTACCCAAGGAGGAAACATGAGTGAAATATTAGAAATTTTAGAAGAAAAAAATATAATAGATGATCGTTTGCTTGACATCATAGGTAACGAATTTAAATTTAGTCATGAAAAAGGACTCTCCGAATGGCTAAAAAATTCTGCTGATGCTTATATTAGAACAAAGATGGAAGATGAAGAAAGCTTTATTGTTTTTAGATTCAGAGACGAAGATGAGGTTGTATTTGAATGTATTGATTTCGTAGGAATGACATCAGATGATATTAATAAGGCACTAAAGCGGTGGGGTGATCCAGAGGCTGCTGGAAGGGGAACAGGTAAAAGAACATTCGGCGGGCATGGTAATGGCGGCAAGTTTTATATGAGACAGATGTTTAAGCAGTCATATTTCATTACATATAGAGCAGGCAAGTTGAATGTATTTGGATTTAATGAGAATAAACGATATGGGTTTGCAAAAGGTTTTAAAGACAAAGCAGTTACTCCTGATGATGCATTTAAATTTGCCGAAATATACGATATGGATTTTCCGCCAAATATAAAAAAAGACATTTTAAGTGGAAAGACTGGATTTACAGTGGCAAAAGGGATTCATCCAGACAAGATAACAAAAAAGAGATTTAATTTGAGCAAACTCTGCGAAAAGTTTAAGCATTATTCTCAGGCAAGGCTGATACTCAAGTATAAACCTGTTTCCGTTGTATATAATGATGAGATATTTATTCCGCGTCTTCTCCCAGAAGAAATTCAACCAATGCCAGAATTTGAGAAACCTGTAGAGATACTAATCCCTCCAACCATTACTTGGGATGAAGATGGGGATAAAGAAGTTATTTCATTTATCAATGAGAAATACCCTCAAGGCAATCTTGTCCTTTACACATCCAATGAACCGCTTTCAAGAAACAGTCGACTTGGAGACTTAAATCGTATTGATATTATTGGTGAAGTGGGGGCTATAGCTTCATATCAGATTCAAGAGCTTGGTTATGTTAATCGTTTATCACCAGCAGAATTTATCTATGGTGAATGTGTTTGCAAAATACTTGAAGACCCTAATGACGATTGTGTGAAAAATGATAGAAGTATGCTTGTTGAAAATACTAAAACCAAAGCTTTAAGAAAGTGGATAGGAGAGCAAATAGACAAAGTGGCTGAAAAGATAGAGGAAAAGGAAAAGAAAGAAATACGTGCAAAGAATATTGAAACACTATCTGATATTAACAAGGTTCTCAATGATTGGAAAAATAAGTTTATGTCAAAGGTTATGAGAGAAATACTTGGTGGCATAGGTGAAGGCAGTGGCGCAGGATACGGCACTGGAGGAAGTAGTGGTGGTTCTGGCAGTGAAAGAGGAAAAGGGAAAGGGGAAGATAAAGGAAGCGGAGAAGGAGAAAGGCCGGGCGGCGGAGGTGCTGAACCGAAGCCTAAACAGGCTTTCCCTAAAGTGCTTCTTTCCGGTATAGACAGAGACCCATTGAGTCCTGAGGAACCACCTCTAACCCTTAGTGATAGACAGCCTCCTGTATATCAGAGGCCACAAGATGTGCATGTTGGGATCTATTGGATAAATACGTCAAGAAAACTTGCCCAGCATATTATTGATACATATGGCGTTAAGCATATGAAATGGCGCGACTATCATTTCCAGCGGATGATAGATGTAATTTGTAAGGAGGCTATTCACAAACTGGAGAAACAAGATCCTGAAAATTTTAATGCTGATAGGGTTGATGCTGAAATAGTAGATAAATTAGTAAGCAAGGCACATGACAGCGCAGTTGATTCCTTGGGGGGTTATTTATTTGAGGAAGCATATAAAACACCACGGGAAGAACTTTTAGACAGAATATCTGGGCTTAAGAATCTCGAACCAGAGGAGCAAAAAAAGCTTTTAAAAGAAATAGAGGAGGCTATTAGTATTTACAAGAACAAAAGGGAGTAAGATTGCAAAAAAGAGCGACATTATGAAAAAAGTAAAGGGAACCGAATGGCTTTTTAGAATTTCAAAAAGTGGTAATAAAATTAAATTGCGCGTTGCCGACAGCATAGTGTTACCTAATCGCAGTGCAAGCAAGAAACAAGTAAAATTTCATAATGTAGACAGAAAGGTGATTGGAGGAATATCGGATGTGATGAAACCCATAGAACCGGTTCTTCCTATGAGCAATAACCTATCTACGACAGCCAAGAATTGTGCTGTGGGTATAAAGCCAGAGGTAGACAATTTGGCAGATTTTGAAGAGTCAATAAAAAATAGTTTTAATGAAAGATTGCTTGATACACCGATTGAAGAACTTAATCTTTCCATGCGTGCATTTAATGCATTGACAAAAGCAGGATTAAAGACAGTCAATGATATTATAAATTTTGGTCTATATGCTTTACAAAAAAGGAAAAATGTTGGAAGGAAGACAATTAATGACATTAAAGATGCTATTTTGGCTATACCAGCAAAGGTAGAGCAAGAGAACAAAATAGTCTCGTTCAGTGATGCTATAGAAAGTATACTTTCCTTTATTACTCCAAAACGCTTATCAATCATTAAAGCACGATACGGATATGAGAGTGGGAAATTGGAAACTCTTGAGAAAATAGGATTAAGAACAGGCGTGACCAGAGAGCGAGTCAGGCAAATCATAGCAAAAGAAATTAAACGAATACACCTGCGCAAAAGCAGAGGAATGCAGCCGTTGATAGAAAATATCGAAAAACTACTTCAGCAGCATAATGGAATTATAAGTATTAAAGATATGGCTAATGATGCTTATTTTGCTTCTGGAAATAAGAATCAGTTGATATTTTTGGTTAATTTTTTGACAGATTGTTACGAGGAGCGATATAAAATTCTTGACAAGAAATTCTTGAGTTACCTTAGCAATAATGAAATTAGAACACTTCATTCAAAAATACGAGAGGCTGCTTTGAGATGCCAATTCCCAATAGATAGGAAGGTTTTTATTAAAAATATCATATTACCAGTTGGGCCCATATCCGAATACTACTTGTCCCACCATTTATTGTATCGCGAACACATAGACTTGTTGAAAGGGACAGTGGTATCTCCTGGAAGGCTTTCCGTTCCAGACAGGATCAAGCTTATTATAAGGAATATCAATAGACCTATTCATTTTTCCGAGATTGCACAACTCTATAGAAAACACTTCGGTGAGGCTAAAATTAAAACCAAAGACCTTAACCGTGCAATACATGCAAGAATTAGCGACGTTAAAGATTTTATTATTGTGGCCCCCGGTACTTTTATCCTAAGAGATAAACTTAGAATCCCTGATAATATTGGGGAGATTGTGGAAACATCAAAGAAAATCTTGCACAGCTTAAAAAGCATTTCAGACACAAAGTATTTAATAAGTGAACTAAAAAAGCGAAAAATAGATATTGGAGAACTCAATGAGTATTCTTTAAAATCAATACTCCTTGAATATCCGGGCTTTCTGAGTTATAGAAGATTTGAAATCGGAATAGAAGAATTCGGCGATAAATACGAGAGAAAATCTCTTAACGACCTAGTATTTGAGATATTGTCTTCCGCTGCAAAATCTATGCATATAAAAACAATATGGAAGGAAATATCAAAGCAGCGAGGTTATCCAGAATATGCCATAGACCAACGATTGGCTAATGATTCAAGATTTATTAGAGTAGCACCAGCGACCTATACTATAACTAAAAACATTACACAATATGAAGAAAAGCGGAAAACCATTATTGACTTTGCAAAAGAATGGTTGCGGTTAAAGGGCACACCTATTTCAGCCTTCTTTGTTAGTGAAGTTTTAAAAGCGACAGAAGAAATTAAGGATTTACCACTCGGGTTGGTAGAACATATTCTTGCGACAAGTCCTGAATTTATAAGATTACCAAATGGCTTTTATGAATTAGCAACAAAATAAGGTGACAAGCTTAATATCGGGCATTCTAGATAAGGTATTTAAAAGGGAATTATAATTTCAGCCCTTGCTTTTCGTGGTAATGACATGTAAGATTTGATATACGAGCAGGAGGTAAAAAATGAAGGTGTTTGAGATATTAAAAAAGCATGATATTACCATTAAGCAGAAATACGGCGTCAAAAAAATAGGTGTCTTTGGTTCTTTTGCACGGGGCGAGGGAAGAAAAGACAGCGATATTGATGTCCTCGTCGAGTTTAAAGATAGCTTTGAGACTTTTGATAATTACATGGAGCTTAAGTTTTTTCTTGAAGACCTGTTTGGGCGGAAAGTGGATTTGGTGACTATTGAAGCGCTTAGGCCGCAATTGAAAGAGGATATTTTAAAACAAGTTAGCTATGCGTAGAAATTACATACTCTATCTTGAGGATATTCTGACATCTGCAAATAAAATTCAAAATTATGTCGGCAATGCCTCTTTTGAAGAACTTATTAAAGATGAATTAAAGATAGATGCTATTGTTAGAAACTTTGAGATAATTGGAGAGGCTTCAAGCAATGTCCCGCAGGAAATAAGCGCTAAATATCCCTTTGTTGAATGGAGAAAGATAGCTGATTTTAGAAATGTTCTGGCCCACGAATACTTTGGAATAAATTATAAGATTATGTGGGATATTATCAAAAATAAACTTCCAGCCTTGCAAAAAGATATCCAAACTATACTCAAAAAAGAAAAATGAGTTTCTTCATTTTTAATAGTCTATTTCGAAGGGAAGTAATGAAATATAAATTATTGGATTGTGTAGTTTTGACGCATGATTTGCCTGAGTTTGAATTGTGTACGGGTGACTTGGGGACAGTAGTAGAGACCTATGAACCAGATGGTCTTGAGGTTGAGTTTGTTAAAGCTTCGGGTAAGACGCTTGCAGTTGTTACAGTATCAGAAAAGGATGTGAGGCCTATTGAATCAGCAGATATAATTTCAGTCAGGTCTTTAAGCCGCGTGGCATAGGTTAAAATACCTCAAACCCCACCTTTTTAAAATGCTCATCAAATGTGAAAGCCTTGTGGAGTTTCATTTGCCTTTTCCATAGAGGTATTTGTCATGGTTCACAGAAACATCTTTTTCTTTTGAACTGCTGGCACCGACCATGCTCCAGAGCGGATCTTTTGCCCAGTCTTTTGCCTTTTCCTTGCCGAGAAATTCAGAAACTGCATTTCTTACAATACCGGCTATGGTGGTCTTCTCCGCATCGGCCTTTTTCTTGAGCTTTATAAGCATATCTTTCTGGATATACATCTGTGTTCTTTTGAGTGTTGGCATATACAGCCCTCCAATGGTGTATATTATATACATCGTATAAACCTGTTTTCAAGGCGGTTTTTATATCACCATTGCATATTATCTCGCTGTTGCAGGACAGATGTTGTTAAATGCGCAGTAGCCGCAGTTGCGGTAATCAGGCTTTGCAGTATAGTCCCTCGTCCGTATGCCCTTTGCCACTTCATCTATCATATTCAATGTCTTCTCAATATGCTTTTCTTCAAAAACCGCTTTCCCAACCAAGCCTGATTCAACAAAATGGAGTTCGCACCCGGCAGGAAGTTTTTTAAAATTTTCCCTGTATGCAAGTGCGTAGAGCATAAGCTGGATGCTCTCCTTTGCCTTTTTCTGCGCAGCCTTTTCTTCTCTTACATCCGAGGTCTTGAAGTCTATGATATACGGGCCGTCCTCTCTTTCTTCTATCAGGTCCCATCTCCCTTTCAGTCTATTGGCGCCGAGGTCAACCAAAAACTCCCTTTCTATAGCAGCAGGCTTTATGCCGTCTTTTTCCTGCGCCTCATAAAACTTTTTAATAGCCTCTTTGCCTGCCTCGTATCTCTGTAATTCATGCTCCTTTGTCACAAAACCTGCGTTTCGCCAGCTTGCATTAAATATGCTCATAAGCTCATCAATGCCCGGAGTCTTTCCTTCTGCCTTTCTTCTGAAATATGTGGATATCACATCATGCATTGCCTTCCCATACATGATTGTATGGTGTGGAAGAAGCGGCACTTTGAGAATGTGGACATATTTGTATTTTAACGGACAGGTGGTGTAGTCGTCTATCTGGTAATAGCTTAAAGAGAGGGCTGCATCATTCGGTATGGGCGGAAGTAGTTGGGAGGGGACAAGCCCCTCCCCTACAGCAGGGGCATATCTTTTTATAGCCTCTATTGGCTTGGTTTTTACTGCCGCAGCTTCTGCCTTTGGCATATCCAGAGCCTCAAGCACAAACTGGCTTATCTTTTTTGCCCGCACACCACCGTAGTCTGCTGCACTTGTGAGATAAAGTTCATTCATAGCCCTTGTCATACCAACATAAAAAAGACGCCTCTCTTCCTGAAGATGAAAGTCGCCGGAAGGGAGAATGTCTTTTATGAGCGCATCAGGGAGCGGAATATCTTCTGGCCTTCCTTTCCTCGGAAACCTCTCTGACACAAGGCCGACCATAAAAACCACAGGAAACTCCAAACCCTTTGCCTTATGCACGGTAAGGACCTGCACCCAGTCTGCCTCCACATCAGGCTCAGCAGTCCCAGGATTGTCTCCTGCCTCCATAAGGATATTAAGATACTCCACAAACGCAGCAACCTTTTTTACTGAAAGGGTTGCCTCCATATGCTGGGTAATCTCAAAGAATTTTGCAATGTTCTGCACCTTTTCCACTGCAATAGCAGAATTTTCCTCAGAAAGCCGCGTAAGGTATCCTGTATCTGTAAGAAACGAATACAAAACCCTGCCAACAGTCTCATTCAGCGCCATCTCACTGTATTTTTCTATATCATTTATGAGCTTTGTGATGGTGGCAAAACCTTCTTCAGTTAAAAAGGCTATTGGCGATGGGCTATTGGCTATGGGTTTTCCTATTGCCTCTTGCCTATTGCCCATTGCCAGTTCTTTCATCACATAATACAGCGGCTTGTGGCTTTGCCGGGATATATTATGACAGGGAATCAGGTCATTGGCCTTCAATTGATAAATCTCTGAGCTTGCAAGATGAAAAAGGCTCATGCTGTCATTGAAATTTGTTATTACATTTAAAAATGCAATCAAAAGCCTTATCTCTTCCCTTGAGTACAATCCCTGATTCCCTGAGAACCTGTGAGGTATGCCCTTATCTTTAAGCGCCTTTAAAAACGGCTCTGCATCGCTGTTTGCCCTGACAAGGATTGCAAAGTCTTTGTAAGAAAGTTGCAAGTTGTCCGTTGTAAGTTGTAAGTCTTGCTTCTTGTTTCTTGCTTCTTGCATCTTGTTTCTTGAAACCTTCTCCTCAATCATCTCCGCAACAGTTTCAGTCTCTTTGGTTATCGTATCAAAATGTAAATGTTTAACTGGGGCTATAGGCAATAGGCTATTGGCTATGGGTTTTCCTATTGCCTCTTGCCCAGCGCCTATCGCCTGTTTTTCTGCTATAAGTTTTTTATCTATCCCGCTTTTCACTTCAAGCCTGTCAGGATTATTATGCGATATGAGCCTGTATGCTGAGTCAAGGATTGGCTGGCAGGAGCGGTAGTTTTTGGTAAGCGTAACGAGCTTTGCGTCCGGATATAATTTTTGGAAACCCAACACATTGCTTATGGCTGCGCCTCTAAACTTATAGATTGACTGGTCATCGTCTCCAACTACGGTTATATTTTTATGTCTTTCTGATAAGAGTCTTACAAGCTGAAACTGTGCAAAATTTGTATCCTGAAATTCATCAACAAGGATGTATCTGAACTTTTCCTGATACCGTTTTAGAATATGCGGCCTTGCCCTGAAAAGCTTTAAAGGCAAAACCACCTGGTCGCCGAAATCCAGATAACCGTGCTTTGCCATAAGCTCCTGATATTTTGCATAGGTCTTTGCCAATTCATATTGCTGTGTTATTTCAACTTCTGACTCCTGACTTCTGACTCCTGACTTCTTCAACTCTTCCACATACGCAACATACTCCTCTGTCCCCACATCCTCATCCTTGAGCCTGCTGATAAGCCCTGTGATAGCAGAAATATATTTGGTAGGATTGCCTAATGGGCGATAGTAATTGAGAGGAAGTTCAAAGAGATGCTCTTTTAAAAATATGATTCTCTCGGCCTCGCTCAACACCTTAAAATCAGGAGTCAATCCTATCTCAAGGGCATTGTCCCTCAAAACCCTGTCGCCGAATGAGTGGAATGTGGATATCCAGACATTGGAGTATCCATACGGCACAAGCCTGTCAACACGCTCTTCCATCTCGCCGGCAGCCTTTTCCGTGAATGTAAGTGCGAGTATCTGATTTGGATTCACACCGTTCTCAATGAGATTCGCAATCCTGTGCGTAATGACCTTTGTCTTTCCAGTGCCTGCGCCTGCAATAATAAGCAAAGGCCCTTCGCCGTGGGTAACAGCATTTAACTGCTCTGGATTTAAAGGTGATTCATCAGTGGTTTGTTTCATAAAAATTCACATTCTGCTAAAACCCAACCTTGCTTCTTGCCCTTTCGTCAAAATTCCCTCTCATTTCCTCGTTGCAGGCCGTTATAAAATCAGCCATAGAAACCTCTTTATTGCCAGTTCTAACTGCCCTTACCGCAGCATTTTGTATAACCACTGCAATCTGGCCTCCTGACAGGTCGTAATGCTCAGCGAGATGCTGGAGATTTACATCATCCGACAAAGGGGTCGTTTCCGGTATATGAATCCGCCATAGTTTAAACCTTTCCGCAGTCCCCGGCCTTCTGAATTCTATCTTGTGCTGGAATCTCCTTGAGAAGGCTGAATCAAGATTTTCTATAAGATTTGTTGTAGCAATGAGCATACCTTCAAACTTCTCCAATTGCTCTAAAAATATATTCTGCATCTGATTATACATGTGGTCTGTTGACCTCGTGGCATTTATCCGTTTGTGCAGAAACTGGTCAGCCTCGTTCAGGAGAAGCACAGGAGGGCTTTTTTTGCCCTTTGATATTGCTTTGTATTTGTCAAAAATCTTTTTTGTATTTTGTTCACTCTCGCCTACCCACTTGCTTAATATATTAGAGCAGTCAAATGTCACAAGGTCTCTTCCCAACCTATACGCTATCGCATTTGCAGCAAGGGTCTTTCCTGTGCCGGGCGGGCCATAGAATAGCATTAGCGCTGTTTGTCTTATCCTCTTGCCACTTTCTGTATTAAGAAGATTGCCTTTAATGCCCCACTCATGCAAAAGGTTTGCTGTGCCGCCCTCTATCTTTTCAATTGCAATATTTAACTCTTCGCTGGTCTTTGGATGAAGTATAACCTTATCAAACGGCACAGAAGGCTTTATTATCTCAAAAAAGCCGTCGCCTTTCAGTTTCTCCCTTCTCTGCCGTTTCTTTTCTTCAAGGAGTTTCATTTTAAAATTGTTATTCAGCCTTATACTTCCCATCCTGCGGCCGACCGGGAATATGCGAGTTGTTGAGCCGGTCTCTAAAATCTTTTTCTTTATCAGCTTTCCGCCTTCCTGTAAAAGCGCCCTGTCAGCCAATCGTTCATAAGAAGTCGGGCTTATAATCTCAAGTATCTTGTCTACATCATACTCCCCATCGCAAGTTATTCCATTTTCCAGCAATGCAATGATGATCAGCTCTTCTTTCCTGCTGAGGTTTGTCTTTTTCTTAAAATCCTCAAATGGGAAAGTCCTCTCAGTTCTGCCCAGCCTCTCTTCAATCTTCTTTTCCAGCTTATTCAGTTCTTCTGCCGCGTTTTTATCAGCCGTTGCGCCCCTGTTTCCCCTGATTTTTTTTGGAAAATCAAAATCATTTATCTCCTTTAGAATCTTTATCCTTTCAAACTGGTCAGACAGATATTCAAAGTTATCCTTGTATGGGTCCGCTTCATTATTGCCTGCCTTTTCTTTACCCTCAATATTATATAATCTCTCCAGCAATCTGTCAGAAAGCCGGATACTTGAGCGGAATAATCCAATCCCGTCTATATTAGCTGATCGGTTATTAACTGTTTCCAATATCCCTATTTCCTTCAACCTGCTGATCCTTCTGATTTCCAGGAAATCAATCTTACGGTCTCTGCCGATTTTCTTCAACACCTCAAGCCCCTTTGTCTCGTCTTTTCCGTCCAGAAGATTTCTGAATAACATGGCTATAACCCGAACATCCTTTTCATCAAGCTCGTATTCCTTAAAAAGGGGGCTGGTTAAAAGGTCGGATAGACTATTTTTTGCCGCAGAAGGCTCTGCAGGCTGCTCGCTCTTTAAACCCTCTTCTGTCATCTCCAGCAAAAGATTTATCTCCTTTTCAGTAGAAAATATCTGGTCTGGCATAAAATAATACCTCCGTTAGATATTTATCTTTTCAATCTTTCAAGTATTATCATCTATGCTAAAGAACCTTAATCCGATATATATTTTCCCTGATATTATTACAAAATAAGTTTTGCCTTTGCTTTCAGCGAAGCCGAATTTTGGAATAAGATTAAATTTCTTATCCTTAGCCATCACAAATACCAGCCGCCATTTGGGCGGCCACAACCATATATTTTTTGAAACTATCTTCTCCATTGCGCGCCTCCGTTATTTAAAATCCAAACCTCTTCTTAAATTCTACAAGGTATTTAACAGCCTCTTTTGCCTCATTGTCGCTGCCAATATCCTTATAAAAATTTATCTCTCCCATCTGTTCAGTCAGTCTTCCAGTTTGAAACCCTCCTTTGTATAATTCATCTCCAAAAAAACCGCCAATCTTTTTATAGATTGTTCCTTCATCTCTAATGTTCATCTGCAATCTTTTGCTTCCTACACATACATTCATTCCTATCTTAAGTGGAAAGGAAATACATACTGTGTCTCTCCGCATAGAAATATACTTTCTGTCTGCTTCTGAAAGATTGAGGCTATTAAAGATACCTTCCTCATAATCCTTGTCTTTATCTTTTACAACTGGAGGGGCTGCTCCTTCAGGAAACTTTCCTTTCAAATATTTTTTTATACCCTCTTTAAAAGTTACCCGTTCCCCGCAGGCATAACAGTCGTAAGACTCTATGTAGTCTGATATGCTGTTATTGGCCCCACATTCAGGGCATATATGATCTATCGGGCCTCTATACATAAACAACCTCCTTTACCAGACATTTATCTTTACAGGTAAAATCTTAAACCCATAAAGTATCTAAAACCACCTATTACAAAATATGTTTTTCCATCCCGATCGGTAAACCCGAACTTCGGAAACTTCCTCTGTAATTTTGCGATTAGAACAGTTATTTTTAGCGGCAATATCGGAAAAAAATCCAGGTTTCTGCATAATATTTGTCTTACATCCTCTGACATGGTTTCACCTCCTTTCTGCCTCATCTTAAAGTCATTACGATTAACTGTTGGCAGTATTATAACCCGCAGGTTCAGAAAAATAAATAGGGGTGGTGACAAGGGTGTGTCAGCCCGCATTAAATAAAAATCGGACAGTTTTTAGCGCTATAAGATAGTTGGAGAGGAGAAATTGGGGATATGCTGAATCCGGTCATAAGGGAGATATTTCCTGCGTAGTTATATTTACCATTCATCTCCTTATACCGCATTAAGCTGTTAGATTGTCTTTACATTCAAAGTCTAATTATTTCCTCCTTCCTGATAACTGCTTTTACAAGAGGCCGGTCTGCCTTACTTTTCATAATAATATCTTTCATATTGCTGGCAGTAACAGCAGATAAGTCTTTTGCCCTCGCCAGTGAGATGATGTCAGTTGTTACAGATGTTATTACAAGGTCTATTTCTTTAAATATGTTATCAAGGATATATGGTTCTGTGTCGTCATAAAATATTTCAGCAGTAATGTCCGATGGTGAACCTTCATAACAATTATCAGATTTGTCATACCGCCTGTCAATCAATATGCATATAACAGCGCCCTGCTCTCTGGCAATTGATAATGCATACATAGTTAAGTCTATTCCAGCATAAGAGTCTTCTAATCCTACAATGACAATTGCTATTTTTGGCTTGTTAATAATACTGCTGATATATCTGCGGTATTTTTCTTTAAATGCCGAATCCCAAGCAATTATTTTATTCCACTTTTTAGGGAGATTATATCTGCCCCGCCTGAAATTGATTCCTAAAATATCTGCCATATCTTTAACCTTATTTTGCCTCTCCTTTTCATCTTTTGTCGGCTCAATAATTGCTAACTGCACATTGGTTAATCTTTTATTCCTTATATTATTGATAATGCCCTTACATTCTGCGCCGATTCCAATAATGCTTGCCATGTCCTTATCTATAAAATCCGGCCGGCTATCTTCAGGAGGCTTTTTGCTGATAATATCTGCGTGTGGCAGAAGAAGTTCTGCGCTTAAAGATACCAGCGATTTTGACAAAAAATCTCTACAGTTCGGCATTGCCAATCACCTCATCAGAAAATTGTCATTTCTAATAACCTCTCAAGAAAAAAGAGGAACTATTTGCATATACCCTGTTTATTACAGTAATTAGGTTAAGTCAACTTTTGCGGCAATATTTCATCTTCCGCCTATTTTAATGACTATTATTTCCGGGGCATATCTTCTGAACAGACCTATTACCTTATCTTCATCTTCAAAAAATATTTGGATATTTTTTTCTTTGCAAAAGTTAATCTTCTGAAAAATATATTTTTGATACCAGTCTAATTCTAAATGCATGCAGTTTGTCTTTGCGTATTCAAAATCAGGCAATAAATAGATTTCGTCAAAATGAATGCCGATTTGTTTTAGCTCCTTTTTAGTCTCTTTCAACACAAACTCATTGTCTGTTCGAGAAGAAACGATAAACACCTTCCCGTCATTAGCTTTCACTATTCTTGAAAATTGGGCAAAAAAGCCCGGGTCTTCAGTGATAGTTCCATCAATATCCAATCCAACCTTAAGAATCATCTTTAAACAGCCTTCTCTCTTTAAAACAATCCCATCTTCTTATAATGCTCTTCATCTCTTGGAAATGGGTCGCTTTCTGTCCAGCCTTCCATCTTCAGGTCTGTAATAATGTGCTGCCTTGCGGCCCTGATAGCATCATCTCCAAAAAGCCTTCTTGCTTCCTCAATACCTGCCAGATGATGCCTCTTTCTTCTGTGCCTCATGCCGCATTCGTTGCTTTCTGCAAACTCATCAAGCCAGCGGTGGACTGCTTCGTATGATTTTCCAAAAAGGCGGATGGATTCTGCGCAGTGTTCTTTTAAATCAGGCATGTTTTGAATTATAGAATCGCTATTTTACGGGAGTATGTTCACGCTCAAAAAATGCCCGGATAACAGAAAGGACAAGGGCTTGCACCGGAGCATACTTTTTGTGGTGTGTGAGGATGCAAGCCAGCAGTTCTGACAACGCAGATGGACGTTTTTCAGCGTGAACTAATTATTGGCCATACACAACCACACAATGTTGAGAATACAGCAAATACCAGCCGTATTTATGATCAACAACCTCCACCTTTGATAAACTTGCATCTTTAGTTGCCTTCATAACCGATGCGTCTCCAAAGGGGCCGAGCAGGCCGAAGATGTAATACTGGCATGACTTGCCGTCCTTCATTTCCTTTGAAAAATCCACCTCCTTTAGATTTACGGCATTGCTTACAGACGTTGTCAGCGTCGTGCATCCGGCGCTAATTAGTAATGCCACGCCAACGGCAGAGCCAAACATAATTCTTCCGAGCTTTTTCATAGATTATTCCTCCTTTTAAGATTTTATTTCAGAGGAATAATACAATATGCCGGTGACAAAGGTTGGTCAGTGGGGATTTGAGGGGTTATTATCGTTAGATTGGAAAAGATGTGGAGTGCTATTTTTTATTCCTCTTACCTCTGCCAAAAATCAATAAACTCTGCAGGAGATAGAATATCAATCCCTTTGTACTGCTTCAAGTCCTTGAGATGCCTATCACCTGTAATTATAACTTCTGCTCCGGCATTTACAGCACATTCTATGAATTTATCATCGTCAGGGTCAGAGGCAATCAATTTTATATCCTGGTCAATAGCAACAAAGTCAATATTGATTCTTTTCCTGAATAATTCGAGAAGTTCTCCAGTCTCTGGTTCATCCTTAAGCCCCATTCTGATAAGAACCTCTATATATTCCTCAAGGATTTCAGCAGAAAGGCAGATGATGAGTTCACCTGTCTTCCATAGGGAAATTACTTTTCTTGGCGTGCCTTTAGGATTGAGAAATGATGAGATAAAAACATTGGTATCTACAACTGCCTTCACCTGGAGGCTCTCTTGGAAGCTCTGGTTTCCTTTATTATCCTTTCAACATCTTTTTCCGTAAAACCCTTTTTTTTAATTTTCGCCCCTATTCTTTCCCAGAGACTGTCTACAACAGACCCTATATCGCTCTTTTTAATGTAGTTCTCAAGCAGTTCCCGAATCTTTTGGCTTGCAGTTTTGCCTTCCACACGGGCGAGCCTGTAAAATTTTTCCTTTGTTTCATTATCCACTTTTACAATAATCTGTCTGGACATATAAATTCCTCCGTATAATGAAGTTATACAAATTATACGATTTATATAAAGTATTATCAAATAGATTTTACTGCAACCCCCCGCTTGCCCTTTCATAAGAGGAAATGGTTTGCTTACTCCTCTTCCCTCAACATTTTTGGCTGGCTTACCCTGACGCTTTCTTCAACAGAGGCAAACTGTTTTATCTTCTCTGCCAATTCCTCGTCTAATTTTCCGAATTTTACAGCATTTGCCAGGGCCTTTGTGTTGAGCTGAGACATTTTATCCCACAATCCAATCTCTTTGATTAGTTTTTCAAGCTCTGCTCTGTTATCGGTTTTTGCCTTAGGGAATCTAAGGCTCTCCTCAAACTTGACCTTTACAATGTGGTTGCTTCCTATGATGCTCTCAATACCCTCCCTCTTTGCATAGGCCGCAATGGCTTCCTTTATTTTATCCTCTTCCATCGCCAGCTCTTTGAGCTTATGCCAGACGGCAGTATATTTATTAACCAGCGTTACGCCGTCCTCTGCAAGAAACTGCTCAACTGGAAGCGCATCTGTCCTGGCAATATGTTTCTTTGCAGGGCAATACGCCCAATAGTCGCACCAGCCGCACAGGTTGGATTCTTTATGCTTAAACTCCTTATCCGCCTCTATGGCATCAATCAGCGCAATTGTCTCTTTTCGTAAATCCTCAATCTGTTCAGACGTCCTTTCAGATGAAAGTTCCATGTCAAACATCAGATAATGCCAGATAAGTTTTACCTCTCTGACATCAGGATACTTTTTCCTGATTCCAATCTCATAAAGGGCTAACTGCCTGTCATCATCCAGATGTTCCTGCAAGGGAAGGCTTCCTGATGTTTTATAGTCGTGAATCTCATAAATCTTGTCCTTTGTTCTGTCAAGACGGTCTATATATCCCTGTATAGCGTATCCGCCGTCTTCAGAAAGCGGAAAGGTAATTTTCTCTTCTATTCCTATTGTTACGCCATTTTCAAACGGGGCATGTCTCTGATAGTAATTCCTGATACATTTAATGCCGGTATCTTTATAATTATTGGCTGTGAGGTCTTTCTTGGCAATAGCCACCGAGTCATTCCAGTTCTTATCCCACTGGTCATTATAATAATTGAGCAACTCATCAGCCGTAATAAGCCGTGAATATCTTAAATTCCTATAGAGCTTTTCAAGCGCCTCATGGACTCGTTTTCCAAGAAAGGCTTCAACACCCTCCTCTTTTACAACCTCTGGTCTTTCAATATACTGAAGTTTGTATTTGAGGGGACAGGTTTCGTAGGTGGATAATCTGCTGTGGGAGTAGAGGGGCATAGACTGACTTATTAAATAATAAACTATTTTAATTTTAAAATATCTTTTATAGTTTTATCACTTTTTAATTTTTTAGTATTTTTAATGAACTCTAATACTTTCCTCTTTTTTCTATTCTTTAGATTAGCAACTTTTTTTGCCCACACTGCTGTGATAGGTTCTCTAATTTTTTTAAATTCCTCCTCAGCAAACACATCACTTTTAGCATTGTTGCATGGGTAACATACTAAAACACAATTTTGGACAGTATAATTTCTTTTAGGTTTTCTTCTGTCAATTTCTAAAGACCAACCTCGTGTACCTTTTTTATTATCTTGCGTCTTTTTATTGCCTTCTCTCCAGCCATCTCGCCTATTATAAATATCTCTAATAAATTTTTGCGGAACTTTACAGTATTCACATAGACCACTTTGTTTTATATATTTTTTTAAATACCATAGTCTAAACTTAATGGGTTTATTCTTCCACGTTTTGCAAAGATACCCCTTTTTCTGATTTTGAATACTGCCTAATCCTTGATTTCTTTTTTTTAGCCATCCCTCATATTCATCTTCACTCATCCCTAATAAATTCATTAGTTTTGAGTCATAGTCGTTGCCATTGTCCTTTATTTTCTTTAATTCATTACGCAAATCGCTGAATCTTATTCCCATACACCTTCCCTAACTTCCTTATCTCCTCTGCCGCCTCTTTTCTCAGTTCAGGCGGGGAGATTATTTCGCAGTTTGGCGCCCAGTGGTATGTCCACCACTTGATTTCCTTTGTGCCTTCAAGTTTTACCTTGAAGATAATTGAGCCGTCTTTTTGCTCCTCTATTTTCTGTGTCGGATGCCATTTGCGCCGTTTTATCCATCGGGCAATGTTTTTTGAAAATCTTAAAACAACCTCTACAGGCTCGCCATACCGCATAATATGCCAGCCGGATTTAAAATAATCATCCATATTAAAGTCCTGTGGTATTGTGTAATACCTGCTGGTTATTCTAATATCTTTTATGCAATCAAGGGCAAATTCCCGTATTTCATTGCGCAGGTTGCAGTAGGCAATCACATACCACATGCCGCTGTGGAAGAATAAACCATACGGCGCAATCTGCCTTTTTGTCTCTTTTCGCTCATGCATTCCCTGATAGCATATCTCAATCTCCAGGTTTTTATCCATTGCCTCAATGATTGCATTATATTGTTCTTCAATATTTTCAAATCCATCCATCGGGTCTATGTCAACCCAGAACTTCTGCTTTTCTTCCAGCCTTTTTATCCTGCCTCTTGTCTTTGCGCCTGTATCTCTACGAGCCTTTTTTAAAAGCGATGTAAAGGCATTTTCAAACGGCCTGCCAATGCTGTGAGATATTTGTTTGCCAAGAAGGAGCGCCATTAACTCATTATCATTCAGGTCAAGGTCGCGAAGGGTGAAGTCCGGGTCTGCAAAGGTGTATGTATTTTGTTCTTTGTCAAAGGCAATGGCAAAGCCTGCTGAATTGAGGTCATTTATATCTCTGAAAATATTGCGTTTGGTAGTATTGAACTTGGCGGCAAGGGTTTCTGACGTGCATTGTTTGCGGTTGTCAAACATTCGCAGAATGGAAAGGAGTCTGTGAAGCTTTTTGAGCCTGTCAGGAAATCGTTTGGATTTTTGGTTCATCAGGTATCACCTTTAGTTATGACGGAAGCTATCTTTCGAACCTTTATATTTCTGTTTCGTCTTTTTTCTGACTTCTGACATCTGACTCCTGACTTGCGTATTTATACCACACCCTGCATGTCCCCTCCATAGAAACCATGCACGGGCCGTAGGGCGCCTCGGGGACACAGGTATTGCCAAAGAGCGGGCAGTCTGTTGGCTTTATCTTGCCAATCATGATGAGATGGCAGGAGCAGCCGGGGTTTATATCATTAAGATAGGCGATGGGTGATGGGCGATGGGCGATAGGTTTTTCTCCTGCCTCTGCCTGAGGTGGATGCCATACCCCAAATCTGCATTGCGCATCAAGTTCTGTATATCTTTCTTTTAATTTCAGCCCTGACCTTGGTATCTTTCCAATGCCTCGCCAGTATGCAGGCACAACATCAAAAACCTCTTTTATCGCCATTTGTGCCTTTATGTTTCCCTTCTCATGCACAGCCCTTTGATACACATTTTCACATTTATAAACTCCTTCATTTATCTGCTTCACGACAGCCAGTATTCCCATAAGCACATCCACTGGTTCAAAGCCTGCTGCAACTGTAGGCATCCTGTATGCCTCTGGAAAGAGTTTATATTGTCCAATGCCCATTACAGTTGCCACATGGCCGGGTATGAGAAAACCGTCTATGCAGATATCACCGACTCCTAATAAAAATTCTATGGAAGGGGGGATGAGGCGATGGGAAACAAGTATGCTTAAGTTATCAGGGGGATTGGACTGGACAAGGCTTGCCACGCCGCAGGCAGTGGTCTCAAATCCAACCGCAAAAAGTACCACTTCCTTTTGTGGATTATCCTTTGCAATCTTTAAGGCATCAAAAGGCCCGTATACAACCCGTATATCAGCGTCTTGGGTTCTGGCATCACTTAATGAGCCTGCTGAGGATGGAACCCTTACCATATCACCGAAGGTGGCTATTACGGTCTTTTCCTCCAAAGCAAGCTTGACTGCAAGTTCTATATCATGCCCCGGGCAGACGCACACAGGGCAGCCCGGCCCTGCAATCACATCCACATTATCCGGCAGCAAATCCCTCAAACCAAAACGGCTTATTACATTCTCATGCGTGCCGCATACATGCATTATCCTGACATGGCGCTTTATAGGGCTCTCCCTTATCCTTTTAACCAGTCCCTCAACAACTGTTTTATCCCTGTATATGGATTCTGTGGCCATTTTGCAAGATTATAGCTTTTGTTAATACAAACGCAATAAATGTTTTTATACTGCGTTGGACTCCTCGGGAAAGCCTCAACATACTACACAAAGTATGCCTGCGGTTTTCCTCGTCGTCCGCCTTGTCTAAAACCATTTCTTGCGTTTGTAAGATGTAACATTATTTCATGCGTTTGTATTAGTAAGACCTGTCAAACCAGGGCCGCAACTGATGATGCAATTGAGGCAAGCTGAATAAATAACAGCATAATGGTATTGAGGAGGTATGGTAATTACCCGTGTGATTTGGTGGCAAGTAGTTTATGGCTATGGTAGAATCCTGTGCATAAAAATTGCGCAGAAGG
>Ga0209542_10007585_pt1 | contig 20580 bp, 17 predicted proteins | sample RifCSPhighO2_01_FD_184028 | JGI IMG/M metagenome (GOLD analysis project Ga0209542, IMG submission 184028) | Soil microbial communities from Rifle, Colorado - Rifle CSP2_plank highO2_0.1 (SPAdes) (version 2) | ecosystem: Environmental > Terrestrial > Deep subsurface > Rock core/Sediment ...
AACTCCAATTTCCGAAATTATAAGGGAAAGAGAACTTTATGATGCACTTGTAAGGGGCGTTCATGTTCCCGAAAGGCTAAAATAATTTGCGGGAATTGGAGTTTATATGAAAATAGAAGCAAGCAATAGAATCAAGGGTTTTGGCGGATATGCATTCGCGGAAGTGGACAAGTTAATCGATGAACTGAAAGGAAAGGGAATAGATCCGATTGATTTTGGAGTTGGAGACCCTACAATCCCGACACCGGAGTTTATTAGAAATGCTGGAAAGGACGCAATTGAGAAAAGAAAATCAAGCGGTTACCCAAGTTATATTGGAAGTTTGGAATTTAGGAATGCTGTTTCAAAATGGATTCAAAAAAGATTTAATGTAAAAATTGACCCTGGCAAAGAATTATGTTCAAATATCGGTTCGAAAGAAGCGGTTTTTAATTTTCCAGAAGCATTTGTGAATCCCGGAGATTATGTTATTATACCAAATCCCGGCTACCCACCCTATGAGAGGGGAACGCTTTTTGCTGAAGGAAAAGTCCATTACACGAATTTACTTGTTGAAAATAATTTTTTCCCAGTACTCTCAGAAATCCCAAATAATATTGCAAAGAAGGCAAAGATAATGTGGATTAATTACCCAAATAGTCCAAGCGGAAAAAATGCTACAAAAAAATTTTATAAGGAAATTGTTGATTTTGGGCACGATAATGAAATTATAATAGCTTCAGATGAGGCTTACACGGAGCTCTATTTTGGAGAAAAACCCATTTCAATTCTCGAGGTTGAGAAAGAAGGAGTTGTTGTTATTAATTCACTTTCAAAGAGAAGCGCCATGACAGGCTGGAGAGTTGGCTGGCTTGCAGGCGATGAAAACATAATAAGCGTTTACAAAAAACTGAAGACAAATATTGATTCGGGAACGCCTACTTTTGTACAGGATGCGGCAATAGCGGCTTACAGTGATGAAAAACATGTTGAGGAAATGAGAAAAGAGTACAAGGAAAAAAGAGACATACTTGTTGAGGCGCTTACAGGAATAGGGTTGGATAATTGTTCCCCTGAATCCACTATTTATCTCTGGCAGAAAGTTCCGGACGGCATGGACTCAGTAAAGTTTGCAAAAAAACTTCTGGATCCCAAAACAGCAATAGTTTCTACTCCCGGAGAATGGATTTCCACAACAGCAAACGGAGTGAATCCGGGAAAGAATTATGTGAGGTTTGCGCTTGTTCCCTCAATAGAGGATACTAAAAAAGCGGCACAAAAAATTTTAGATCTTAAATTTTGAAAAAATTTATCTAAAAAATTATGAATGGTTTTAATATTCTTTACGCGGGTTAGTACTAGCATGGCAATCGAATTTTTTGCGGACCCGGAATTAAACCAATTTGTAATTGTAGTGGGAGCCGGGCTGGTTGCGGCAATAATAATTTACTTTGCAATGAGGAATTTTCTGCCAAAGCTCGTGGAAAAAACGAGTTTTGTGAGGAAAGGCCTGGCAAATTCGATTCCAAAACCTGTTTTTCTCCTTGTTTTTCTTGCTGGATTGTCCTATGGTTTAAGGTCGCTTACAATATTGAATCCTTATGAACAGCTTATTTCAGACGCTTTTTTTGCATCAGCTGTTCTTATCAGCGCGTATGCGTTTGCTTCGCTTACAAAAGAAGGAATTATAGGCTGGCTTAAGGCAAAAAAAGGGTTGAAAAACCCGCCGAAAATTATAAGCAAAATAGTTGCGGCTGTAATTTATCTCATTGGAATTTCCATAATATTGATTCATTTTAATGTTGAAGTAACTCCGTTGATTGCAACCCTTGGAATTGGTGGAATTGCAATTGGATTGGCTTTACAAGGCACTCTTTCAAATTTTTTTGCGGGACTTAATGTGATCAGCGATAAACCTGTAAGGGTTGGGGATTTTGTGGAAGTGGAAGTAGGATCCAAAGAACCTTTGCTTGGATGGGTTGAGGATATTGGCTGGAGAACCACAAAAATCAAAACCGAAGCGCTTAACATTGTTGTTGTTCCGAACGCGAAGCTTGCCGAGAGCGTGATAACAAATTATTCAATACCGGATGAAGAAGTGGTGATTTTTATTCCATGCGGTGTTTCTTATGAATCTGATCTTGATCTGGTTGAAAAAGTAACTCTTGAAACTGTTGATTATTTTAAGGAAATAAATCCGAATGTGCTAAAAGAGTCGAAGGCTTCTTTTAGGTTAAGGGAGTTCGGGGATTCAAACATTAATTTCAGGATTTATTTCAGCATTCTTGGCTTCACAAACCAATACAAAATCAGGAATGATTTCATGAAAGAATTGAAGAAAAGATTTGACAAGGCCGGAATAGAAATGAGCTGGCCGATAAGGAAAATTTATAATTTCACTCCGACAGGAAAAAAATAAAAAAATTATTTCGGCAAAGTATTCTGATGGTTTGCCCTTCCGGGTTTCCATGATTCAGGAACCTGCAGACCGGGCTTTACCAATGCTCCAAATAATGAGACAGAACTTCCGAAAGTTTCGTGTACCGTGAATTCATTGTTAATTATGAATGTGTGTATATCGCCATATCTTCTCATTAGAGGGTGTGAAGTGAACGCAGGATACATTGCGTTCTCCCCATAATCATACCATTCCCTTCCGCCATGCTTAGCTGAGGGCCCGTAAACTGTAATGCCGGGCATTGTTCTTTTCCCTTCAAGCATAAATGCCAAAGTATCATGGTGCAGCGTATCAATAGGACTTACACTTCCCAAACCACTTATCCAAACCATTCCATTTGGATTTGCCCCCAACACAAAATCGGCTGTGAGGCTCATTGTATTGAAATATTGTTGCTGTTTTTGTGCATCAACATTCCCAATTCTGTTCAAAGTATATATTGGAGCCAGAGTGTTACCATTTGCGGTTGCCAAACCATAATCAACCCCGCCCCCATGCCTGGAATTGCGGTAAGCGAAAGTATTCTGAATATTAGTTATGTTAGTTTCTGCCCCCCGACTTAAGTACAGAATGGCACCGTCATAATAAAGTTGATTTACATTCGGACTTTTTAGGTATGAAACAATCTGGTCTGCCATTATGGGTTGGTCGGAAGGCAAATCATATGCCGTGTTCCAATATTCCCGCAGCCAAATTTGGACCGAATTATTTCCACCGGTATTGCCGGCAATTTTTTGCGCCCAAGCATTTTCAAAAGCATCCTTATATTCTTGCTCGCCTGTAAGCGCATATAATTCTCCTGCAGCATAATAGAAAGGCCCGCCAATCTCCCAAGTTACACCATTTGCAATTGCATAATCATAAGCATCAATTGCCCTTTGCTTTAACTCATCCGATTTTTGTTGGTTGTAAGGCTGAACTAATCTGGAGGCTTGTGCAAACATTCCTGCCACTCTTGCAGTATGAACAGGATCAACTGCAAAAGCCCAGTATGGAAATGCATCTGTTTCAGCGAATCCTCTAAGAGGATGTCTGTAAGATTCAACTCTTGGGCGAACGCCGCCGTTTTCTTCCTGCAATTGTTCCCACGCAGAAACACCCCATAATGCTTCATCCAATAAATCAGGTATTCCGTTTCCTGATTCAGGAATGTTCAATTCGCCATCGTAAAAAGCCGCTGGGTTTAATTCAAAAACCCTCATTAACTGTCTCGATACCTTTTCATGTCTGCTGCTTTGGTCAAAATCACCCGCATCATGGAATCCTCCCTGTAAACTTCTCTGGCCTGTTTGCGGTGTTTTCTGCGGAAGGAACTGAGATTCCGTCGGATCGGGGCCGTCATAGGTATAAATTGGATAAGGTTTGGTTGGATCAGCAGGATCTACTTTGTGATCAGGCGGATGTGCACACCAATCAGTGTAAGCACATTGCAAATCCCTTCCCCAGCGATTGTGGAATAGTGCGCGACTTGTAACATAAAAAGCCTTGAGTGCACCAAGCTCGCTCACCATTGTCCTATATGAAACTCCAACTCCTGGAATATAAACTCTATAATATGTTGTGTCATTTTGCGGAACCGAAGCAAGGCTTATTTCCCGTACTTCAGAACCGGCATCCGCATCAAAATCCCTTCTCAATGTAATTGGCAAATTATCTCTGACAGGAGTTCTTGCATTTAGAGGATTTGTTTGTTCTCCCAAAACTTTTGCTGAAGTTGAAAAACCTGTGAATGGAATACCGCCCCCATCACCCATCCACCATCCAACATAAGCGTATCTCTCTGTTGCCCTTGGGTTGTAGCCAACTTGGTTTACCTGAATTATTGGAGTTTCCAAATATTTGTCGCTGTAAGGAAGAATGAATGAAATATTTTTCGGCCCGGAAATTTCGAGAACTTCATTGCTTCCAATATTCTCGTTCAGTTTTAGATATATGTAATGATCAACATCTAGCAAATGATCGTTTGTGGCTCCTCCCCCATAATAAAAATTCCCAATCGGCAAAGAATTCCTGTAAATATTTGAAACGGTTAATTGCGATCCGTTGTTTCTTCTAACTGTCCATGGACCGCTTTGCCATGTTTGTCCATCATAATTCACTAGCTCCTCAACACCTTTATCAAGGTTATTGGTTACTTGTGAAAAAGATTGCACTCTTTTATTTTCCAGAATCAGCAAAAGAATGTTAGGGGCAACAAGGTGAGCAGACCTTAATGGTGTATTCAAATGTGTTCCGTCTCCGCCCAATGTTTTTGCATAATAACCGCCAAGTGTTTTTGCGTACGCTCTTCCATACTTGCTCGAACTTGTCTCTTTGACCATGAAAAAAGCATCAGTTGCCGCGGAAATATTTGTTGCGGTAAAAGTAGTTGTTGTTCCTGAAACTGTTCCAATAAGTTTTATTTTTGTCGGATCTGAAAATAAATCCGGTTCGGGCATAATATAAATTTTGTATTCGGTTGCTCCCACAAAAGAATTCCATGACAATCTTACGCTGTTGGATGTTACTTGACTTGGTGAGATGGAAACACTTTCAATTCCCAAAACGCTGCACACCCTGAAATTTCTGGAAATAAGAATAAGATCGGAAAGTGTAACTGTTGGAATGGAAGTGCTCTTGTTAATATTTGCCGTTGAATCATTGGTTCCAATTTTTGTGGCAACCAAAATCATATCCAATAGATTGACTTTGCCGTCGGCATTGAGATCGTAGCAGTCAGTGGATGCGGCATGAGCGAACGCAGAAAAGAAAAGTAAAAATGCGAAGATAAAGGAGGCTATTGTCCGGATATTTCCCATACTAAGAGAAAATAGCTGTTGTAATATATAAGGATAATTCGGAAAAATAAGACGGTAAAATTTAGCTAAATTCTCTGATTTAAGAAGCTTTTATAAAAGTATAGAAAATCATTATATTAGTCAATAACTGGCTAAAAATGCCTTTTTTGCCGGGGTAGCTCAGCAGGTAGAGCATCTGGCTGTTAACCAGAGGGTCGGTGGTTCAAATCCACCCTTCGGCGCTCATTTTAAAGAAAAATTCAAATTCAAAAATCCAACAAATTTGATTTAGCCGGTTTTTGGGCACGCGAAAGGTTTTATAATAAAAAAAATCCTTATGAATGAATGGATAATTCAAAAAACGCGAATTCAAACGCAATGAACATTTCAAAAGAAATTGTTTTTTCCGCACTTATTGGAGTAAGTGTTATAATTGCAGGATTGGCGTTTTATTTTTCAGGATTAAGGGGCGCGGATTTGCTTCAAACCAATGGTTTGGACGGAGCAATAATGCTGTTCGCTTCTATTCCCGCAATAATTTTTTTCATCTCATTTCCTATTGCTTTTGGAATTGTTTCTTTTTTGGTTTTGAAACTGGAGAAAAATGAGGTTTACAAAATATCTTTTCCGGGAATTTTTTTGGGTTTAATTATCGTGCTTTTTTTCAATGGAATAAATTTTGAGGGAATTCTTTTTTCGATTTTTTATCTTGCCTCATTTGCGGTTTTGATTGAAACCGCGTATTTCAAAAAAGACGAATTGAAAAAATGGGTTAATTTCAGAACAGGGTTTGAAGCGGCAAAAAAAGCTTTTTTTGTAATTGCAATTGGATTATTTTTGACAACAGCTTTTGATGGGCTTGCACATCAGGAAGAGTATGCGGAAAAATTAGGAGAAAAAATTATAGAGCTTTCCACCGGGGAAGCAGGCCTTGATGAAGAGGCAATTGAAATAAATGCCGATCTTCTTTTGGAAAACCAACAAAGTGCAATTCAAGCAATTACGAGTTTGTCTCAGTATCAGGTTTTGAAGGAAAAAAATGATCCTGATGTGAGAATTTTTGTAAGCACAATGGAAATTGTTGAGGGAGAAATTTTCAGCGAGGAAACAAGAGAGAAAGCAATTGCACAAATCCGCGAGGCGCAAAAGAAGAATATGCAGCGATTGACCTTTGATTATTTGCGCGAACAAAGCCCTTTGCTGGATGCAACTGCAAAATATTATTGGCTTTTGAATGCATTCAGCATTGCGTTCCTTTTCCTCTTTTACACTAACATTTTAGGCGCAAATCTTTCGGGTTTGTTTACTGCGCTCTTGGAAAGGGTTTTGGGCAAAGGCAATAAGGTTTATTAAGTGGAAAATGCTTTTGGATTAGTGATTTGAAATGAGCGATGAACATTACAAAAAATTTAAGGAACATAAAAGCGAAAGCGAGAAGCACAAAAGTCTTGCTTCGGAGAAAAGAAAGAACGCATCCACGCTGCCTCTTGTAAAGGATTTGGAAGAATGGCTTGCGCGAAGACATGATTCAATGGCTGAAAAACATTCTTCTTTGGCACGCGAACACGCGGTAAAACACGCGGAAGCAATTGAGAAGAAACACAAATTGTGAAAAAATAATTTTCAATAATATTTTCAACCAAATTTTTTTAGTACAATTTTCATTCTTTTCTTTTTTATTTCCGCTCAATTTTTTCACTCTTTCTTTTTCGTTAACGTTTTTCTTTCTTTTGAAAAGAGAAAGAAAAAGGTTAGGGCGTGCCGGAAAATGGATCAACAATAAAATTACAGCGATAACCCCTATCCTTTCTTGCTTCCGAGAATCCTCAAACATTGAGTGGATAAGTTACCGTTGCTCCCTTCCGGGCCTGGCGGGTTTGGCCTAAGCAAACAATTTCAAGGGACAGAAGGTCATTGTCAGGATAAAGCACTGGAATCCTACTGCAACCTCTCCCCCGGCTTCGGTCCCGGCGTGAAGCGGATTTCCGGTAACAAAGGACCGCTAATTCTCCAACCTAGCCCCATATATTTGGGATTTGAGAGTTTTTAAACATATAGAAAGGGCATTTTTGCAAAATGAAAATGTAAATATATGAAGTAATACTTACTATTTCGGAATGAAACCACCTAAAGCAGCAAAATATCATGTTGATAGAATAATGCGTAAATTAACGGACAGAGAGGTTAGTGAAGAACTTGCATTTAGAAAAGAACGGATGGATCGAAATCATGACGGAACTAATTTAATGACTTGGATTCCGGACCGAGGTTATGAAAAATATGATACTTTTTTTTCACACGGATTATACAACATGGGCCTTGGCAAGAGCATTGACGAAGCGCTGATAAGAATAGCGAGTAGAAAAAAAGGCACAGTAAGAATTTCTGATGACGGAGCAGGAGTAGGAAATTTTTTGAGCGAAATAAAAGGCACGCTCGCGCATATGGGAATTAAAACTAAAACCACTGCAATCGATCTTTACAATGGAGAAAAACTTGTGGAGAGACAGAGGCGCGGAGAAATTGATGAAGTTTTTTCCGGACGTTCGGAATTTTTTTTACCGAAAGAAAAACAAGACGCCATATTCTCTCTTGCCGGATCAATAAATTATACAATAAACGCGTTGAGAAAAGACACTCTTCTTAAATATGCGAACTCATTGAATAAAGGAGGCGTCTTGATGCTTGGTTTTTACTTTGCAGAAGAACCAAACATTCAGTCTCTTGCAGGCGGCGCCATACGAAAAGGACTTTCAGAAAAACCCAATTACGAAAGAAAAATGAAAATTGAAACTGAAATGCATGGAATCGAAAGAGCTTTTGAGAAAAGAGGATTCAGAGCAAAATTTTTCAAATACCCGGAAGAATTAGCGAGCCGTCTTAAACTCCCACAATGGATGCTAATACTGGAACGAATAAAGTAATTTTAATACTTTAAATCCAAATTAAAGCTATTTTAACACTTTTTATAAAAATTAAGGAGTTGTTAAGGCATATCGCGGGTTTTTCGTCAAAAAACAATAAAACAATATTTATACATAACAAATACGACTCTTTTTAGGGCTTTTTTTGGAAATAGGGCGTTAAAAAAGCGTTATACATAAAACAGAACGAATATTAAGTACTATAGCACCAATAGTAGCAGAATTGTGGTTTTTCAGTCGTAGAATTGGAGAACTTTTACGGGAGAGAGGGTGAACAAAATGAAATCATTAATAGAAAACGCAGTTACAACAGAAGCAAAAACAGCAAATGACAAATTAGATGAATTCGGTACGCCGAAAATAATGGTTATAGGTTGCGGAGGAGCAGGTTGCAACGCAGTTAATAGAATAGCAAACATGGGGGTTGCGGGAGCCCAACTTGTTGCAATCAATACTGATAAGCAGCACCTCGCAATAATCAACGATGAGCTGACAAAAATCCTCATCGGGAAGTCAGTTACAAGGGGTTTAGGCGCAGGCGGTTACCCTGAAATAGGCGCAAAAGCAGCTGAAGTAAGCAGGGGCGCTTTGGAAGAAGTATTAGAGGGAGTTGACATGCTTTTCATTTCCTGCGGAATGGGCGGAGGAACAGGAACAGGTTCAGCCCCTGTTGTTGCAGGAATCGCAAAGGAACAAGGAGCAATCGTAATCAGCATTGTAACCTATCCTTTTGCAATGGAAAAAGCCAGGTTAATTAAAGCCGAAGCAGGAATAGACGCACTCAAAGAGGTTTCAGATACAGTTGTTGTAATCGACAATAATAGGTTGGTGCAATTGGTTCCTAACTTGCCAATACAAGACGCATTCAAAGTGGCGGATGAGGTCATAGCAAGAACGGTCAGAGGAATAACAGAAACAATCACTCAGCCTTCACTAATCAACCTTGATTATGCAGATGTCCGCTCCATAATGAGCAACAAAGGGTTATCTGTAATTGCGGTTGGAGAATCAAAGGGAGTCGACAAAGTAAATGAAGTTGTTGCCGACACGCTCAAGAACGCACTTCTCGATGTTGATATCGGCGGAGCAACAGGAGCACTCATACACATTACCGGGGGACCTGCATTAACACTCGGAGAGGCAAACGCAATAGGGGAAATGCTCACCGAAAGAATTGACCCTAAAGCAGCTGTTATCTGGGGTTCAAGGGTTGACCCTACATTCGAAAATAAAATAGAGGTAATAACAATTTTCACGGGGGTAACAAGCCCGTACATAAAAGGCCCAAGCTCTGCCGCAGTCCGAAAAGAACAAAGAGGAAAAGGCGGATTCGACATGGGTTATTTGTAAATCAAAGGGAAAATTTCCCTTTGAATTTTCTTTTTTTTTATTTTTCGTTTTGTGGATTAAGCAAGTCGTATCTTAGACTTATTGTTTCTCTGTTGTAATCTTTGCTTATTTGTGGTTCGCCGTCTTTGTTTTCTTTTATGATTTTTGTTCTCCGTTGATCTTGGATTAAGTTTCTGGTGAAACCTTGTTTCACATAAAATTCAACTGATCTTTGATAAGAATCCACTATCAAAAATCTGCAACCTACTTTTTCCGCATTTTCAATGGCCAAACCCCTCACGAAGAAAAGCAGAATTGTGCCAAGTTTTTTGTTTGTGTAATTTTTGTCCACTGCCAACCTTCCTATTTTTATGGCAGGAAAATCAGAATACTCCAATGGAATACTCATTTCTTTTTTTTCTTTGTTTGAAACTCTAAGCTTATCATTAAGTGTTGTCACATAGGCCACTACTTTTTTAGTGTCTTTGAGAACTGTTACATGAGTTACATTTGCTTTTTCTTTTTGTTGTTTTAATGCATCCTCTGTGAGAAATAGAGCCAGTTCAATATCGTCTTTAGAAGTTCCGCAAGAAAAATCGGACAAGTCATGCTCGTCTGACAGTTTTTCTATCTGGATCCAGGCTATATCTTTAAAGAACTCGGCAAAATTATCCGGAGCGTTGTGTGGCAAGAACAATCACTTTTCTGAAAAAAGTCGGTAGATGGCTTTGCTTTTTTGCAGCACTGCTTCCTTTTTTTCATCATGCTTTAAGCCATCAATACTTTTCCAGAACGCCCTTGCATCTTCACCTTTAAGAACAGGTGTCGCCTCGATTGGTTTAGCCAAAAAAATCACGCTCCGAAAAACTATAACTGTGTTGCATATCTAAACAGATTAAGGCGGATTTTATATAAAATAGTATTGAGTTTAAGTTATACATAACAATAAGTTAATTTTCAGAAAAACAGTGGAAGCGCATTGATTACAAAGAGTGCCAGTATGATGTACAAAAAGAATTTTGTGATTTTTTCCTGCTTCTGTTCTTTGCTGATGTTCAAAAAACCCAAATAGGGAACGAACAATAATTTTGCCATTCTTCCTCCATCGAAAGGATGCATTGGCAAAAAGTTAATTGCCGCAACAAGGAAATTCAACAAAAAGAGCCAGAAAACAAATTCTATGAACAAGCCGATAGCAAGCGCATAAGTTGGATAAGATTCAGGAATTTGAATTGATTCATTCCTTATTCCTTCAGGAACAAAACCAAATTGCCCTATTTCATTTGGCTGGAGAGTAATTGAAATTTGCTCGGAATTTCTTTCCAGAGAAAATGTTTTTTCTTTGAGGCGATCTTTTTGCAGTTCCACAAAAAGCGCTTGCGGAGAATTAACAGCAACGCCGCTTATTCCTTTGATTAAATCCCCTTCATTTAGTTTTGCGAACGCGGGCGCGGCATAAACAGTTCCACAGAATTCTGTTTCTTCCAGAACTTTCACAACTTTAACCCCGGAAAAAAAATTATCCTGAAGCCCCGGATAAAAGTGCTCTGTTAGCGGCCCTGAAAAAGAAAGTGCGCCGAAAAGAATAATTCCCGCAAAAACCATTACAACAAGGTTTGACATTGGGCCAGCTGCCAAAAATGGGAGAACTTTTTCATCTTTTTCTTTTGCAATTTCCTTTTCATCAGGTTCGACAAACGCGCCGATTGGAAGAAAACCGAACAAAATAACTCCGGCATTTTTTATTGTAAAACCATGGCGCCTTCCAACAATACCGTGCATTCCTTCATGCACCAAAAGAATAATCAAAAGCGAAATCCACGCGTGCAATGGAGGGGTTATTGGAACCCCGGGAATTTCGACTCCCGGAATCAACGGAGCTACTCCCGGACAGCTTCTTGTTCCGATAAGATATTTCCCCACAATATCAAATGCCTGCATGAACAATGAAAAAAGAGTAAAACCGGCAAGACCCATTAATCCAAATGAAATAACTAGAAGCGGAAACATATTTCCTATCAATAAATTTGCGGAGAAAACATTTCCGAAAAAAATATCCACAGCCAAAAATGCTCCGGAGAGAACTGAGAAGCTTCCGAAAAACAAAATTATTCTTTCTCTAAGCTTTAATTTTCTGCCCCAGAAGAAGTCAACTGAAATCGCTCCAAATCCTATGATGAGACCGAGGAGCGCAAACGCATCCAATATTTTGGTGTGCTTTGCCATTCTGTCAAAAAAAGCAAGTGGCTTTTTTGTTCTGATTAGCGTAATAAGGAAAAACGTGTCGAATTTTGTAGTTTTTTTGAGTATGAAAGTTATGATTGCACAGAGAACCAAAAACCCGAGTAAGCCGGTAAAAAAGTCGATTTCAGCCAAAATAAGATCACGCAAATAATGTTTGCTCTAAGTATGAATGAAAAGTATTATTTATAAGGCTTGTTCTAAACATAGTAATTATACTAAAGTAAAAAAGTGATTGAAAATGGCTGAAACCGGGGATGCAATAAAAAAAACAAATTATGATGTCTATGATTACGTGTTCTCGTTGGAGGAACAGCTTAAAACCCTCCAAACCGAAAGGCAAATGAATTCGGCGCGAATTACACAAATGCAAATTGATTTGCAAAGGGCACAAAAAGAGCTTGCGGAAACAAAAATACCCCCTTTAGTTGTCGGAACAATAGGAGAAGTTTTGGATGAAAAAACCGCGATTGTGAAAAATTCGAATGGAATGGAATTCCTTGTAAAGGCAATCACAAATTTGAATGAAAAACTCGATGTCGGAAAAAGGGTTGCAATGAACCAAAGGAGTTTGATTATTACACAAATTTTCCCGGAGAACAAGGACTGGAGAGTAACCGCAATGGAAGTAATTGAAAAGCCCACAGCAACTTTTGAGGAAATCGGCGGATTGAAAAATGAAATTCAAGAATTAGAAGAAGCTGTAATTTTACCATTGATTAATCCCGAGGGTTTTGAAAGACTTGGAATAGATCCTCCGAACGGAGTTCTATTACACGGCCCGCCCGGAACCGGAAAAACTCTTCTCGCGAAAGCGGTTGCAAACAAAACACACGCCACTTTTATTTCACTTTCCGGATCGGATTTGGTTAGAAAGTATATTGGGGAAGGATCCAAATTAGTTCGCGATGTATTCAGGCTTGCAAAGGAAAAAAAGCCTTCAATCATTTTTATTGATGAAATTGATGCGGTTGGCTCGCAAAGATTTGCAACGGCAAATGGAGATAGAGAAGTTCAAAGAACTTTGATGCAGCTTCTTTCCGAAATGGATGGGTTCCATGAAATTAAAGGGGTGAAGATTATTGGCGCAACGAACAGGGTTGACATGCTTGATCAGGCTCTTTTGAGACCTGGGCGCTTTGATAGATTGATTGAAATTCCTCTTCCGGATGAGGAATCCAGGAAAAAGATTTTCGAAATCCACACTCAGAAAATGAAATTGGATTCAAAAATTGTTTTGGATGATCTTGCAGGATTAACGGATGGTTTTACGGGAGCGGAAATAAAAAGTGCTTGCACTGAAGCGGGAATGTTTGCTTTGCGCAAAAAAAAGAACAAAATTTCTCTTACAGAATTCAACGAAGCCGTTCAAAAGATTTCCAAAAAATCATCCGATGAAGCCGGCCGCCCTAATGAGAAAATGTTTGCTTGAATAGCACTCTGCCGAATATTTGTATTGGTCTTTGAATGTCAATTATTGGCCTAATTTTAACGCCCAAACACATTAACACCATTTTCTTGAAAATAACGTATTTTTATTCTTTTTGGTGTTAAATTATTTTATGTTTGTTTCGAAGCGTAAAATCGGCAAAAAGACCTACTTTTACTTAGAGGATAGAGTTGGCCAAAAACGGTTGACTGTTTCTTTGGGTCCAAAAGACCAAGCCGGAAACAGGATTGCCGACGCGTTTGATTTATTGGTTCAAAAGATAGTTGTGGAAAACTTCCAAAATTCGCAAAAAATGTTCAAGTCGAATGTTTTGTCTTCCGTTGAACAATTGGTTCTTGAAAGACTAAAAGTAGATTACGAGTTATTGAAGAGCTTTTTCCCGCAAAGTTATGTGTCTTTCAAAGAAGATGAGTTTGTAAGATATGCACAGGGAAGTACTTCTGTTGAAGGAAACTCTTTGAGCTTGCAGGAAGCCGCACTTGTTTTGCAAAAAGGGACTTCGATTGCCGGGAAAAAAATCGAGGAGATAAGGGAAATAGAGAACATGAAATTGGCGGTTGAAGCGTCTAAAAATTTCAAAGAAGTTACCGAAAAAGGCATCAAAAAAATCAATGCCGCAATATTGAAAGGGTTTGACGAAAAAACGCCCGGAGAATACAGGATTGGGCCAATGTTCATTACAGCTTCTCAAGTAAAGCCGCCATCAGCGAATAAAGTCAGAAAGGAAATGGCCAAGCTTTTAAATTGGCTTGAAAAAAACAAGGAAAAAGTTCATCCGATAGAGCTTGCTTCAGAATTTCATGCGCGATTTGAAGAAATTCATCCTTTCAACGACGGAAATGGCAGAACTGGAAGGGAAGTACTCCAAGTCATGCTGAAAAACAACAGTTACCCGAGAGCTATTGTCAACCTTGAAAACCGGCAAAGCTATATTGCGCTCTTGGAAAGAGTTCAAGTTTCAAAAGAACACAATAAGTTCTCCAAATTCATTTACATGTGCTTGGAAAAAAGAGCGAACGAAATAAGCCAGATACTTAAAGAGAACAAGGAATCGGTTTTAAAAAAAATAATGAAAAAAAGTTAAAATGACTTTGCAGAATTTTTTTGGCATACCCCGAAACCATAATATTAGGCATAATAAAAACTGTGTTTGTGCAATTAGATAAATGTTTTTGTTGAAAAGAATGACAGCAGACACTGGTTGAACATAAGTATATAAACAACTTCTACGTATATCTATTTTATGGGAAATATTACTGTTTCTTTGGAAGACAAAGACGAACTTGTTTTGAGGAGACTTGCCTCGGAAAAATACAAAAATAAAAAAGGATCCCTCGCAAAAGTTATTGGGGAGTCTGTTACTAATCTTGCCGGAAAGGGGGCAAGAAATCGCGCTATGGCACGGCAGTTTGATTTGATGGAAAAGGGATTTGATTTTGGAAAAACAAAAGAAATCAAGCGTGAAGAAATTTATGACAGGAAATGATGCAAAGCTTGTCGACACGAACATTCTTGTGTACGCGTATGACATGAATGCCGGAAAAAAACATTCTCTCGCAAAGGAACTTGTGAAAGAGAGATGGATAAAGCAGGATGGTTTTCTGAGTGTTCAGAATCTCGCCGAATTTTATTACGTTTCAACAAGAAAGCTCCCAAAAAAACTTGATGCGGGACAGGCAAAGCAGGTTATAATGGATTTTGCCCAAGGATTTTCAATAATAAAATATGATGAGAACACCGTGATAAATGCCATTGGAAATCAGATTTCTTATAACATAAGTTTTTGGGATTCACTCATTGTTTCCACAATGGAGGAAAACAGCATCAGCACAATAATAACGGAAAATGAAAAAGATTTCAGAAAAATAAAATGGTTGAAAGTAATAAACCCGTTTAAGGAAAAATAAGGAAAGCCGAAACGTAAAAATGTTAGCTTAAAAGATAAATTCAGTTATTGATTTCCGAGATTTCTTTTGTTGTAAGTACTTTTATTTTCCCCTGCTTCTTTAATACAGAGTCATTGGACCAAATTTGGCACTTTAATTTCAATGCAAGAGCAAAATAAGCTGTATCATTCTTATCAGGAGAAATTTTTAGCGCAATTTTTCTTTTCGCACTGAAATCCTTGAAAGCAACAATCTTGATTTTTGAAGTTTCAATCAAGTTTTGCATGAGTTGTTCCAATTCATGCTTTGAGAGACCTGTTTTTGTTTCCAAATAAGGAATGTGTTTTTCAAACTCTATGATAGTAAAATCCGGAATAAAAAAATCATACCCGGAAAAAAGAAGTAATTTCCTTGTATAGCCATCTTTAATCAAGGCGGCAAACAGTATGTTTGCATCCAGAACAATTCTCATCCAATCAAGCCTGCAGGAACCTCTGTGAAACTGTTCGCTTTACTTTCCTACCTAGGCTGATTGTTTCTTCTTCGGTTAAAGAGCTTTTTGAGAGCAATTTATCCATTTTTTCTAAAAGTTTAATCCTTTCGGCAAAAGCCTTTCTTGCCACACCTGACCAATTTGTCTCCGGAAATGAATTCATCTTTTTCTTCAAATCGCTTGAAACCGAAACCATTACATTATGCATAATAAAAACTGTGTTTACATAAGAATATAAATGTTAGCTTAAACTTAAGTGTAATAAGAAACTGATTGTCCCTTTGTAGCGGGCGTTTTCACGGTTTCAAAGTTCGAAATGTCGCAACCGTATTTTGAAAATTTGGCTTCACACTCTTTTACAACCGCGGGCACAAAATCCCAGGCGTAATAATTGCTGCTTGGAATGTATCTTTGCGGATATAATCCTGCATTCAACAAACAACCTTCCCCATTATGCCTTCTCAAAGAGGCTGCAATGCCCGTGTAAGAAACATCGGGGCCGCCATCAAGAACTCCGTTTAATGAACAAAAATAGTTAATTGATGAAATTGAATTTTTTTCCAATTGGTATAATGCACACGCAATGTTTTCCTGCGGATTCATATTTTTTAGTTTTGCCCTTGTTGCGGAATCATTAACTGATGTCAAACCACTTACAGAAGTAATACTCACTTTTTTGGAATCAATACAATCCTGCACTATTTCAACTCTCAATTGTCCGTAACCAAAGGAAGTATCATCATTCAAAATATTGCTGAAATCCCCATGATTATTGGGATTCCAGGCGCTTTCTCTTTGGAATAATGCAAGGATTATTCCCGCGGGTTCTAAGCCCAATCTCTTTGCTTCCTCAACAGCGAATTTTTGATCCGGAGTTAAAGCGCTTAAATCAGTTGTTGTTTCAGTTACTTTTTTTTTTTAAAAACTTGGTCGATAAACTTCAAGTCCGCGCGCGCAAGGCATTCTGTTACGGTTGTACAAGTACCGCTTGCAACAACAGTTGGAGTTTTATCCCAGAGTATCCATTCATCCCATCTTTTTCCGGAAAGATCAACTGTTTGTTCCTGCATTTCCTTTGTGGTTGGATTTCCCCACTTTAGTATGAACGGATATGCTTTGCTGTCAGCCCAATCGCTTGGAGTATTATTTTCTTTTTGCGTTGTTTCAATTCTAAGATAAAAAACCTGCTGAGAATCCTGTTTAAAGTTTATCAGAGCAAGTGCTTGACTAAGATTGGTGCAATTTTGATTTTTAACACAAACGATAGTAGAAGGAGCCATTGCAATTGTACCTGTATTTAGAGGTTGAGTGTAACCATTAGCTCTGAATTCATCTGAAGCAACCTGTATTCTCAAACATCCCTCAGTGGTTGAACAAGTGTCTGCTGTTGTGGGCTTTTGATTCCATAATTCAACAGTGTACATGTTTATTGGACATGTTGATTCGGTTGATCTAAACATTGCTGCAATTGTTTTTGCAGGAGTAGAACTATATTCTACTATTGGAACGTTTTGTAACCAGGTTGCAAGATCAACATTTGTTCCAGAAATACTTATGCTGTTAAACACAGGTTGACATGCACCGCCTTTTCCTTCAAAAATTTCCAAACCTGAAATAGGAGCAGCTGCAGTTGAAACAGAAGTTAATTTTTTTAGTTGAATAACCCAAAGCACGCCAACAGGATTTTTTTGTACTTCTAAAAACCAACCTTCTCCGGGGTAAACTTTATTTTTTGCGCCAGTGAGATTATTTCTTATTTTATATTTTCCAGGACCAAGATCAAATATGTAAAATGCGCCCGGAACATTTGAACTATTATAAGAAATTCCGACAAGAGTAGACTTTATTGGATCGGAAATTTTTATATATTTTCCATCATCTTCAGCTTCAACCCAAAAAATATTGTTGTTTTTGAGGGCATTTTCAAGCTGCGAACTATCCACAACCCCAACATCTGCAACTCTTAAAGCAAACTCAACAGAATCTAAATCGCTTGTCAATGGATAAAAAGTGTTTGAAGTAGGAGTCGGAGTAGTAGGAGTTCCAAAATCATTGTTAACATGGATTACAGTATCTTCCGCAGCGGAAAACGAAACTGCAAGTGCCACAAACAACAATATTATTGCAATTTTTTTTATCAAATTTTATCACTCTACCTTTACATTATAAGTTTGTTGGGCTATAAATCCCTTTCCATCAGATGTTGGAAATGAATAATCAAATGTATATTTTCCTTCAACTGGAACTCCGCCATCTGGTCGTTTTAGGCGAATCACTATTTTTGAAATTGTGCCCAAAGAAGCGGCTTTGGAATCATCCAATGTTACAACCTCTACAATCAATGGATTTCCACTTGAGTCAGTGACCTTTAAGGCATCGGAAACAGTAATATAATTTTCTATCACATCAACACCTAAAGGAACATCTTTAGCTTTGAGGGTTTCGAAAGCATTTTCGTAGCCTGTAACATAAATATAATTTCCAGAAATAGAAAGATTATTTTCACCTTTATTGAATTCAAAGAAAGCCGGGTAACCGAGAAGCGATGCTCTTGCACCATGAGCGTATTCAGGATTTTTCATAAAATTTGCATAACTGTCAACTTTTTTTCTGGCAGTATATGCTATATCGTTTTGTATAGGAAGATCACCGGTTGAAGCAAACAGATCCAATCCCGCTAAAGGAATTTGAATTAAACCCCACAATTTTTTAAGAAGCCCCCCTTGCGCAAGATTCTTTTTTGCGTCTTTAAATATTGACCCGGTACTTTCATAAACTTCGTCTACCGTGCCCCCAATGCTGTGAGCAGATTTAAATTCAACTGATTTCACAAGTACAGCAGTTTCTAAATCTTTTTGATCAATTAAATTGTTGAAAAATTCACAGGAATTTAGCGATGTATTAGGATCTTCATCAGCGTTTTCTCTGGAAAAAGAACAATTTTTCTTTTTCAAAAGAGCATCAGCTTGAGGAATTAGTTGTGGCACTGAAGCAAATACTTGATCATCGAATTTCACAAACAAACCTATAACATACGAACCTTTTTCAAGCTGGTTCAAAGGAGAAAAATCACATCCAATAAAATTACCGTGTTGATTTTCGTCTGCTTTCAACCTATTACATGGAATGGCATTACTAAAAGCACCATTCAAAACTTGGGTTCCCCCTGGAATTGCAACTTCGTTTCCTTGATGATCAAATGCAACATAGTAAACAGTCTCAATTGTTGTGTATCCATCCAGGCTAATTGAATTCGTTACAAGACCAGCAGTCCCTCTAGAAAGATTTTCTAAAAATGAGCGGAACATAAACAAAAAAGCATGTTGAATTTCAGTGCCAATATTTACAACGCTTCCATTGCGGTATCCAAAGAAATACATAAAATAATCTCTAACCAAATATTTATTTGCACCACCATTTACATACAGCAAAGAATGTCCCTCAAATCCAGGTGCCAAACGCGTTTCCCTTGCAGCCTCTCCGAATAATTTATTGGCAAGAGGATTGTTATTTTTGTTGAAAGTAATAAAATCTGCATAATTGGGTTTTTTGAAATTAACAGAATTTCCATATGGTTCTCCTGTTTTGGCGTTTGCAAGATTGTTTTGAAATATATATTCTTGTTGAAACTCATGCAATTGATCGTTTTCAAGATCTAACCAAAAAATTTGTGGTTCAACTGCAAAATTTTCTATGTTATTTAAATCCGGGCCAAAAAAACCGTGTAAAATCAAAAAATCAAAAAAAACAGAGAGGATTTCAGTTAGGATAAAATTTTCTCCAATGAATTTTGTAACTGCAACAATTCGTGATCCTTTAGTTGCAGCAGAAGCAGCTACAGATCCTGTATCAGCAGCTCCGGCGGTTGCTGCATTATCCGCTGCTTGACCTGCAGCGGCACCTGTTTGAGATGCGCCGCTTGATGCCGCAGGAATAACTGGTTCCAATAAATCATCCACATGCCCCGCAACATCATCTGCACCTTGACTTGCTTCGCCAATTGAATCTAAATCATCAAGTACATCTGCATCAGTAATATTTGTTGCAGGAATAGGGCCTCTATCAACAGGAGTAGTGGTAACAGATTTAATAACACCATTTTCATAAACTACTTTTGTTTTATATAATTGTCCGTCTGCGCCATTGTTAATTATTACATTTCCCCCATTTGTAATTATTTGTTGAGTTTCAGCTTGCGCTGCTCTTCCAGCTGCTCCGGCAATGTCTTTCACTGAGTCAGTTGCTTCATCGATAACTTTTGCATTCTCTAATTTAGCCGCTTGTGCAACTTTAGGAGTTGACGCAATTGTATCTTCAACTCTATTTAACCCTTCAAGAACTTCTTGCGGAATTTGTCGCGTTGCTACTGAAGAAGCAGCTTGGACAGTATCTGTGGGAGCACCTACTCCTTCTAATGCAGTCTGAACCCCTCTAAGCTCTTCGGTTTTTATAACACTTTTTGCGGCAACTTGAGCGGCTTGTGCTTTTATTTTTGCCAAAGCACGTTCGAACGCTTCCATTCTTCGAAGTTTTTCATCCAATTCAGCAGTTCTTTGCGAAATTGTTTCTGCGAGAGTAAGATTCCCAGATTGTCTAAGCTCCTCTACCGCTGGCTCAACAGTTTCAGCTAATGAACCCGGAATATAGTCCGGCCTAAGATATCGGGGCAATAGATTAATTCGGTGGGTTGCTCTATCAGATAATCTTCTTGCAGCCGTGGCAGCAGATTCCGAACCTGGGGCAGCAGCATCTAAAGGTTCATCAAAAAAATCCGGAGCTAGATCATCAAATCCTGAAGGTGTCGAAGTGTCTAGGAGTGAACCTTCAACAGTACTTACTGCAGGAGTTTCAACCGCTTCTTCCATGGACTTTAAGTCAGCAATTATTTCTCGCAAGCCTAACGATCCTTTTTCAGCATAACCTGGCGCTCTTCCTAATCTAACTTCTTGATTTGCTAGTTCTTTGTCTAGTTCATCCAGATAATCAACAGACCATTCTCCAGGATCTGTGGTAATTCTTAGATCGTCCAAAATTCTTTCTGGA
>Ga0209542_10007586_pt1 | contig 20579 bp, 20 predicted proteins | sample RifCSPhighO2_01_FD_184028 | JGI IMG/M metagenome (GOLD analysis project Ga0209542, IMG submission 184028) | Soil microbial communities from Rifle, Colorado - Rifle CSP2_plank highO2_0.1 (SPAdes) (version 2) | ecosystem: Environmental > Terrestrial > Deep subsurface > Rock core/Sediment ...
AATTTTTGGCACAGAATTTAATACCAAGTTAATCGGAGAATTTAATATATTGAATTCTCTTGCCGCATTATCAGTCGGAGTTATGTATGGAATTGATCTGCCGACCATGAAGCCGGCCTTGGAATCAGTTAGCTACATTCCAGGAAGAATGGAATTTGTACAAAGAGAACCATTTGCAGTTGTTGTTGATTATGCTCATACGCCGGAGAGCTTAGAAAAAGTTTACCAAACCCTCAAAGATGCCCTTCGACAAGCTCAGGACACCCAACACATAGATAAGAGACTTATCTGTGTTCTTGGGGCGGCTGGAGGGGGAAGAGATAAATGGAAAAGACCAGAATTCGGTAGAATAGCATCCGAATATTGTGATGAGATAATTTTGACGAATGAGGATCCGTATGAAGAGAATCCAGAAACAATTATCGAGGATATTAAGAAGGGCTTCTCTCAACTACAAACTACAAACTACAAACTACAAACTATTTTGGACAGGAAAGAAGCTATAAAAAAGGCTATTTATATAGCAAGGCAGGGAGATATCGTGGTCATTACCGGAAAGGGTTCAGAGATATCTATGGTTTTAGTGGGAGGAGCGAAGATTCCTTGGTCTGATTGGCAGGTTGTATCTGATTTTTTGAATAAATAGAAATTCGTTTGACTCAGATAATACTCAGTGTATACTTTGCGGTATTCTAATCTTTGAAAAAGTGGAGCCGATTTGCCCACTAAAAAAGCCAGATCATGGTCCGGTCAGACGCGGGCATTGATATTATTAGATGCTAATATGCCTCCGATGGATGATTGTGATGGCGATTGTATTGATGAAGGTAGTCATTTATGTATGCATAGGTTCGGTTGCCCCGTAGAAATAATTAAGTGTGATTCAAGCGGCTTATTTAGGGGAGTTCCGGATTCGGATGTTGTTTTGTATTTTATTCATCTTATTATTTCAAAAGCGGATACATTTTTACTAGAACCTGATGTAAAATCTTTATTCATTATCCTTACGCGCGATAAAGATTTTATCGAGGATGCGCAGAAAGAATGGAAGGAATGTTCAGCCAGAAAAAAAAGACTAAATCCACATTTGAAAGTAGAGTTTTATAATAATCATATAGAAATCCGATTTATGACATTCTTCTTTGATTTAATGGTAGTAACGGTTGCCGGTGATGAGAATGGTGCTTGTCAGTCTCAATATAAGAATAGACAATCAGCTATAAAATTAGTGAATGATATACTGTTTTTAAATGGGGTCCGATAAGACCCCTTTTGTTTTAATTAAAAATTGCTAATATGTATATATTCCTATGTCTAGCGATAATAAAACTTCATTGAATAATTTACACGATGACCATCGTAATCCGGCTTTGTTCTGGCTATTGATAATAGTTCTTATGTTATTGATGGGTGGTGCTGTCATGATATTTTCTGAACCGAAATCCTCAGGCGATTTAGTATCTAATGCCTCTACTCCTACACCCGTTGAACGTGAACCGCGCTTTTATACGATAATATATAAAAGCGGCGTGTTTAGCCCGACTAATCTTAGAATTCATTCTGGAGATACTGTAAGATTCAAAAATGACAGCTATTTTGGCATTAAGATAATCTCAGATCAAACTAATAATCAGGTGCCTATATTTGATAGTGTTGGGAATATCCCGCAAGGAAGCTATTTCTCGTATACTTTTTCTGAAAAGGGTATTTTTGGTTATCATATTGATGAAAATCCGGAACAACAGGGAACGATTATAGTAAGATAATTTTACAATTTTCAATTTAAAATTTTCAATCAATGATTTAATGTCTCAATTTCTAAATTTAAGAATTGATTCATTTAAAATTCAATGAAAATTAAAAATTGATAATTAAAAAGTTATTTTGAAAAATCCTCTCACAATTAATATCGAGTCATCTTTAGGGGCCATATATCTATCAATGTTATCCATGTTTTTCATTGGTCTTATATTTATTGCAGTGAAAAATTTTGAGACTGATATGGATGTGGATATGATTATGAATATAAGCAACTCAATCAGTACTAGAAAGATGTCGCAGACTGAGTTAGTGTTATTGCGTGAGTGGATAAAGAATAGCGAAGTAGAAATCCCGGAGGGACAGGGTTATAAATATCTAATGCGTGAATATCCAAACCGGCCATGGCTACAGTAGAAAAATAATTTACAATTTTTAATTTTTAATTTTCAGTCAATGATTTAATGTTTTAATCTTAAATTTAAAAATTAATTCATTGAAAATTTTACATGGTTCTCAGGTTTAATTTATTTTGGAAAGAGATTGTTTTGTTTGCCCTTACGCTTATGATAGGGATTTTTTCGGCGTACTATAATTCAGCTACAATGGCGGTAAGTATAATTGAACCAAGCTCGTTTACTCTGAGAGATATTGTTATATTTGTGGTTTTTTTCGCAATTTTATTGACGGTCCTCCTTAAGTTTAAAAGAGTTGGTAATGTATCGTTCAAGTTCTTTTTAACATTGGTTGTATTCTCGGGTTCTCAGATAATCGCAGGTGCTATTGTGGCATCTTCCCAGGATTTGTTTGCAGCGCTGATTATTACCGCGGTATTTCTATATTTTAAGAATGTCTTTGTTCATAATATTGCGATGATTCTAGGAATTGCGGGCGTTTCCAGTTTTCTGGGTATAAGTATCTCACCTCAAATTGGCATTTTACTGCTTATCATGCTCTCCTTTTATGATATTTTTGCTGTTTATGTAAGTAAGCATATGGTCCGTCTTGCCGAGGGAATGGTAGGTAGCGGGGCTATATTTGGATTCATTATACCTTTTGATCTAAGAGACATCTTCTATCATAAAGAACAAGCTCGGGAAAAGATGGGTGAGAAGTTTATGATATTAGGCTCGGGTGATATCGGTTTGCCGGTAATAATGGTTAGTTCGGTTGCCGTGATATCATTAAGTCAGGCATTAATTACATCCACCTTTGTTCTAGTGGGTGTTTTTATAACCCATATTCTTTTTGTGAATCAGAGCGGACGAAGACCAATGGCTGCCTTACCACCAATAGCAACCCTAACAATAATAGGCTATCTAATCAGCGTGCTGACTAGATAGATAAATTTACCAATTTTCAATTTCCAATTTTCAGTCAATGATTTAATGTCTTAATTCTTAATTTAAAGATTGATTCATTGAAAATTCAATGAAAATTAAAAATTGATAATTAAAAATTTTACGTGAAATTATCTTTCTATGGAGCCGCACAACAGGTAACCGGTTCTAACTACCTCCTTGAAGTTAACGGCAATAAGATTTTAGTTGATTGCGGACTTTTTCAGGGATCCAGATATGCTGAAACTCTTAACTATGCCAACTTCCCATTTAGCCCGAAAGAAATTGATTATGTTTTTTTGACGCATAGCCATGCCGATCATTCGGGAAGGATACCTAAACTTTATAAAGATGGGTTTAGAGGTAAAATTTTTGCGACTAAGCCCACCGTCGATCTGTCTATAATTGCCCTGGATGATAATATTGAATTAATTAAGGAAGAGGCGAGAAAGGATGGACATGATCCATTATTCAGTTCCTCGGACCTTCATCAGGTATTTCTACTTGCCCACGGGGTTGACTATCAGGACGAAATTGATTTAAGACATGGAGTCAGAGCAGTTTTCTATGATGCCGGTCATATATTGGGTTCGGCGATTATTGAAATCAGCTGGAAGGATGAGGAGGGAAAGATAAGAAGTATTTATTTTTCAGGTGATTTGGGTAATTATCCGGTCCCTTTATTGAAGCATTATGACATGCCTAATGGAGCTGATTATATCGTAGTCGAGTCAACTTATGGTGATAGGCTCCATGGCGATAATAGTAAAAAGAAGGAAGATCTTAGGCGGGCTATTAAAACGACAGTAGAAAGGGGAGGTACTGTTATTGTTCCAACTTTTGCAATTGAGCGGACGCAGGAGTTATTATATGAGCTTAATGAGTTGATAGAGGGAAATCAGCTTCCTCGAGTTCCGGTTTTTCTGGATTCTCCCTTGGCTATTAAGCTAACCAAGGTTTATAAAAATTATGAAAATTATTTTAATAAGAATGTTGTCCGAGATATAAGGACCGGTGATGATATCTTTAATTTCCCTGGTCTTAGAATGACTTTCTCTTCTGAAGAATCTAGGGAAATAAATAAAATAAACGGCCCCAAGATAATAATTGCAGGTTCCGGAATGTCATTAGGGGGAAGAATTATTTACCATGAACAGCGTTATTTATCAGATCCTAAGTCATTAATTTTATTTGTAGGTTACCAGGTTAAGGGTTCTCCGGGCCGGCAGATATTGGATGGTAATAAAGAAGTTAGATTGCTTGGCCGAAATATCTCTATTAATTGCACCGTAGAGATGATAGAAGGATATTCTGCACATGCAGATCAGGGAATGCTGGTTGAATGGGTCGGCAAAGCTAAACAGGACGGGAATTTGAAAAAAGTCTTCGTAACTCATGGGGAATACAACTCAAGCATTGTACTTGGCCAAAAATTAGAGGACGAGCTAGGTGTGGAATGTAGCGTGCCGGGGAGTGGGGATAGCTTTGAGCTTGCCTAGTGCATCAACCCTGATAGAATAACTAGGCTTGAATAACCGGCCGCAAAATTATAAAATCTTAATAGTCCAATCTATTCCGCAGGATCGTAATTTACAATTTTCAATTTACAATTTTCAATCAATGATTTAATGTTTCAATTCTTAATTTAAAAATTGATTCATTGAAAATTCAATGAAAATTAAAAATTGATAATTAAAAATTTTTCGTGAAGTATAAATTTGTTGTTTCCGGATCTGCTGTTGTCGGGAATTGCTGCGCTGATATAAATGAGAAAGCATATGAGCTAGGTCGTGAAATTGTAAGAAACAATGGTATTTGTATTACCGGCGCAACTACCGGAGTGCCGCATGAAGCGGCAAGGGGAGCCAAGGATGAAGGCGGTATATCAATAGGAATATCTCCTGCAGCAACTTATGCTTCTCACGTTAAATCATATCGTTTACCTACGGATTATTTTGATTTTATTATTTATACAGGTTTTCATTATTCGGGTAGAAATCTTATTTTAACAAAAGCAGCTGATGCCGTTATTGTTGCGTGTGGTGGATACGGAACTTTGAACGAATTTACGATTGCTCTTGAAGATGAAAGACCGATTGGAGTTTTGACCGGAACCGGTGGCATATCTGACCACCTTAAGGACTTATTAGCAAAAGTCGATGATCCGCATAAGCATGGGACTGGAAGAGTATTTTTCAGCGATGATCCTAAAGAATTAATTCAGAAGCTGGTGGAACTTATTGACAAGGATAAAAAAGATGTTAAATTTGAAACTCCGGTAGGTGAATAACTAAAATTGTCCTTATTATCCCTGACTTATCTAATTAACTCATGCCCGAATTCATTGTTCTGGAAGATGATGTACGGCAGTAACAGCGGATTAATTAGTGGTTAGTGTACTTGGATAAATTGAATTCTTGTCATTCAAACTAAATAATAGCTTAGTTCAGGAGGAGTTACCTCTGATTGCCTTAAAAAATACCGTCCTGTTTCCTAAAGTTGTAATTCCTCTTATCGTGCAAAGACCTAAATCGGTCAATGCCCTGGAATCAGCCATGGCTAGCGATAGGGTCATCTTTTTTGTTACCCAGAAGAATATTGAAGATAACGCCAAAACATCCGATTTTTTTCAGGTAGGAACAATCGGAAGAGTGGTCGCCACTTTTAAACTACCCGATGGCTCATCTAAGATAGATGTTGAGGGACTGGCTCGAGCAGAAATAACAAATTTTGTAACTGAAGAACCTTTTTTTAAGGTTAAATATAGGCCAATTATCCCCGATACATCTATGGAGCAGTTGGGAGACAAAGCTTTAACTAGGCTTATTATAGATCAATTTAGGGCAATCTCTGAATTGAGGCCCTTTTCAAATGTTTCTCCGGAGATTATTCATATGATGTCTCAGCTTAAAGATGCCGATCAAATTATTAGTCTGATAACGATTAATCTAAATCTTGAAATTCAGGACCAACAGAGCATTCTTGAGTCAATTAATGTATATGACGCTCTTAAAAAGCTTAACTTCTTCCTTACCAGAGAGCTGGAGATACTTGAAGCTGAAAAGAGCGTTGTAAAGGAAACTAAAAAGCAGATTGGAAAGATGCAGAAGGAGTTATTTTTGCGTGAACAGCTTAAGAGCATTGAAAAAGAGCTAGGCGTAGAAGATGAAAAGGATGAATTTAATGTTATTAAGGGAAAAATAGATGGTGCAGGTATGCCTAAGAATGTGAAGATAAAGGCAGAGAAAGAACTTACTCGTTTATCTAAAATGCCCCCTTTTAGTCCAGAGGTATCTTTTTTGAGAGCATATCTTGATTGGCTTGTCGATTTACCGTGGTCAAAAAAGACTAGGGAGAATATAGACTTAAAAGAGGCTGAAAAAATATTAAATAAGGATCATTACGGATTAACGAAAGTAAAAGAAAGAATACTTGAATATCTTGCTGTTCAAAAGCAAGTGGGAAAGCTTAAGGGACCTATACTATGTCTTGTTGGTCCGCCAGGAACGGGGAAAACCTCAATCGGCCAGTCTATAGCCAGAGCTTTAGGGCGTAAATTTATTCGTGTTTCGCTGGGAGGAATCAGAGATGAGGCAGAAATAAGGGGCCATAGACGAACTTATATTGGGGCGCTTCCGGGTAGGATAATTCAGGGTATAAATACATCCGGTGTTAAAAATCCAGTATTTATGCTTGATGAAATTGATAAGCTTGGCATGGATTTCAGGGGCGATCCTTCATCGGCTCTTTTGGAAGCACTTGATCCTCAGCAGAATAATTCATTTTCGGACCATTATCTTGAGGTGCCATTTGATCTATCCGAGGTAATGTTTATCACAACCGCAAATATTCTCGATACAATTCCGCCTGCTCTGCGTGATCGATTGGAGATTATCTATTTTCCGGGTTATACCGAACAGGAGAAATTCCATATTGCAAAGAATTTTCTCATTCCGAAACTATTTACCGATCATGGCATGAAGAAAAAGGCGCTTGCTTTTAGTGATACAGGTTTGGCTGATATCGTTCAGAAGCATACAAGAGAATCTGGGGTTAGAGATCTTGAACGTCAGCTGGCTTCAGTAATAAGAAAGGTGACAAGGAAGCTTGTTGAAACTCCGTCGAATCGTCAAGTTACGATAACTAAAGATATAATTCATAAATATCTGGGACCGGCAAAATATTCTCATCAGATGGCAGAAACGAAAGATGAGGTCGGAGTGGTTACGGGCTTGGGCTGGACTCCTGTTGGAGGAGAGGTTTTTTCAATTGAAGTTGCTAAAATACCGGGGCGAGGAAAGTTAATTCTTACCGGTCAGCTGGGTACAGTTATGAAAGAATCGGCACAGGCAGCGTTAAGCTTTGCCAGAGCTTATGCTTCTAAGTTTGGTATTAAGGAGGATTTGTACAAAGATGATATCCATATTCACGTTCCTTCAGGTGCAACCAAAAAAGATGGTCCATCTGCTGGTACCGCCATGACCACTGCCCTTGTCTCCATATTTTTGGATAAACCGGTAAGAAAAGAAGTCTGCATGACTGGAGAGGTGACGTTGCGTGGAAAAGTTTTAGAAATCGGTGGAGTCAAGGAAAAAGTATTAGCAGCACACCGTGCGGGACTTAAGGTTGTTATTCTTCCAGCAGAAAATAAAAAAGATATGGAGGATATTCCGAAAGAAATAAAAAAGGACATGAAATTCTATTTTGCCAAAACAGTTGAAGATGCTCTAAGAATAGCTCTTAAGTAAAAGCTATTCTTATCCTGAGCTAAGTCGAACGGATAAAAATCGCTCTCAAATAAGTATTCGCTTTCTCCTTATCAATTTCTCATCCAGTTCGCAGTATCAACAAATTCTGCGATAATCCAGCTTGCGCAGGCAGGTTATCATTTTCTTGAATATAAAATTGAGGCCCTTTCGTAAAACTACATCCCAATTTTAATATTCACCTGCCTGCCGGTTTACCCGCCTTTGGAGGGCAGGCAGGTTGAATTTGTATTGAAGTTGCTCTAAGGATTCGAAATTGATAAGGCTACGCGAGCTGAGTGTGAATTCAATATCAATGAAGTTTGTTCCGGGGAGATAGGAATTGAATACCATGTGTGAGTGGATAATACTCGTTGTTTATTTTCTTTAAATATTTTAATCTTAATCCTATGAATCAGAATAGGGACAAAATGACATTAGAAAAATTAGCGGCGATGGTTGTCCGTGGATTTGATAAGGCGGTTACTAAAGAATATCTAGACGGCCGTATTAATGAGTTAGATATTAAATTGAGCAATCGAATTGATAAGCTAGATTTTGATATAAGCGAATTGCGTGATATCCTCGATCGATTTGAAGAAAATGATGTGTTCGATCTGCAAAAAAGAGTTAAAACCCTAGAACGTATAGTTAGGGTAATGGCCAAAAAATTAGTCCAATAAGATGTTATCCGATTTAGTATCAAAAATTGACTTTCAGACTATCGATGCTCTGTTAATTGCGGCCGTTTTGGGCGGTTTAATAGGATTTGAGCGTGAAAGATCGGGAAAGGTTGCAGGTTTAAGAACTCATTCACTCGTTTCTTTGGGGGCGGCGCTTCTTTCCCTGATATCAATCAGGATTTTCGAACTCTATCCTTCGGTAAACGGCCAATATGGTTTTGATTATCATCTTATTGCAAATATCATTGTCGGTATCGGTTTTATCGGTGCTGGAACGATTTTAAAAAAGGATAATCATATAGAAGGTACGACTACAGCGGCAAGTTTATGGGTGGTTGCGGCGATAGGCATCGCTGCAGGGATGGGACTTTATGTTGAGGCTATTATGACAACTATTGTTTCATATATAATTTTGGCAGGATTATGGATGGTTGAAAAATACTTAACTCGGGAAATAAGATATAAGGGAGAGGGTATCTTCGGTGAGCTTAAAGAGGGTGTTCATCATGTAGATATAAATTCAGAAAAGTAAAATGGCGCTATGGTTAAAAAATAGGCAGTTTCTTGGGGCGACTGCGCTTATGGTGGGAACTATGGTTGGAGTGGGTATCTTCGGGATACCTTTTTCGTTTGCAAAGGCCGGTTTTTTGATAGGATTAATATCTCTGGTAGCAATAGGGGCTATTACTTGGTTGTTAAATCTTATTTATGGGGAAATTGTGCTTAGAACCCATCAGAGACATCAAATAGTCGGTTATACTAAGAAATATTTAGGCGAGGGTTGGAAGCGGGTAATATTTTTTTCGATAATATTAAATACCTACGCGGCATTGCTGGCCTATGTAAGCATCTCGGGCGATTTCTTATCCAATGTTCTATCGAGTTTCTTTTTTATATCCTCAAGTTCGCTTAGTATGTGGTTTTTTGCTATTGCATCTTTATTAATTCTCTTTGGTATCAGAACAGTTGCATGGGTAGAGCTCGGATTATCTCTTATGTTTATCGCGGTTATATTCCTTATATTTGGCACGGGCTTTGATAAGATAAATTTTTCAAATTATGCATTTACAAATTATGAATTTTGGTTTTTTCCTTATGGTATTATGCTCTTTGCGTTTTCGGGTCTGGCGGCTATACCATTACAGAGGCAGATACTGGCTGAAAACGAAATAGGTCTTAGGAAATCTATTACACTTGCAGTTCTTGTTGCCGGTGTACTGTATCTTATTTTTGGATTTACTGTTTTAGGTATATCGGGTGAGGCGACTTCACCTGATGCCATCTCCGGCCTTATAGATTCTCTTGGCGGAAGAATAATATTTTTAGGTTCTTTATTCGGGGCTTTAGCTATAAGCACCTCATACCTTATGCTGGGAATATTTCTTCTCGAGGTTTTTCATCAAGACTATGGTTTAAATAGAAAAATTTCATGGTTTTTAGTTGTAACTCCGCCATTTGTTCTTTTCATGGGGGGATTAAGAAATTTTATTGATGTGATTAGTTTGGGAGGCGCGGTCGGTATCGGACTTGAAGCTATGGTACTGGTATTTGTATTTATGAAAGCAAAAAAAGAAGGGGATAGGATTCCTGAGTATAGTCTCTCAATTCCCGCCTGGGCTCTTTATCTTCTTGCTTTAGTTTTTGCCGGGGGACTCGTTTATACGCTTATTACGCGGTGATCGCCCTCACTCTCCTCATTTTTTAGTCCTAGTCGTCATATCAACAAATTCTACGATAATTTCTCATTTCCTTGAATATAAAATTGAGGCCCTTCCGTAAGACTGCATCCCAATTTTAGTATTCTACAGAAAATATCAAAATTATCCCTGCCTGCCGATTTACCCGCCTTTGGAGGGCAGGCAGGTTGAATTTGCGTTGAAGCTCCTCGAAGGATAAAAAATGAGGGGAGTTGCGCGATCACCACTCTTGGCAATAAAACGAAGAACCCCTGCTTGGCGCGATGCCTCGCAGGGGTTTGTGGGGCCTTACCTTCCCGGTTGAACCAGGATGGCAGAGAGGCCGCGAATGGCCCATGGAGTGAGCTGACTGCCGTAAGCGGTGACAGAGAACCCGTCTTGATCAGGCGTGATCCTGATAGTTGAGTTCTTTCCACGCTTATTCTCGATGAAGATTTCTCCAGACCCGTTTGTGTAAACGAGCGTGGTTCTATCCTCGAAGAGAATCGGGAAGTCGGCGTACCGGCTCCTGGACCTAGTTGTTTGTGCCATGTGTGCCTCCTTAGCTGTGAATTACGAAACTCTCTTTTCGTAATTCACAGCTCCTTAGTCGGCGAGATTGCCGAATAATTTTTGATGTTCTCGGCAACTTGGGAGCACATGAACAGTCAACTATACCTACCATTATACACCCAAAATATCATTTTGTCAAGGCTTTCGAGTTAATCCCTAAGTTATATAGTGAAAGATAGAGAAAGCGTAGAAAAATCACATCTTATAAAAGCGTAGCCTTGCCTTTTTTGAATCATTTGATTCCGAGCAGCCAGTCCTTAAAGAGCAGAGATGATTATTTTTCTGGGAACCGAATGGGGGTGGCCAGGCTCGGTCGGGATTTTGGCCGATCCGCATGGCCTGGCCGGGGGCAACCCACATTGGTCGGAAAAATAAGTCTCTGCGACTATAAGGACTCTACGAGGAATCCATGATGAATAAAAAGACGAGGCGATAGCTTTTATGCTTAGTAAAATCGAACAATATCTCTTTTATATCTTTGTATTTTCTATTCCTTTTCAGACGAGGAAGATTTTGTGGTATTCGGGGTGGAGGTTTGAGGAGTGGTCGTCGGTGAGCGTATATCTTACGGATGTACTGTTTTTCGTGCTCTTACTTTTTTGGGTTGTTAATTTTTTAAAGCAGGGTCGTAAATTTTCAATTTTTAATTTTCAATTTTCAATTAAATTACAATTTTTAAGTTCTAAACTCAAGAATCCTAATTTATATTTATTTTTGTTTATTATTATTTCCGCGATTTCTATAAAAAACTTTGATAACTATTCAATCAGCTGGTTTCAGTGGGGAAAATTGGTTGAATTTATTGTTTTTTATTATTATCTTTCCCGTTACGCTTTTTCAAAATTCGGGTTAAATGGATTTTTTTTGGCGATAATTACGAGCGGAGTTTTTCAATCAATCATCGCTTATTTTCAATACGCCAAACGTTCAAATATTGGTTTCAAATATCTCGGGGAGAGTTTCTTAAGTGCTGATTTACCAGGGGTAGCTTCTTTTATTATGCCGGATGGCGAAAAAATAATCCGTGCTTATGGAACGACTCCACATCCAAATGTTCTCGCAATATTTTTATTGACTGGTTTATTCGGTTTTTATTTGTCCTATCTTTATATCCATATTCATCGCGAGAAAAAACCATTAGCAGACGGAATGGATTGGTTTCTGGTCTCTTCTTATGTTGTGATGCTCTTTGGATTTTTATTCACTTTTTCAAGAACGATAATCTTTGCCTGGTTGATGTCATTCCTGGCAAGGTCTGTAATGTCCCTCAGAAAAAATTATATAAATATTTGGAGGATATTTTCCAGAGACAGGCTTTTTGTAGTGATAGTATCAAGTATGGCGGTTATGATAATATTCTCCTTTTTGTATCAGGATAAGATTATTAGTCGTTTACTCATTAATTCTGAGGATCAGGCGGTTCAGCTCAGAGGTTTTTACAATAGCGAAGTTATACATGGGAATATCAGTTATTTTGGAATAGGCACCGGTAACTTTATAAATTGGATGGTCAAAAACAATCCCTATCTTCCTTATTATGCATATCAACCAGTGCATAATATTTATCTGTTAATTTATTCCGAAAATGGAATTCTCGGGATATCAGCCTTTTTGCTTTTCTTATTCTTCTCGGGTAAAAGATTTTTGTTAAGTGATGCTTTTAAGAGATTTGATGGTTTGGCGGTATTCGTGTTTATCGGGACACTATTATTTATCGGTTTTTTTGATCATATGTTTTGGACACTTCAGCAGGGGAGATTTGTTTTTTGGTCGGCTTTGGCACTAGGAACATTTGTACTTGACAAAAACACTCAAAATTGATATAATGTAAGTACAATGCGGGTTTTTGGAGTCCACTGGACTCCTATGGAGGAAGTGATGGCTGATCAGGTTCGCGGAGGGGGCAAGAACAAGCAGGAGAAGAAGCAGACGGCGAAGGCGTGTCACGCGATGACGCCGGAACAGCGAAAGCTGTACGATCTGCGTCGCTCGCAGCGGAAGGTGAGGCCGTTCAACGGCTCAGTAGCGGGTCGTCAGCGTCGGTATCTGGCTCGCGTGGCGCGGGCCGAGGCGAAGCTCGTGACAGCCCGCGAGCGGTGGAACGCCCAGCGGGTGGCGGATGAACAGGCTGCCGCAGAAGCGGCCCGCAAGGCTCTGTTGTCGGCCAGAGCCAAGAAGGCGGCGGCGACCCGGGCGGCCAAGAAGGCCGCGAAACTCGCCGTCGTGCAGGCGGCACCGACCGAGTCGGTTTCGTAGAAGCCGACTCACAATCCCCAAGGGGCAATCATCTGATTGCCCCTCTTTTTATAAAAACATATTGAATATGTTTGATTACTGGAGTAAACTATTCAATGTTGTGTATATTTCTAAGAATAACTCTAAGACTGAGCTATTACGTCAAATCAAAGATGAAGTTTTGAACGGAGCTGCGCTCCCTCTTTATTCTGAAAGGAAAAAAAATAATGTTTTTCCGGTTATCGGTGAAGGAAGTCATGATGCAAAAATTATGTTTATCGGGGAAGCTCCCGGTAAAAATGAAGCTGAGCGTGGCATACCTTTTTGCGGTGCGTCCGGAAAAATTCTTGACCGGCTTTTTGAGCATGCCGGTATTCCTCGTGAAGATGTCTATGTTACGAATATAGTTAAAGATCGGCCTCCTTTAAATCGAGATCCTTCACCTGATGAGATTCTTGCTTATGGGCCTTATTTAGACAGACAAATTAAAATTATTCAACCGAAAATTATTGCTACGCTTGGCAGGTTTTCAATGGGGTATATAATGAAAAGATTCGGCCTCGAACAATCTTTAGAGTCAATAAGCAAGATGCATGGGAATATTTATGACGCAAAAACCAGTTTCGGTGCAGTAAAAATAGTTCCGCTATATCATCCCGCCGTTGCCGTATATGATGCAGGAAGAATGGGCGAATTACAGAAGGATTTTGAAGTACTGAAAAAATACTACTAATTTACATATCGATACGAATATACGAATTCGTAAATTTGTAAAGATTTGTAATTGGTAGGAGATATGGAAGCATTTTTAAATTTTTTGCAGGTATATTTTCCAATTATCTTTACTTTTAAGTATACTTTTCTTTTTTTGGGTGCGATGCTCGAGGGATTAAATACTATGGTTCTCGGTGGTTTCCTTATATCAACAAAAAGCATACCTTTTTTATCAACATTTATTGTATTTATAGCAGGCTATACCGTTAATGGTTACATTTGGTATGGAGTCGGGTATTATGCCGGATCTAAACCTTTGGATAGGTGGGTGCGTAAGGGTCCGAGAGGACAGAAGATAATTAATACCGTGCAGGAATATTTTGAGCGTCATAGCGGAAAGGCAATTATTATTACAAAGTTTACTTTTTCATTTACTATTGCTGCCATGATTATGGCCGGTTCCTTGAAATATAACTTACGTAGGTTCTCACTGTACAACTTTATAGGTTCTATAGGCTGGGTATCGCTTACGTTGTCAATTGGCTATTTTTTTGGTCAAAGCTATCGCTTCTTCATAGTTTATTTGAAAAATTTTTCATATTTTTTGATATTTCTTGGCGGTGCAGTAGCGCTTATTTATATTCTTAAACTTATCGTTATGTCGGCGTTCATTAAGACGCTGTTGGCCCATAAAAAGGTTCAGTATTATAAGGATAAAATAAGAAACGGGATAGATAAATTTATGGTAGATGAATAAATGTCGATTGTGACCTTAGGATGCTAGGATTGACTGATAATTTGGGTTGTTGATAACAATTGATGTAGAATACTGATTATGCTATAATTTATTCAATAATATGAAAATCAATACAAATACAAAAAAGCTGGCTTTTTTGTTAGTTTTAACCGTATTTATGGGTTTTTCAGGCGTTGCTTATGGTGCTTCTGGGGATACCCGCTATTTAGTTAAATCTCATTCTAACTTTTGGAAAAAGTCTTTTAGCGTCCGATATGAATTTAAAGATGGGTTTACTTCAGATTTGACTGATTGGCAGCTTAGATTAGCTAAAATATTTGGCGTTGAAGTGATCCCTGTAAAAAAGCTTAATATTTTGCCGGAATCAAATAATGTAGTCTCGGATGAGGCCGGAGTCGATATCTTGAAGAATAGACCCGTCATCGTACCGAGGACAAGGCCCGTACCTTCAGAAAATATTCCATGGGGCGTTAAATATGTTTATAACGATTTACTTTTAGAAAAAACTTCCGGAGGTGTTGATATTAATGTCGCTGTCTTAGATACGGGAGCTCTGATTTCTCATCCGGATTTAAAAAACAATATAGAACAATGTAAGGATTTCACTTTACTCAAAGCACCTGTAGCTGATGGAAAATGTGAAGATAAGAACGGACACGGAACTCATGTCGCCGGTATAATATCTGCAAATGGAGGAGAAGATGGTAAGGGAATATATGGAGTTGCACCGGAGGCTAGATTATTTGTTTATAAGGTTTGCGGTAACAATGGTTCCTGCTGGTCTGATGATATTGCAATTGCAATAAGAACTGCAGCCGATAATAAAGCGAATATTATTAACTTAAGTTTGGGAAGCGATTCTGAAAGTACGCTTATCTCAGATGCTATTGATTATGCTTTATCTAAAAATGTTCTTATATTTGCCGCAGCGGGTAACGACGGACCCGATGAAAAAAGCATAGATTATCCCGGAGCCAATGTAAACGTGGTAGCTGTCGGTGCTTTTGATTCTAATTATGATGTAGCAGGGTGGAGTTCTAGAGGAATTAATTTGAGTACTAAGCTAGGTGTTATTGAAGAAGGCGATTTAGAATTTGCCGCTCCGGGAGCAATAGTTGAATCAACATGGAAAGATGGAGGTTATGTTATTCTTTCAGGCACATCGATGGCGACCCCTCATATGGCTGGTTTAGCGGCTAAATTGTGGCAAAAGGACGCCGATGACCCCGATTCGGCTACAAGAGATATTCTTCGCACGTTTGCTAAGGATTTAGGAGAAGTCGGCGAAGATAATTTATCAGGTTACGGTTTCCCTCATTTGAAATAATTTTTTAAATTATCAGATACCAAAATCACCGCTATTGCGGTGATTTTGGTATCTGATAAAATGATTGTGTAGTCCATAATAAATTGATTACTCTATGAAAATAAACCATGTAATCCGAACGATGATAATATCTGATTTTTATCTCAATGCCGGATTGAGCTTATTTGGGCCTATATTTGCAATATTTATAACTCAACAGATTCACGGCGGAGATTTGAGAGTTGTCGGATTTGGAGCAGCGATTGCTCAAGTTGTAAAATGTATTTTCGAGATACCGATTGCACGCTATCTGGATAAAAATCACGGAGAGTATGATGATTTTATTTCTCTTCTGACGGGAAATATTCTCCTTGCTTCCGTTCCATTCCTTTACCTAGTTGCTTCAACCGTTAGCCATATTTATGCTATTCAGGCAGTTTTTGGATTATCTCTCGCACTTATTGTTCCCCCTTGGAATGCAATATTTTCAAGACACCTCGATAAATCACAGGAAAGTACCGAGTGGTCATTTGAATCCGTAGGCATAGGGATTGCCACCGCCGGTGCTGCGGCTGTTGGAGGTATAGTTGCTGAAAAATTTGGTTTTAAAACAGTATTTTTGATTGGTGGATTCTTGGCTATAATCGGAGCCGTTGAGCAAACAAGAATTTTTAGTGGTCTAAGGAAAAAGGTTAAAAGAGGGATGGTCAGGCCGGATATTTCTAAACCGGCTTAAATTTGTTGATATATAAGTTGAACGAGAAGCTTTCTAGAACCTTCCGTGAAATATCGGTTCTGCTTGAAATAAAAGGAGTAGCTTTTAAGCCCCAAGCATATGAGCATGCTGCATATTCCTTAAATTCGTTAGATGAAGATGTCGCAGAAATCTATGATAAGGGAGGTATCAAGGCGCTAGAAGAAATTCCCGGAATAGGCCAAGGGATAGCCGAAAAAATAGAGGAATATATTAAAACCGGGAAAATTAGGGAATATATTAAATTAAAGAAGGAATTTCCGGTAGATATTGAGTCGTTGCGTGCCGTTGAGGGGGTAGGTCCAAAAATGATTTTGAAGCTGTATAGGAAACTCGGGATTAAGAATTTGAATCAGTTGGAGAAATTTGCTAAAGCGAGAAGACTTAGAAATATTGAAGGAATGGGAGTAAAGACAGAGGAGAAAATTATTCATGGGATAGAGTTTCTTAAAAAATCAGGCAGTCGGATGGTTTTAGGATTTGCAATGCCTGTTTTTCGGAATATTTTAGATAAAATTAAAGGAATTGACGGTGTTAAAACAGCAGAATTTGCGGGCTCAGTCCGCCGAATGCAGGAAACAGTAGGGGATTTAGATATTTTAGCCATATCTACAAAACCATCGAAGGTGATGGATTTTTTTGTTTCCATGCCTGAAGTTGAAGCGGTTCATGCTCATGGTCCGACAAAATCATCGGTTCGTCTAAAAATCGGCATTGATGCTGATTTACGTGTGCTGTCACTTGAATCTTTTGGTGCTGCGCTTCAATATTTTACCGGCGATAAATATCACAATGTAAGGCTGAGGGAGATAGCAACCAAGTTAGGATACAAGCTCAATGAGTATGGGCTGTATAAAGGCAGTCGGTTGATAGCGGGTAGAACTGAAGAAGAAATTTATGACAAGCTCAATCTTAACTGGATGCCTCCGGAAATTAGAACAGGTAAAGATGAATTGGATCCGGATAATAATAAGAACCTTCCCGACCTGATAAAATATGATGATTTAAGGGGTGATTTACAGATACAGACAGATTGGACCGATGGAAAAAATACGATAAAAGAGATGGCTGAAGCGGCTCAAAAAAATGGTTTAGAATATATCTGCATAACCGACCATACGAAATCTCTTGCCATGACAGGTGGAAGCGACGATAAAAGACTCATTAGACAGATGGTAGAGATCGAGAAAATTCAGAAACAAGTACCTGGTATTAAGGTATTAAAAGGTGCCGAGGTGAATATTATGAAAGATGGTTCTCTCGATATAGATGATAAAACCCTTGCCCAGCTTGATGTTGTTGGAGTAGCCGTTCATTTTAATTTCAATATGTCGGAGGAAGATATGACAGGAAGAATTATAAGAGCAATGGAAAATCCTAATGTGGATATTATCTTCCATCCAACCGGTAGAATAATTAACAAAAGACCTGCCTATAAGGTAAATGTAGGGGAATTATTAAAAGTTGCTAAAAAAACGGGAACCGTGATGGAAATTGATGCTTTTCCAGACAGGCTTGATCTGAAAGATGAATATATACGAAAAGGGATTGAAATGGGAGTTAAATTTTCGATTGATTCAGATGCTCATAACATTAATCATTTTCAATATCTTGAATTTGGCATCGCTCAAGCCCGCCGTGGCTGGGCTACGAAGGCCGATGTTATAAATACCTATCCCTTGGAAGAGATGTTAAAATTATTGAAGTGATTTATCGAAATAAAATCTTAGGATGGTTATTGATTATTCTCGGAATAGCTATTGTTCTGACACCCTTTACCCCGGGTTCTATTTTACTAGTAATTGGTGCGGATATGGTTTTTAGCGATTATCCGGAGTGGATTAAATTCAAGAAAAAAGTAAAAAAATTATTTTGGAGTTAAATCCCTGCTTCCGTGTATGAATTTGGGGATAAAAAAAGACGATTTCTCGTCTTTTGTCAGTTAGTCTACTAATTCAAGTCGCGGATTCGGGTTATATTGTCTTCCGGCTTTTGTAATCGGTTCTCGGCCGACCATGACTATATCAGCGGTAAAATCACCGCCTCCTTTTAAGAGAGAACTTCCGCAACCATACGCATCGACCGGAACTCTTTTCTTTTCAAAGTATTCAATCTTTTCTACTGTAAATCCTCCGGAAACAACTATTTTAACATCCTGAAAACCATGTTTGTCCAGGACCGTTCTTACATTGCTAACCAGTATTGGATTTACGCCTGTAGGTTTTTCACTACCCATCTGATGGTTAAGGACAATGGAATTATCCACCATATTTTCAGAAGTATCCAACCGTACACCCCATAGCTTTAAACCTTCTGCTCGTAACCTATCAGCTACATCAAGAGAAGTTTTAACGCAGTCATTGTTAAAATCCACCAAGGATATGCATGGTATGTCGGGGTATCTTTGTGCGAAAGCAATCGTAGCGTCTACCGTATTACCATCAAAACAGGCAATTAGTGCATGAGGCATTGTTCCGGCACCCTTTCCCCCCCACCATTCACCCATGACATCAGTTGCAACGGCTTGTGCGCCTCCTATTGTAGCTGCATATCCGTCACCGGTTTGATTTTCGTAATGGTCAAATCTGTCAGCAAAGAAAAGTATTGGTTTTCCTTGTGCAGCCTTAACAACTCTGAATACATTTGTTGCTACCATTGTCCGACGGGCAAGAATACCGAGATAAACTGATTCTAAATGAGCAAAATTTTGAGGTAATCCTTTAATAGTCATTACAGTTTCCCATGGTGTTATGACATCTCCGTCGTAAAGCGATTTAATTTCGAGACTCTGATTGCTTAAGTTCCAATAGGAATCTAATAAGAGCTCCAACTCAATTTTTTGTTTCAATGCATCAAGCAGACATTTTTGATCAATTCTCTTGGGGTCGGAGATTAATTTTCTGATCATTCTGCCGAGGGTCACGTATTCATCGAATCGTTCATATGCCTGTTCAGGATCACGGTAATAACCGTTGCAGAGCTTTAGTACGGCAATGGCTTCATCGGTTCCGCATAAAACCGCATCCCTCTTTTGAAACACTTGCATTAGAACCTCTTTTTGATAATCTAAATCTTCTAGGATTTGTTTTTCTCTCCAGAAATATACTGCGCTGTAATATCCACGCCTGATTTTATGGATTGGTATATCGAATGTTTCAATCGGCAGACGCCGTTTAGCAGTCATCGTTTTCCTCATTCTGTTCGATTGATTTATGTAGCATTCTAAGCACATTTTTTGTAGTAGTGAATGTGGCTCCAGCTCTTCTCATCTCTTGAAGTGCAATATTCTCATCGCTTAGATCCAGTCCTCGTCTCAGGAGATATGAAATAATCTCTTTTATCTTAGGTTCGGATCTTCTAGGATCTTTTAGATTATTAATATTTACTGCCTTGCAGGCATCCGTTACTAGATATACTGGATATCTGTATTTATAAAGTGCATCAAGAACCGTAGCTTTTACGCAATAATCAGTAGCAAGCCCGCAAATAAATAGTGTATCAATTTGGAAGTATCGGAGATACTCTGCAAGAGGATGGCCATAGATTTGTCCGTCAAATGCAGAATAACCATCATCTTCGGTACCGGTGCCTTTTGACAGGACATAGGCGGTAGCCGGGTATTCAAGACGTGGATGGAATTTTGCTCCTTCTGTTTCTTGAATGCAGTGTACAGGCCACGGACCACCGGATTCGGCGAAGTGTTTTGTATTAGCAGGATGCCAGTCGCGAGACAAGAATATACGCCACTTTTTTTGATTAAATAATCTGGCGAGTTTATTCGATAATTCGGCTACTTTATTGCTATCCCTTACTGCAAGTGCTCCACCGGTGCAAAAATCATTCTGAATATCAACTTCGATTAATGCCGGGTTTTGTTTAGTAATCATTCCCACTCCTACGGTTGTTAAGGTATCGGTATCGAGCATATTTTACAATAAAAAAGAATAATTACAATAGCTATCTTCAGTTCAACTTCCTAATGCAATTCTTCTGATAGATTCTTGATAAAATATGGATATGCAAACATACAATCGCCTT
>Ga0209542_10007587_pt1 | contig 20578 bp, 17 predicted proteins | sample RifCSPhighO2_01_FD_184028 | JGI IMG/M metagenome (GOLD analysis project Ga0209542, IMG submission 184028) | Soil microbial communities from Rifle, Colorado - Rifle CSP2_plank highO2_0.1 (SPAdes) (version 2) | ecosystem: Environmental > Terrestrial > Deep subsurface > Rock core/Sediment ...
AATGTTCTATGAATAAAATATTCCAATCTTTAGGGCAAAGTCTTGAGAAAGTGCAGCCGTCAAAAAAAGCGTCCAAAGACGCCTTCCCAAGGCCACTCTTTCTGAAATTCTCCGTAAAAGAACAAGTTCTGTTTACTAAAAGGCTAGCAGTGCTTATTGGAGCGGGCGTACCTATCTTAAACGCCTTAAGAATTATGCGCGGACAAACGGCTTCTAAGGGAGCCAAATATATTATTACCAGGCTGCTTAATGAAATGGAGCGGGGCCAATTTTTATCTGCCAGTTTAAAACAATTTGAAAACATCTTCGGTGTTTTTGCCGTGAATATCATCCAAGTGGGAGAAATCAGCGGCACTTTACACAACAACTTGGAGTATCTTTCCGAAGAGCTAAAAAAGAAGATGGAATTGAGAAGGAAAATAACCTCAGCCTTTATTTATCCGGCTTTAATCGTCGTGGCAACCTTGGGTATTACCATACTCTTGACCGGCTATGTTTTCCCTCAGATTATCCCTATTTTCTCAAGCTTCAAAACCGAATTGCCCTGGAGTACCAAGGTCTTGATTGTTGTAAGTAACGTGATATCGCACGACTGGATGTATATCTTGTTGGGGATTTTTGTTTTCGTCGTCGGAACAATTTTATTACTACGTCTTCCTAAGCCCAAGTTGTGGTTTCATAAAAAGATACTGAAAATACCTTTAATCGGAACTATGCTTAAGGATTACTATCTGGCTAATTTTTGCCGTACTTTGGGTTTGCTTCTTAAAAGTGACGTGAAAATCATTGAAGCCATCAGAATTACCGCGAAGACATCCACCAACCTGGCTTATAAGAATCAGTTAAATACAATGTCGGAGCACGCCTTAAAAGGAGAGAGAATTTCGGAATATTTAAGTAAGCATCCCAACTTATTTCCTTCCATACTTACCGAAATGATAATAGTGGGAGAAGAGGTTGGGAACTTGAGCGGGAGCTTGCTCTATCTCTCCGCCATGTACGAAGATGAATTAAGTGACCTTTCTAAAAATTTATCTACCGTTATAGAGCCAGTACTTATGATTTTTATGGGGCTCATTGTCGGCTTTGTGGCCATTTCCATCATTGCTCCCATTTACGGCATCACACAAAATCTGCATCAATAGTTATGAAGACCGGCATTAAAAATGATTCTGGCTTTACGTTGACGGAAGTTTTGGTAGTTATGGGTATTGTCGCTTTAGGGTTAGGCATGGCCGCCGCTTTCGGCTTAAGCGATTATCATGCTTACGATTTCCGCGCCGAGCGCAACTTAGCCGTTTCCATATTACAAAAAGCTCGGGCGCAATCTATGTCCAATATCAACGATAAACCGCACGGGGTTTTTATTGATACCGCTAATAATCAATATGTAATTTTTGAGCCCGACCCAAATCCAATTTTTTTACCCAGCGGTTATAATCTTTCTGCAGGCAGCAACGAATATATAAACTTTTTAAATTCTAGCATTTCTCATACTGATATGACTTACGTTGTCTTTTCTCCAATTGATGGACAAACCACGTTCGATGTGGACCACCTGTCTTTAGACGGAATTAAATCCGTTATTTATGTTAATAGTGAAGGTCAAATCAGATGGACAAACTAAATAAGCAAAAAGGTTTCTCTACTATAGAGATTCTTATCGCTTTGGCCTTAAGCGCTTTAACCGTAACGGCGGTGACGAGCGTTGTTTTTGGGAGCCAGTCGGTGGCGGTTGATAGCCAAACTAATACCGAGGCCTTGCATATAGCGCAGGAAAATTTGGAAAGTGCTTTGGCAACCTCACGGGAAAATTATAATAACGTAGTTGCAGACCTAGTGGGCACTCCTTATTTAAATGGCAGCGCTACTCTGGATGTGCCCGTAAGTTTTTTGACTGCTTGTAGAAAGCAGGTAGTAAGCAGAGTTAATTGGATAGGAGAATATAACAGGAGCCAGACAATAGAGTTGGCTACGAACGTGACCAATGTTCCGTTGATGTTGGCATTAGGAGGTGTTTGCGATACTACTCCTCCGAGCGGCGGGTGGAATCCTCCAGCAACATACACATGCGGTAGATTTAATACGGGGGATCCAACGGCAGTTGATGTTTTGAATCGGATTGTGTATATGACAGCTGAAGTTGCGCCGTACATCTATATAACTGATTCTAATGGTGCTGTCTTTAATCCGCTCTGCCATAATGCACAAAATGTCCAGTTTGTTGCGTTTGCCAATGGATTTGACGACGGAGCCCAGTTAAACGATATAAAAGTTGCTCGTGCCAGTAATGGTAATGTCTATGCATACGTTGCTCGCGATACATCCACTAACCAATTCGAGGTTATTGATGTTAATGATATAAATAATCCTACTTCTGTTATTAAGCGGTCTTTAGCGGGCGTAGGTGGCTCTAATCCCGAAGGTTGGAAAGTTTACTATTATGACGGCAAGGCTTATATAGTCGCTCGCTATACAGCAGGACCGGAGTTCCATGTTTTTGACGTTTCTACGCCATGGATTCCGGGATCTATTCAAGAAATAGGCAGCGGTACAGAATTGGGTTTTACGGTAGAAGATTTTGTCGTGACGAAGAAAACCATAAGTGGCTCTCCTCACTATATCGCTTATATGGCTAGTGACGGCGATTCCAACGAGTTGTTGGTAGTGGATATTACTAATGTGCCTGGCAGTATTATCTCCACGCCGGCAGGAGATTTACTTGGCATTCAGAACGGAGCCAGTCTCTATTTGTTGAACGACCTGCTTTACTTTGGCAGAGACTCTACTCCTCCAGGATCTGATTTATACGTTTTTAACGTGCAAGACCCTCAAAATATAACTATTAGGGGGCAGCAAGATATTAACACTGGCGTTATTGGTATTGCCGTGACTGGTGACTTCGCCTTTTTGGGTACCCCGAAAGTCAGTAAAGAATTTCAAGCTTGGACTTCTAACCCAGATAGTATAACTCTGATAAGCCCATTCAACTTTCCTAACGTTATCAGCGGACACGGAGTGAGGTATGAAGACAACTGGGTATATTTGGCTAGTTCGAGTAATGACTCATTGAGAATTCTTTACAGTCCCTAAATTATGAAACGCGGCTTCACCTTAATAGAAACCTTAGTTTATTTAGGTCTCTTGGGCATAATGATGGCTGGGCTTTTGGGTTCAACCTTCGCCATTTTACAGAATACCGGCCGTACCCAAACCAAAGCTATGGTCCAGGAGGAGGGCAGTTTTTTACTGGCCAAGTTGAACTGGGTCATGACCGGAGCTGGTAACGTCACTCAACCTGCGTCAGGAAGTTCAGATGATACCCTATCTTTAACCAAGGGCGGCACAGTATATACCGTGTCTTTAAATAGTGGGGATTTAACTCTTCAAGGCTCGGCTTTAAACAATACTAATGTTACCGTTCTCGCTCCTACAACTTCACCAACCTTTGTGTTTACTCATACCGGCAGTGGCAGCGACCCCGAGTTCATTACCACTAGTTTTACTTTAGAAACCAAAACCCCGACAGGACAAATTTACAGTCAGGATTTTACGACTACAAAATATTTGCGCAAATGAAACCCGAAACTTTAAAAAAACAAGAAGGATTTATCGCTTTAATTTCTATTGTTCTCATTTTTTCTGCTCTTATTATTCTGGTTTCCCTTGTGAGCATCTCCGGTTTCTATGCCCGTTTCAATGTTTTAGATTACGAAAATAAAAAAATCAGTATGGGCTTGGCCGAGGCCTGTGGTGAAACTGCCTTAGTGAATTTAGCCAAAGACCCGACTGGTTATGGTTTGACTATTTCGTCTGCGGGCCAACAAATAACCGTTGATACCGGAAAAACTTGCAGAGTTTGTTCAGTGAGTACAACAAGCCCTTATACAATTCTTACCAGGGCATCCTACAAAAATACTTACACTAACTTATCAGTAAACGGAACCTTAGGAGTATCAAATTTTAACGTTACTTTATGGGACGAATTTTCAAACTATACCGGCAGCTGCACCTTACCTTAATAATTGACTTTCCTGGTTCAAGATGTTACAAAACTTTGTGTTAAAACGAATATTTATAAGTAAAGGTCGAGCTTTAGTTTAAAGTTAAAATAATGAACAAATTTAAAAAACAGCAAGGTTTTACCTTAATTGAGCTCTTGGTAGTTATCGGCATCATCGCCGTCTTAGCTGCCATCGTAATTATTGCTATTAACCCTGCCAGACAGTTCGCACAAGCTCGCAATACTCAGCGCACTAACGATGCTTCAGCGATACTCAATGCTATCGGTCAGAACATTGCGGACAACAAAGGCACTATTCCGGCTGTAATTACTACCACTAGCACAGAGATTAAGAAAACCGGAGGTATAGATCTTTGCAGCGCTTTAGTACCTACTTACGTATCATCATTGGCAATGGATCCGAGTTTGCCAAGCTCCGCTGGGATAACGGATTGCTCCCTCGACTATACGACCAATTATTATGTCGCAAAAGATGCAAGTGGTCGGATTACTGTCATTGCAAATGGAACTGAGATTCCACCAGCGTCTGCAGCTATTTCCATCACTCGCTAAAGATATTTCTTAACGTAAATATCTGATTAGAAACCTTCCACTTCGGAGGGTTTTTAGTTTATACAATACATAGGTTGAACTTTTCGTTAGGCAGGTTATTATAAAAGCACAGGCGGTTAAGTTCCTTTAAATAGAAGTTCCCGCAAGGAGCCTAATATTATGTCGACGCCCTTAATTATTAATTAATTGAGGGTATCGATTTCGATGCCCTCTTTATTATCCCCATGAACGTACAAGATACCCGTTCTCCTGTAGGTTATATGGACGAAAAATTTTTCGCCCACCCGTTGGAGAAGAGGATGGCAGTCATGTTAGATAGAAAAGGCATCGGGTATAGGTACCGTGTTCCGGTCCATGTGATAAGAGACGGGGAAGAACGTGAAACTGAAATAGATTTCATTCTTTTCTCCCCTATCTATGTCAGGGGCTATGGCTTGGTGAAATACATCGAAATGAAGAATAAGATGAGCAAGTCAGCCAGACAACAGCAAGTCCTCTTGAAAGACAATGGTTACGTGACTTTAATTGTCACAGCAAAACTAATGGAAGTCTTTGAGAAGAATGGATTTCTGGAAAGAAGAAAGGTACCAACTCCGGTTGCGGATTAAATGGATAAGCGGTCTCTTTGGAGACCGCTTTCGGTTTCTTTGCCCCCAAACTTAATATTGACAGACAGACATAAACATTGTATTAATAAATCATTATTAATGTTCCTTTAAAAACGTTGTCCTAATACGGACGACGGAAACGGAACGATTATTATTAGGGTTTCTTAATAACACTTCGTTCTTTTCTGTCTTTTATTTTTAGGGCAGGAAAGCGAAACAAAATATCTATGTCAGAAAAACATGATAGCTGGCTTCGTTGGGGGATTCTATTTCTCATCATAGCTGTCGCGGTACTGGCAATTTATGCCTCATACCGATTGAGCCATGTCGTGAATCCGACTCTTGATAACATCACTTTAGAGGTTAAAGTCCTCTCCGGTGAGAAGAGTATTTTGAGTCAGACTTCCGACAAGCTTGAGCTTGTCTCTCCGGCTGAATATCAAGTCACTTGGTTAGCCCCTAAAGGAGCCAATTGCTGGTATTCCGTGGATGATGAACGCACTGAGTTGTATGGAGGAAATTCCGTGCTTCACATTATTGTGAAAGACGGAGAGTTCGAAGAGAGTTATGGTTTGGTTTGTACTTCTTCAAGTGAAGATGTGATATCTAAGCACATCGACGTAAAAGTCTACGAACCCTATAACCCGGAAACGGACCGCAAAAAAGGATAGCTTTCCCTAGGGGCCTTTGGGCTAAATAAAACAACCCGGTTTACGGACCAGGTTGTTTTTATTTCTACTTGACTTTTGTGAATATTTATTGTATTCTAAAAACATTAATAGTGTTCATTAAAATAAATTAAAGCCAATCTTTTTGGCGGCATCATATAACACCTTAATCAAGGTCGAATTAATTAATCATTAATAACTTTTGCCGTCCCGAAGATTGCTTTTGGGATGGTTAAGCACTTAAACTTATGAGACTTATAAAATTCTTGAGACTTACTTCCGGTAAGAATCACGCGATTTACGAGACGGACAAGGGCACAATAGTCAGAAAGCCTATTGGCCAAATAGTGACACCTTTTTACTGGGACGCAAAGAGCGTAATAGCTTTGATAGCTATGATTATTGTAGCGGCTTTGCTCTGGTCGATTCCGGTCGTAGCTTGGATTAAGTTCTAACGAACTTAACGCACACTCCCAATAGTTTGGCAAAACCGAAACACTCCGTTTTAAACCGGAGTGTTTTCTATTTGATCCCACACTTTTTATATCTATCTATAAAAGGTGCGGGGTTGACACTACTTATCAAATTGTTGTTTATTGTATCTACCGCTTGTTCATTAACATATTAGGAAACAACGCGGCATAAGGTCGATTTACCAGATTTAAATTAACTTACCCGAATCAATAAGGGCGAGTACTCCTATGAAGAACAACACTGTCTTCTGGGCCATAATCTTAATTATGGGTTTGGGTTTCGGGACTCTTATGTATTGGTATGGTGATACTAAGGTTGCTCTAGAACCAAGTAATGGTATTCTCTATCGTCAGATTACGAATGGCAGGGTAGGAGTAAATTGCTACGATGAAACCGGAGCGAAAGTTATTGCTCCTTCAAGAGTTTCACAAATATTGGGTCCAGAATGGACTCCAATAGCAAAGCTCGATGGCACTGGCCATACTTATAGCATAGCCTGCTATCACTACCGGTCGTTAAGTAACGCCCAACCGATTGCTGCGAGTTTCCCTGATCAATGATGATCACAAAACAGGTCTTGGAAAGGTAAACTCCGATCCCAATAGGAGTTAAGGTGCCCCTTTCCAGGCCTGTTTTTTGTTTATAATCTCGTCAGGTGAAATATCAATTATTTTTACTGTTTATGTTATAATTTTGAAAATGAGTAGGAAAATATACTTTGCGTTTCTAACTTTAGTTGTCACCTTACCGGCTGTTTTCTACGGTGCGCAGCTTGTGTCCGCTCATTCCGGCGGTGGCACTTCGGCTCACGGTGAAACGGTAGATATAAAAGTCCAACGTATAGAAGTGACACCCCCCGGTGGAACTATGCAAATTCTTTTATCCAGTCCTTCCGATGGTCCAGTGACCATAAACGTGGGGTTGGATGATTACCTATATATTTCCACGAGAATTACTACCACTACGACAGATTCTTGGACGGATAATATAAATCCCTTTGCCGAAAATTGGCCTGATATAGGCGAATGTGTTGATTGGGCTGTGAGTACGGCTTTTGACGGTTCGCCCAACGACACCTTCGACCATGCCACAGGCACCAAAGTTAGGAATTTTCTTAGCGCTTGGGACGGCGTAGTGGATACGCAAATAATTGCCAATGTAACTTGCGCCTTCGGCTCATACTCTTTCTCCGACCCTCACAAACTTTATGATGAAGTGACCATAATAGTAAAAGGGAAAGGTTCTCCTCCGCCACCTGGCGCTCCGACCCTAACTCTTACCGCCAACCCCACGTCCATTACTTCGGGTCAATCAACAACTGTTTCTTGGAGTTCAACCAATACCACCAGTTGCACCGGTAGCCGTGGAGGCAGCTATCCGACGTCAGGTTCTTTTGTAGATAGTCCATCATCTACTATTACCTATGGCATGACCTGCACCGGTCCGGGAGGAAGTGTTACGAAAAGCGTGACGGTTACCGTTGGCGCTGTAGCCAACCGCGCCCCCGTGGGTTATCACGATACTGTTAATAATTCTACTTGCCGCACGACGGGTTGGGCTTACGACCCGGACAGTTCTTCCACGAGCATTGCTGTCCATATTTACAGAGATGGCCCAGCTGGCGGTGGGGGCACTATTTTAGACAGCTTTCCCACCAATGTCTTCCGTTCGGATGTGAACTCCACCTACGGCGTTTCCGGCAATCATGGATTTGACGCGAGCCTCTCCTCTTATATTGCCGACGGCATAAGCCATCCTCTATATGTGTATGCCATCGACGCTACCGGAGGCGCGAACCCCTTACTCAACAATTCCCCACGAACAATTCAATGCGCGGCAGCCGTCGGTCCGCAGCCAGGGGTGGATATTAAGGGGCAATAAAAAGTGGCATATAAAAATAAAAAGTTAATTTTTCTAATACCTTTAGGAGTTTTAATTGTTGTTTCGTCTGTTATGACCGCTCAGTATGTTAGTGCCATTGCGGTTGGCAACACCATTCAATTTACTGCCAATACTAACATCCGCTCTTGTGCCAGCACCAGCTGCGGCATTATCACAACTGCTTCATCCGGATCAACAGCCTCGGTTATTGGTGGACCTCAATACGCCAACGGTTACCAGTGGTGGAACGTTCGTCTTTCTTCCGGCACTACCGGATGGGCGGTTAGTAATTGGATGACAGTTGTCTCTTCTTCTCCGCCAACTCTTTCCGTCTCCGTTAACCCAAGTTCTATTACCGCTGGGCAATCAACAACTTTTTCCTGGTCTTCAAGTAATGCCACCAGCTGCACCGGTAGCCGTGGAGGAAGCTACCCAACCTCAGGGTCGTTTGTTGATTACCCATCTTCCACGACAACTTATGGTATGACTTGCACCGGTTCTGGCGGAAGTATCACACGAAGCGCGACTGTGACTGTTTCTGCAGTAGTTAATCCTCCTACTTTAAGTGTCTCCGTTAACCCAAGTTCTATTACCGCTGGGCAATCAACAACTTTTTCCTGGTCTTCAAGTAATGCCACCAGCTGCACGGGCAGCCGTGGAGGAAGCTACCCAACCTCAGGGTCGTTTGTTGATTACCCGAGCGTGACTACAACCTATGGCCTGACTTGTACCGGTCCGGGTGGCAGCGTCACTCGGAGCGCGACTGTAACTGTTTCTGCTTCCTCACCGCCGGTGGTAGCTATTACTTCAAGCGCTTCTTCTATCAACGCTGGCCAATCTGTTACTTTGGGCTGGGGCACATCCAATGCCACCAGCTGTACCGGTTCAGCTTCTCCAGCGGACTCTAATTGGTCCGGCAGCATTACCCCGGTGGGAGGTGGTAGTAGGTCTGTAAGTCCAACACAAACCACTACTTACACGCTTAGTTGTTCCGGTCCGGGCGGGAGCGCCTCAAATAGCGTTACGATTACGGTAATTCCGCCGGTAGGTCCGACAACCTGTACGTCTTCCGGAAGCAGTTCTATTTCCAAGTTGGTTAATCAGAGCTTCACAATTAATTGGTGCGCCATAAATGTTTCCAGTTGGAGTGCTTCCGGACCGGGGCTTTCAAGAAGCGGTGGTGCGGTCGGCAGTACTGCGCAACAATTTAACTCGTCTCTAACTCTGTCGTCTCCAGGTACTTATATTTACAACATCGTTGGCAACGGCGCGACTACCGTTACCAGGTCTATGGTAGTGACAATTTCTTCGGCCTCCACTCTTACCATAAATCTTTCCGCCAATCCCACATCCATTAATACCGGACAGTCTTCCACACTAACTTGGTCAACAACTAACGCGACAAGTTGCAGTGCTTCCGGTGGCTGGAGCGGTGGCAAATCAACTTCCGGGTCCGAGTCCGTGTCACCGGGTTCCACGACTACCTATACTCTTAATTGTTCCGGTCCAAGCGGTAGTGCTTCGAGAGATGTTACCGTTACCGTTCTGCCGCCGGTAACTCCAGAAGCCCCACCGTCGGTGGAAATCAGGGCAGATTAAATTCCAATGAATATGAAGAAAGTAATAATCACATCGTTCATCATCGTCCTGTTTCTGACCCCAATATTTATATTTGCCACTCCGGAAACGGCGCAGGCCCAAGGATGCGCCAACTCCTGGTATCTTTCCGCTTGGAGTTCAACCGGTTGCGGGACGTGGGCGCAACAGCCGGTACTTATGATTGATTGTTCGAACTATGTTTATTCCACTCCACAGCCATACATCAACCAACTTCAACAACTAAAAGCGATGGGATGGACTGGGCCGCTCGATTTGATGATTAGCCAATTACAAAGTGTAATACCGGAGTTTAGCGCGACGGTCAACATTAATTTTTCTGCCAACCCCAGTTCAATCGCAAGAACTCAATCCTCAAGCCTTTCCTGGTCGTCCTGGTCGTCCTGGTCAGGGGACCCCGTCTACACCTGTAGCGCTTCCGGAGCCTGGAGTGGCAACAAATCAATATCCGGTTCCCAAACCGTTTCCCCGATTTCAACTTCCACTTACAGCTTGAGTTGCTCTAATTATTGTCGGAGCGCATCCAAAAGCACGACCGTGACTGTTACCGCGCCGCCGGCGGTACCACTCAGCGTTTCTGGCAGGAGGGGGACGATAATTAAAACTGTCAACGAAATGTTTACTATTTATTGGGGTACGGCAAATGTTGTAAGCGGTACCGTGAGCGGCCCGGGCCTTCCAAGCAGAGATGTCTTAGCCGGCGCTTCGCCTATATACGGATCATCAACTTTATCGCAACCCACCCCCGGGACTTATGTTTATACGATTAACGGTCTCGGGCCCAACGGAGAAACTAAAACCGATTCGGTAACCGTCATGGTAAACGCTCCACTATCGCCGCCGGCGTGTACCATAGACGCAAGCCCCAAATTACTTGTCATGCCTCAAAACACCTCTACGCTAACTTGGTCGTGTGATAGGGTTGTAAGCGGTTGCACTATAAGCGATAACAATGCCAGTACGACGGATATAGGAGCGGTAGCTTCAAGCGGCAGCGGTAATACGCCGGCAATTGATGCAACCACCACTTTCACCCTACAGTGCCCAACCGCGCCAGATGTCTCGGTAATAGTAAAGTTCTTCAACTTATACCTTAAAGAAATAATTCCGCAATAAAAATTATGAATGGAAACAACTTAAAATTAATAATAGGAATAATAGTAGCAACACTACTGGTTGTTGCCGGTCTCTATTATTACGTGGCAATTTACGGCAGCTCTCCTTACAATGCGGCCGAGATAGATATTCCTAACGTTGAGACGCCGCCACAACCTTCCAGCACTGGCACTTCTGGTGGTGATGGTGGTGGTGGCTCACCACCATAGACGCATTACTTACTTGCTTGAGAAAAGAACACCTTCTTCCACAGATATATAGTAATTACTTGTCTTTTCTGCTATAATTGCTATTATAAGTTCATATAAAAAGGTCGAATTTAGTCAGAAAACAGAAAATATAAACTAATGATAATTCAAAACTGGGCTGACCTATTATATTTCTCCTTCCAACAGGTATGGGGACAATTCATCGGATTTGTTCCGTCACTCGTGGGAGCTTTAATAGTCTTAATAGTTGGTCTCATTTTTGCCTCCGTTCTAGCATCGTTGCTCGAAAAGGTTGTTGGTACTCTTAAAGTTGACAAAGCTTTATCGAGAGCTGGTATCGGAGAATACGTTGAAAGAGCTGGCTTAGACTTGAATACCGGAAAGTTCTTGGGTCAAGTGCTTTATTGGCTCGTGGTTATAATCGTCATTATGACGATCTCTAACTTTTTAGGTTTGAATGATTTATCATTCTTCCTCTTTAACGCGCTGAGCTATGTCGGCCATGTAATTGTTGGAGTTGCTATCATGCTTGCTACCGTTATTTTAGCTAACTTCTTAAGAAGAGTTGTAAAAGCTTCAGTAATGAGTGCAAAACTTCACGCTGCCGGTTTTCTTAGCACGCTTGCCTGGTGGTCCGTAATTGTTTTCGGTCTTGTCATCGCCTTAGATCAAATAGGCGTGAACACTATCATCATACAAACCGTGATTACCGGTATCATTGCCATGTTTGCCATCGCTGGCGGCATCGCTTTCGGATTGGGTGGGAAGGATTATGCTTCTAACTTGATTCAGAAATTCAGAGATAACGTCGAGCACAGATAAGCTCAAGCTTAGTCATGTTCGATAAAAAGCCCCCACCTTAAATGGGGGCTTTTTAGTCGGGCTCTATCGGTATTGACCGTTTTAGGGACAAACCTCTAACGGGCCTGCCTTGCCCTGCCTACCGGCAGGCAGGCGGTAGGCAGGGTTGACACTATCAGGCTCTTACCAATATAATTAGCCACGGAATGATACGAACGAGCAAACTATTAAGCGGCTGAAACCAGAAGCATTTTAGTGCGTTCTTGGCCGCTATAGAAAGCGGCCTTTTCTGTCCCTCCTGTATTTTAAAAACTGAATATAATTAATCATTAAATTAATTAAGCAATCTTTCAAAATTTTTTGAAAGAATTAGGTAATAAGCATTTAAATGATCGGTTTCTCGAAATTAAAAGTTAGACACCCTCTGTTTAAATCCAACGATTATTGGCCAAAGAGATTTTCACTCTTTGGCAAGGCATGAGAAGCGATGTGTGTCTTTAGACACGTGAGCGACGAAGAACGAAGCCAAAAGGGAAAATATCCTGGCTCATTTTAGAGAAGCTCAAAATTAAGCGATCTCTTTGTTGCTCCTCCTCGGCGTAACGCAAGGCTACGCCTTCGTCGTCGCGCCGCGAGCTCATCTTAACTTTGAGCTTCCAATATATCGGTGTATTTAAACAGAGGGTGTCGATTAAGGGCGTAGGGAGGATGCCTTGACACAAAGTAGCGATGAAGGACGCCGCGTAGCAGCGATATGCCTCGGGTAGGTGCGTAGCAACCTGTGATCCGGGGATTTCCGAATGGGGAAACCTATTAAGGTAAAACCTTAATTTCACCATACATAAGATGTGGTGAAGCACACCCGCTGAAGTAAAACATTTCAGTAAGCGGAGGAGAGTAGAACGAACGTTATTCCCTTAGTAGCGGCGAGCGAAAAGGGATCAGCCCAAACTTCTTAAATAGTAGTTTCTATTACTTAAGGAGGGTAGTAAGATAAAAACATTTTTCTGTTCGAAAAGCTTTGGACAGAAGAGAGGAGTTACAAATTCATTTGTTAGCCGAATGGGCTGGAAAGCCCAATCGTAGAAGGTGATAATCCTGTAGGCGAAAATAAATGAACTCTTCGTTTTTAATCTTGAGTACTTCGATGAACGAAAGCATCGGAGGAATCATCCCGGACTATCGGGAAAGGCTAAATATACTTTGTGATCGATAGTGAACAAGTACCGTGAGGGAAAGGTGAAAAGTAGTCCGGCGAGGACAGTGAAATAGACCTGAAACCCTATGCCTACAAGGACTCGAGGCCCGCAAGGGTGACGAGGTGCCTATTGAAGAATGAACCAACGAGTTTATGTATGTTGCGAGTCTAAGTTCCTTATTGGAATGGAGGCAAAGCGAAAGCGAGTGTTAACAGCGCGTCTAGCAGCATGCGTAAGACCCGAAGCCAAGCGAGCTTGCCTTGGGCAGGATGAACTCTGGAGAAATCCAGAGGGAGGTCCGAACCGGTGGGTGGTGCAAAACCCTCGGATGACTTGAGGTAAGAAGTGAAAAGCTAATCGAGCTTGGTAATAGCTGGTTCTCTCCGAAACAGTTTTAGGACTGGCGCTTAATGTTCCTTATTGGGGGTAGAGCACTGGATGGGCTTGACAGGTCGCAAGGCCGCAAGCCCAATCAAACTCCGAATACCAGTAAGCTAAAGTTAAGTAGTTAGACTGCGGGGGCTAAGCTCCGTGGTCGCGAGGGAAAAAGCCCAGATCGTCGTCTAAGGTCCCTAAATTCATGCTGAGTGTAAAAGGTAGTCGTTTGCCTTCGACAGATAGGAGGTTGGCTTAGAGGTAGCCATCCTTTAAAGAGTGTGTAACAACTCACTATTCAATGGCCGGCGGCGCCGAAAATGTACCGGGGCTAAGCATGATACCGAAGACACGAATGAGTACGTAATTCGTTATGTACTCGTGGTAGGAGAGCATTTCCAGGGCGGTGAAGGTCGACCCGTGAGGGCGACTGGAGCGCTGGGAAGAGAGAATGTTGGTATGAGTAGCCCACTAAATTGGTGAGAAACCGATTCCCCGAAAATCCAAGGTTTCCGTGACAATGGCAATCAGTCACGGGTTAGGCGGCCCTAAGGCAATGGCGAAAGCCGCAGCTGATGGACAGCAGGTTAATATTCCTGCTCTGCCGTTTTTTGTGATGGAGTGACGAAGGAAATATAGTCTAGCGCCTTAATGGTTTGGCGTTATTAGCTTCAGAGTTCTCTGACCGGCAAATCCGTTAGAGTGTCTTTAATGACGACCTCATAGCAGATTGAAGATCTGGTTTTTACCAGGTCGACTAGACAGAAGAGCCTTCCTAGAAAACCTTCTAAACTTAGAAAAACGGCATCCGTACCGTAATCCGACACTGGTGGATAGGGCGAGAAGCCCAAGGGGTACGAGTGATTTATCTTTAAGGAACTCGGCAAAAAAGCGGCCGTACCTTTGGTATAAGGCCTTCCCGCAGCAATGCGGGACGCAGTGAAAGTCTCTCTGGCGACTGTTTAACAAAAACACAGCTCCATGCGAACTCGTAAGAGGATGTATATGGGGTGACACCTGACCGATGCGAGAAGGTCAAGCTTGGAGGTGGTATGACGCAAGTTGTACTGCTTACTGAGTTAAGCCCTCGTCAATGTCAGCGGTAACTATAACCGTTCTAAGGTAGCGCAATTCCTTTTCGGGTAAGTTCCGAAGCGCACGAATGGTGTAACGATCGGAGAACTGTCTCAAAGATAAGCTCGGCGAAAATGCGATTCCCGTGAAGACGCGGGATACCTGTAGCGGGACGAAAAGACCCCGGGAGCTTTACTGTAGCTTGGTATTGGCTCTAGGACTTGGATACGTAGCGTAGTGGTGAGCCTTTGAAGTGTGGATTTCGGTTCATGTGGAGGCGACGATGAAACAGCCATTTTTCAAGTTTTAGATTCTAACCTGAAGGGCAAAAACCTTTGGGGACAGTGCCTGGTGGGCAGTTTTAATGGGGCGTTATCCTCCTAAAGAGTAACGGAGGAGTTTATTAAGGTCAGCTTAGCGCGGATGGAAATCGCGCTGGACGTGTAAATGCACAAGCTGGCTTAACTGCAAGACCCACAAGTCAAGCAGGTGCGAAAGCAGAAATTAGCGACCCGACGGCACTTCATAGAAAGGCCGGAGACAACGGATAAAAGTTACCCCGGGGATAACAGGCTGGTGTTGTCCGAGAGTCCCTATCGACGACAACGCTCGGCACCTCGATGTCGGCTCGCCCTAGCGCGGGGCTGGAGAAGGTCCCAAGCGTATGGCTGTTCGCCATTTAAAAGGGCACGTGAGCTGGGTTCAAACCGTCGTGAGACAGGTTGGTCTCTATCTGCTACAGGCGTTTAACACTTGAGTGAAGTCGTCCCTAGTACGAGAGGACCGGGATGAACGAACCTCTGGTCTACTGGCTTTGGTACCAACTGAAGCGCCAGGTAGCTACGTTCGGAACGGATAAGCGCTGAAAGCATATAAGCGCGAAGCCAATCACAAGATTAGGTGTAGGATCCTGGGAGACTACCAGGTTGATAGGCTCTAGGTGTAAGGCCCGTAAGGGTTTTAGCCGAGGAGTACTAATAATCCGATCAAACTTTTCAAACGCTCTCTATAGAAATACAATATATCGCTGTATTTCTATGGAGAGCATAGAGAAACCGATCATTTACATGCTCGTTACCTTTACATTAATTTAAATAGGTTTTTATTTGCCGGTGTTTTATTTGCGTGTGGCCCACCTCTTCCCATTCCGAACAGAGAAGTGAAAGTGCGCAAGGCTGATGATACTCTTCAAAAGGGAAAGTAGGCTATGCCGGCATATAAAAGCCTATTTTTATTTAAACAACGGGGCTATTAAGCCCCAACTTCATATTTTATTAAATTACGTTTAGAATCTAATTGTGAGACGATTCTTGAAACAGTTACTCTATGGATTATTTTACCTCTCTATTTTTGGTGGCCTTGGTTTCGGTATCTACCGTTTTTATCTGGTTCCTGTATCTAGCTGTTTTGATAGTATCCAAAACCAGGGTGAAGAGTCTCTTGATTGCGGCGGTCCCTGTATCCCTTGCGAGCTCAAAACTTTAAAGTTACAAGTCGACGAACCCAAGATTTTTAGCACGGGCGGTTCGAGATCCACAATTGTCGTCCAGGTTACCGACCCCAGTTTAAACTTCGGCCTGAAGGAGTTCGATTATGAATTTCATATTTTTAGTTCTTTCGGAACATTACTGGCCAAACTTAACGGGCAGTCCTATATATCCACTAGCGAAACCAAATATTTAACTATGGCGGGAGTTGATTTGAAGAGAACCGATATAAGTAAAGTTGTTGTGAACATCCCTGTGCAAGATTGGGTTACCAAAGATAAACTACTTATTTATAACCTGAAGTTTACGGGAGTTAAGACGACCCCCCTAGCTCAAACCGTTCAGATAACCGGTAAATTAGTTAACGACTCATCCGCGAGTTATGGCGCCACGACTTTAACCGGAGTACTTTTTAATAAGAAAGGGGATATCGTGAATGCTTCTACCACTAAAATTGATAGCGTAGAGGCTTTTAGTGAGACGCCCTTCACGATTTTCTTCCCCAATTTGAATGTGGCGGAAGTTAATTTGGGCTCGACTAAAGTATCATATGAAATTAACCGATAAGCTGGATTTCTGGCTTTTAGGCCCGGTGCTCTATTTGATGTTTGCCGGGCTTTTAATTATTTACTCAATTGACATCAACCTTTTCTTTAAACAGCTCATTTGGGTTCTCTTGGGCATAGCGGTTATATTTAGTTTCCATTATTTCAACCTCCGGGCCATTTTAAGTTATCGTTGGATGATACTGGCTTTCTATATCCTTATGGTCCTGATGCTAGCCGTAACTTATTTTGTGGCGAGACCAATTGCCGGTACAAAAGGTTGGATAAGTCTGGGGCCGGCTCAAATTCAACCGTCGGAGTTTATGAAAGCGGCGCTCATCATACTGTTTTCCAGATTTTTTGCGACCAGGCATGTCTCTATCGCCAGTTGGCGCATAATTATTGGCTCGGTAATTTATATAATCTTGCCTGTGGCTCTGGTTTTGTTACAGCCGGATTTGGGTACGGCTCTCATAATATTGGGCATTTGGTTCAGCTATCTCTTGGTTTCGGAATTGCCCCTAAGGAAAACCATGGGGTTCATAGGCTTGTTTCTAATAACCTTAGGGCTTGCTTGGAACTTTGGTTTGGCCAGTTATCAAAAAGAAAGAGTACTCGCGCTTTTTGACCCGACAAGAGATCCGTTGGGAATCAATTACAGCGTAATACAATCAAAAATTGCAATCGGCTCGGCTGGTTTCTGGGGTAAGGGATTTGAACAGGGAACACAAATTCAACTTGGCTTCTTGCCCGCTTCAACTACGGATTTTGTTTTTGCGTCATTTACCGAAGAGTGGGGACTCTTGGGCGCGTTAACTATTATCGCGGCCTTCTTAATGCTCCTTTTCCGTATTTCTTTTATTGGGGAGAGACAGACCGATAATTTCTATAAGTTTATCTGCTTGGGAACGCTAATAGTGATTTTATTGCATTTAACCGTGAATTTAGGCTCTACCTTGGGCCTTTTGCCGGTTGTGGGAGTTGGTTTGCCCTTTGTAAGCTATGGGGGCTCAAATCTATTGACATTATCGCTCCTCATAGGTATTATTCACCATATTGCCGGCAAGAGAGCTGGTTTTTAGTGTGACCCTGGCAAACGGGTCAAGTATTAAATATCCTTTTGAATAAATCATAAAAACCTTCTTAATTTTTTAAACCCTAAACTCTTAAGAAGGTTTATTTATTTTTACGCTTAAATTATATGCTTAAATTACCAGCAAAAAGATTTTCGTCACACCCGGGCGCTCCCATAGAGCAGCCTAAACTTTATTCGGTACAGACCGATTCTTATAAATGGTTTAGGGAAAAAGGCGTAGCCGAACTTTTTGAAGAAATCTCTCCTATTAAAAGTCACGTGGGTGATTTGGAATTGCATTTTTTGGATTATTATTTCGGCGAACCCAAATACGATGAAAAAGAAGTTTATGCTAAAGGAATTACTTTTGAAGCACCGGTTCGCGCACGTCTGAAACTCACCAACAAGAGAACCGCCAAGTCTAAAGAGCAGGAAGTTTATTTGGGAGATTTCCCGATAATGACGGATAGGGGAACTTTTATTATTAATGGCGTTGAACGCGTTGTCATCTCTCAGATTATCAGGTCCCCGGGAATTTACTTTACCGGCAATGTTCATCGCGGCAGGAAACTGTTTGGCGGCAAGATTATTCCCAACAGAGGCATCTGGTTGGAATTTGAAACCGACCCTGATTACTCAATCGGAGTAAAAATCGATAGACGCAGAAAAGTTCCGGTTAGCGCCATACTTAGAATCTTCGGTATGTCTAACGAGGAGATGCTTAAGACTTTTGGCGATGCCATTAAACCCACCCTGGAGAAAGACGAAGCTAAAGACGTCCCCAATTCTTACCTGGAGATGTACAAGAGAATCAGACCGGGAGACTTGGCTACTGCCGATGATGCTAAACGCTTGATTGATGCTATGTTTTGGGACTCTTCCCGTTACGACCTATCTCCGGTAGGCAGGTTTAAACTGAATCAGCGGTTGGATATGGAAGGAGGTTCCACTACCAGACTCTTGGCTTTAAACGATCTAATTAAAGTAGTTAAGGAAATAGTAGCCTTAAACACTAATCCCAGGAGTGAACCGGACGACATTGACCATCTTTCGAACAGGCGTGTGAGGGCCGTAGGAGAACTCTTACAGAGCCGGTTGAGAGTGGGCTTTGCCAGATTGAGAAGGAATGTTCAGGACAAAATGTCCACGCTTGATGCCGAGCTGATGAATCCTACTAGCCTTGTTAATCCAAGGTTGCTCACTTCCGTTGTTCAGGAATTCTTTTCTTCGTCTTCCGTGTCGCAATTTATGGATCAAGATAATCCCTTATCCGAAGTTGAACACAAGAGAAGAATAACTGCTTTGGGCCCCGGAGGATTAACCAAAGAAAGAGCGAGCATTGAAGTTCGCGATGTTCATCAATCTTATTATGCCAAAATTTGTCCGATTCAATCGCCTGAAGGACAGAATATCGGTTTGGTAAGTTACTTCACCAACTTCGCCAAACTTAATGAATTCGGTTTTCTTATAGCGCCTTATATTAAAGTGGAAAAAGGAAAACTAACCGATAAAATTATTTGGCTGGATTCTTCTCAAGAAGAAAAATATAAGATAGCTTCTTCCAATACTAAATTTGATAAGCAAGGAGTAATTCTGGATGAACAAGTTGACGCTAGGATTGAGGGTGAGCCGGGTACTTGTTTGCCCGGAGAAGTAAATTATATCGATATCACTCCCAACCAGCTCATTAGCGTGGCGACTTCTTTGGTGCCTTTTTTGGAACACGATGACGCTAACCGCGCGCTCATGGCTTCAAACATGCAGAGGCAAGCCGTTCCCTCTGTTAGGCCGGATGCTCCTTATGTTGGCACTGGCGTTGAAGACTTGGTAGCCAAAGACTCCGGTTACATGGTCTTCTCGGATATTAACGGTGTGATTAGCGACGTGGATGGGAGCCAAATTACGGTTAAACCCGCTACCGGTAAATCAAAAGTTTATGACCTCATCAAATTTAAGATGAGCAATAAGTATATGTCTATTAATCAAAAGCCTCTGGTTGCGAAAGGCGACAAGGTTAAGAAAGGCGATGTGCTGGCCGACGGGCACGCGATGGATAACGGCACTCTGGCTCTAGGGCAAAATTTAGTCGTTGCTTTCACGACTTACGGCGGGCTTAACTTTGAAGACGCCATTATTATATCGGAAAAAGTTCAGCAAGATGACAGGTTTACTTCAATTCACATCGAAGATTATCCGGTTGATGTCCGTGACACTAAACTGGGTCCTGAGATAACCACGCCTGACATCCCGAACGTTGCCGAAGATAAACTGAAGAACTTGGACGAGAGCGGAGTAATCAGAATCGGCGCGGAAGTCCGCGGCGGCGATATTTTGGTAGGTAAAATTTCACCGAAGGGAGAAAGCGAACTTACTCCCGAAGAGCGATTAGTTCGTGCCATCTTCGGTGAGAAAGCCCGCGATGTTAAAGATACCTCACTTGAATTGCCGCACGGTAAGTCCGGCAGAGTCGTAGGTATAAAAGTATTTTCGAGAGAGAAGGGCGACAAGCTTGACCCCGGAGTAATAGAAAGAATTCAGGTGCAAGTTGCCGAACTTAGAAATATCAGAGCCGGTGATAAACTGGCCGGCAGACACGGCAACAAAGGCGTTGTTTCCCGCGTCTTGCCTATTGAAGACATGCCTTACTTGGAAGACGGTACTCCGGTTGATATCGTTTTGAACCCACTGGGTATTGCTTCCCGTATGAACCTCGGACAATTATTTGAAACTCATCTCGGCTGGGCGGCTCAGAAGCAAGGCTATAGGGCCGAGACTCCGGTATTTAGCGGAGCCACAGAAGATCAGATTAAAGAAGAGCTTAAAAAAGCCGGGCTGCCGGAAGACGGTAAAGTTACCTTATTTGATGGCCGCAC
>Ga0209542_10007588_pt1 | contig 20574 bp, 30 predicted proteins | sample RifCSPhighO2_01_FD_184028 | JGI IMG/M metagenome (GOLD analysis project Ga0209542, IMG submission 184028) | Soil microbial communities from Rifle, Colorado - Rifle CSP2_plank highO2_0.1 (SPAdes) (version 2) | ecosystem: Environmental > Terrestrial > Deep subsurface > Rock core/Sediment ...
ATATTAAGTCTCACAACATTAAAATGTCCTTCAGCAATAAATCCTCTATTATTATAGTCTTTTTCATAGGATTTTCCAGGTTCAACAATAGTCCACCTAACTGGAGGTACATTAAATCCATTTATTTCCTTAAGCATTTTTTCAGCACTTTTACAGTATGTAAGAACCCCACTTGAGATATTAGTGGTTGCTGGAACACCATAATTCTCAACCAGAGCTTCTATTTTATATTTCTCAGCAGGATTTCCTAATTTTGCAATACTTTCTAAAACAAACTCGCGCGATTCTTCTTTAATACGCGCTAGAGCATCAGTGTTATCTGGAATTCCTGTTGCCGGCCCAATTCTATCATAACTTGATGTAACCTCACTAAAAGAATAATTTCTGACTATCTTGTCTATTTCTAAAAACTTTAATGGATTATCTGCTAATTTTTTGTATCCCAACCATCCCCCAACGCCCAAAGTTGTTAATCCTAAAATTAATGCTCCCGTTTTCTTGACAAAGCATCTTCTAGATTCCTCATTTTGTAAAGCTGCTTGTTTTTGTAATCTTCTTTGTTTGCTTCCCATAAAAACAATCAAAAACACGATTATTTAAACTTATCTAATGTAACCACTTAATAGTAATATTTAAATATTACTATAGGGTGTTACTTTTATGAAATTATCAAAAGTAGAAGAAATAGTACCCAAAATCAAAGCAAGGGAGTTAATTCCAATAAAAGAAGCTTTAGAAGATAATCAACGTGTACGTACGCTTTTAACTGAAATGGAAAGAAGATATGACTGTGAATTTTCTAGTCAAAATACTACTCATGCTGAATGTTTAGATGAATGGTTTGAAGATGGATGGAAGACCCTCCATGGTAGATTTCTTCAAAAGTTGAAAGGTCAAATATTGGTGGATTTGGGTGCAGGTAAAATTAACTATGGATATGACTTTGCAAAGGAAGCAGGTGCTAGAAGCTATGTAGCTGTAGAGCCTTTTAATTATGAGACTTTATTACATTATATTAAATATGAAAAGAAAGGTTTACCTTCTTCATGTAGTCCAGTAGATATGCTTACATTTATTCAGACTTTACCAAAAGGTTCTGTAAGCTTCTTATGTTCTGGAATTGATGGGGCAATCATTTCTGGTAAGAAGTATTATAGAGAAGTTGAAAATCAAATTCAAAGAGCATTGCATAGAAATGGAGTTTTTGTTTCTAATCGTAGTATGATTAAGCCAAGAGGATTAAAGAGACTTAATTCGTTAAGAGATAACTTTGGCTTAGAGATATATGCCCAAAGGTAAAAAATAGAAAGCTCTTAGAATTAGACATAAAGTACAACCGCCCGAACCGAACCAAAACCTTTTTGGCATTTTCAGTGGGTGTTTATCATCCCATCGAATATGCCATTTTGGTCTGCCGTCGCAGCGGGCGTAACCCATTTTGGCATCCTACAGGGTGTCGCTTGTTAGGCAGATTATTATGTATATTAAAGACAAAAGCGTTTTTTAAAGAATGTCGCATGTGAATGGATATTTTGCATTGGATAGATAAGTTCGTGACAAGAAGACTATACAAAGATAACATATTTTTCTTTCTGTTCTAAGCCCATTCTATAAGCTCTTTCTACTGACACTAAGGCTTCATGTAGTGTTGGATCAACAGCGTGAAAATTAATGGGTAAAGGAACAATTATTTCTTTTGATCCTCTAGCAGTTTTTATTCTTGCCCCATCAAGTCTTTTTTGTTGAATAAGAACACCATAAGATCCTTCAGCGAAGACTTGATTAAAATCATAGTGTAAATCAACCATCTGAGGGACATATTTGAAACGTCTACATATTCCGTTAAAATGAATTGCAAAACGAGATGCAGATCTAAAAAAGTTGATACCATCCCCATTTAGACTTAAATCCTTTCTTATTGATTTTCCAGGATCTTCCAATTCGATAACACTAGGACCTTGATGAACTGTATCCTTTCTAGATTTAGCTTTTAAGAATCTCTCATGATTATATCCAAAAACAGAATAAACCTCACATAAAGAATCATTGCGATTAGTTTCAACTGGAGTTTTCAATCTATGAAAATTAAACGCTGGATCTGGAGTGCCACAATTATTGTAAAAAGCATAAACCATTACTTTGCCTTTTCTTCCTTTTACAAGTTTTCTTCTATTGCTCAAGGTTGGAGCATCACGGATGAGTTGTTCCAAAACTTTTTCTCTATTAAAGCCATCCATAATCTTAAGTATAAACATTCATTAATAAACATTATTGTGTGGCGCCACACAATTCTAATTACTCTTCGTCCTTACTTTCTTCGTATTGTGCCAGTAATTCTTGTCCTTCTTCAGACTCAAAGTCTACAAAGTCAATGCTTGGCTTTCCCTTGTCTACTTTTCTAAACTGCTTAAGCCGTTCATCTACTGTGTAGCCTTTAAATTCAGGCAATTTTGTTACCATTTTATACCTCCTGTGTTAATTTAGTTGAGCATTTAAGTTTTTTGTCAATCTCAATTAGAAGTGATTCAATTCTTTCTAACTGAGGCGTTTTCTTTAGCTTTCTTCTACACAATTCCCCAAAACTAATTCCTTCTTCAAGAGCCTGTCTTTTTAATTGATCAGTTATTGGTGTTTCAATCCTGAGGTGTATTTGAAAATTCTTTGGCATTATAAATCTCAAATCTTTTTCTTTTGTTTTGTATACAAGAGATTATTTTCTTTAGTTTATCAATTATTTCATCAGGATCAACTTTATCATAGTAATTACTTTCCATTTTTTCCCTCTTTATTGAATTTATCAGTTTCATTGCCCCAGCAATCCCAACCCTTAAACCTCTGACGGGCAAATAATTCAATTCTAGGCATATTGCCCATTAATTCTACTATTTTATCTCGAATTTCATCTGGCTTTCTTGAGTGTTCTCTTAAAGGAGACATTACTACCTGTGCAACTTTGTTAGACTCTCTTTTTAATTTACCTTTAATTCCAAGAAGGCATATTTCAGCATTAGCTCTTGTCCAATTACCAAGACCAAAGAAGGGTTTTCCATTATTTTTATTAGTTTTAATCCATGTAAATGCAACAGTCACATAGCGGAAGCCCCATTTGTTTATTGTTTCAATACATTGTGGCAACAACATAAAAGGTGTCCAAATAAATAATATACAATTCTTATCTGCAATATTCTTTATTGGGAATTTGTAAATCTCTTTTATTGGTACAGTTTCATAGTGTTTGCTAATATCACTATATCTCCATGGCGGATCAGCGTAAATAATATTGTATTTCTTCTTTAAGTTGAAATTCCAAGAAAAAGATTTAGTATTCATTTAGAAACTCCATCAGGATATTGGCAACCAATTTTTAGTCTTGCCATTCTGCAATATTGTTTATTTAAGTCAAAGCCGATGAATTTTCTATTTAATCTTACAGCCTCTATTGCAGTAGTTCCAGAGCCTAAGAAGGGATCTAAGACTATTCCACCTTTAGGACATCCGCATTTTATGAATAAATTAGGAATGGTTGAAGGAAAAGTGGCATAATGTCCTTTTCTGCTTGGCTCAAAGGGGAAATGCAAACAATCACCCGGATTTTTACCCATTTTTTCAAACTTAGTTATTCTATTCTTTTCAAATTGCTTGTAATAAGGACTTTCTTTGGAATAATTACGTTCATATCTGCCTCTAGCAATAGAAGATTCCTTTATGGGGATTTTAATTGCATTCAAATCAAAATAATATTTATTGCTCTTAACAAAAAATAAAATAGCCTCCGAATTAGTGTTAAATCTATCTTGGGTGGAAGAAGGCATGCTTGAGCCATAGCTTGCTTTTGTTTTTACATTCGCAAATTGCTTAACCCAATGAATATCATTCCTTAAAATAAGCCCTAATTCATCCTGGCATTTTATGGCAATCCTGTAAGGAATAAGCATTTTTTGCTTATGTTGAAGCCAATTTGTCCTGAATTTGCCTCTTGTTTCCTTGTAAGCTCTAGATAATCTATCAGTCTTTATCTTTCCATTAAAAACATCGATAAAATTATTGCCTTGTCCACTGCTTGACTTTGAGTAGAATGAATCTCCTAAATTCAAAAATATTGTGCCTGTTGGCTTTATTACTCTTTTAGCCTCACTCATGAAAGCAACTATCTTGTTAATGTAATTTTGTGGGTGTTCTTCAAGACCAATCTGTCCATCAACACCATAATCCCTAATCGCCCAATAAGGTGGAGATGTTATTATGCAGTCAACAGAATTATCTGGAATCTTTTTCATCAATTGGAGAGTATCTCCGCAGTAAACCTTGTCTAATTCAATCTTCATAATAATCTGTCAGGAATTAAACTTTAAGTAAAGACTAGGGACTTTTGGAACGTTTAAAAAAACGTTTTTAAAAACGTTTTTTGAATCCCTAGTTCATATTTAAATTGCTCAGAGCAACAGGGGTCATGAAAAAATGCGTTGTTTGCCACAAAGAAATAAATGAGAACGGCGAGGATGCCTGCGAGACCTGTTCTAATTTCTTTAAATGGAAACATGGAGATAAGAGCAAAGAAAGACTGTCTCCATTTATTGAATTGAAGAGGAGCAAAAAGGGAAAAATAAAACTTGTAAGGAGGTTAAGATGAAAGCACAATATGCAATTCTAGGTTTGTTTTTTTTGGCTTTGATGACTATTCAGTCCGTTGTTGCTGTAGACTTTAATCAGACCATATCTGCTCAGGATAAGGCTACTTTTGACCATATACTTGAACCTGTTATGAAAGTCTACAATCTGGTCAAATATATAGCAAGCGTTATTGCAGTAGTAATTTTACTATTTGCAGGAATAACCTATATGACTGCTGGGAGTGATCCTGGAAAGAGAGAGAAAGCAAAAAACATGGCTATGTATGTTATTATAGGACTTTTTGTCATCTGGGCAGCACCTATGGTTGTAAATTTTATCATAGGCTGAGAAAATGGCTAGTAAAATATTGCTGGTGGCGAGTTTGTTTTTATTAGTTTTGCCATCAGCTTTAGCCTTAAATTGCACTAAATATGGTGGAGATTATCACACGTTGTGTGGAATGATTAATCCTCTGCCTTTCAGCGAGGATTACAAGAAATCTATAATGAATCCTGCTCTGTATGGACATTTTGAGTCACAAAACCAGACTCCAAATATCCAATTGAACGAGACAAATCAGCATCAGCCAACATTAGAAGAAATTTATGATTCAAAAATCGTATTTATCGGCAGATTCTTATTATTTATCTTGTTTAATTATATTTTATTTTCCCTGTTGAAAAAGTTTTCATCAATACGAAAATGGTTGACTGCGGTATTCTAAATTTTGCTTCTTGTCTTCCAGATTTATTCTTTTCTTATTTTGCAGGTCTCTTAACATCACCTTTACAGCCATTATTAACTTTGATTCAACAGCTTCTGTCCGCTCAAGTTAATTTTAGCTTGTTTGCAAGCCTTTGGGCAATTATTATCTATGTTCTATCAATGTTTTACGCTTTGCTTATCCTTTACTCTGGCTTTCAATTTATCATTTCAGGATATGATGTCATAAAAAGAGAACGAGCAAAGGAGTGGCTAAGAAATATTGTGATAATGATAATTCTTGTTCAAGCCTCTTTTTTCATTTATGACTTAGCCATAAATATCTCGGCTGTTATGACCTCAACAACTTTAAGTTTAATGGATAACACTTTCTTTAATTTAACCGCCGATGGCATTACAGGAATTGCACTTCAAATATTATTCTTTGGTTTTTTTATTGTAATAGCAATTTTCACAATCATAATCTTAATACTAAGATATGTTATTGTTTCAGTTGGGATTGTTCTATTCCCTCTTGGAATTTTCTTCTATTTCATACCCTTTCTAAGATCGTATGGCTTATTGATTCTTAATTTTCTAGGAATTTGTGCATTTGTCACATTTCTTGATGCAGTAATCTTAATAGGATTTTCAAAAATACTTGACGTTGCAATGTTTGCTAATATCAAGATATTTGTCATAATAGCGGGTTTAATCACGATTGATATTTTGATGTTCTTCTTGATGTTTTTTTCTATAATTAAAGCTACTTTCAATTTGGGAAATAAAGTAGCAGGTTTTGTAGCTAAAATTGCAGCCGTAACCGCTTAGTATGACCTATCAAATACCTCAGCAATTACAATATAAGGAGAAGATAATGTTTGGATTAACATTCAAACAGCTAGCTTATGCTTCTATTTTTGGATTTATTGCTTTTGTGTTCTTTAAGATTATCCCATATTGGCAAGTAGGATTTGTTGTTGCATTATCCTTCACCCTTTTAGGTCTAGGGTTTATATTTTTTGATTTTGACGCAAGAGTTAAAGATTATTGGTATTTTTTCAAGTTTAAAGAGGTCATCTTAACCAAAGAACTAAAAAAGTCTTTCTTTGATTTTTTAGGAATAAAAGATATTATAGAAAATTGCATTATTAATGCGAAAGATAAGAAAATAGCAATTATTAAGATTAGCCCTATTAATTTCAGTATAAAGCAGAATGAAGAAAAAGAATCAATCATGATTGCTTTTCAAAAGTTCCTTAATTCCTTAGACTTTCCCACTCAAATAATAATGAATACTGAAAGTCTTGAACTTTCAGACTACCTTAATGCTCTTAAAACTAGAATAAAAGAGAAGAAGCTCATAGAATTATTCGAAGATTACAAGCTTTTCCTGCAAAGGACTATTATGGAAGATAAAATAATGAATAGAGTATTTTATCTTATTATTAAAGAACAAAGCAACTTAAAAATTCAGGTTGATGTATGTCTTGAAAGACTTAGCAGTCTTAACCTAAAAGCATACAGATTAAATAATAAAGAATTAGAAAAACTTATTTTAAGCTATATCCCAAAAGGTGAGCCTCCTAAAAGAGAGAAAAAGAAGGAAAGCAAGATTAGTCAAATAATAAATCTATTAAAAAAACCAAAGAAGAAAGTAAAAGAGGAAAAACCATTAGTGATTTTTGAGAATAATCCTGATTTCATAAAAGCTAATGATGGTTATTACAGGATAATTTACGCTTCTGGATATCCGAGGAATGTTGAGCCTGGATTTTTGGATAGAATTGTGAGTTCATTAGGAGATTTTAATCTTACATTACACATAACTCCTTACCCCATAGATAATATGCTTGTTGATGTAAATAAAGAATTGCAAAAGCAAAGGTCAGACTTGTATTCCATGCAATTGAAAGGCATTATCAATCCTTCGTTGGAGATTCAGCATAGTGATACAAGAGGCACTTTAGAGACGCTTCAAAAAGGCAAAGAAAGGCTTTTCCACATTAGTTTATATGTAATGTGTAAATCAGACTCTATAGAAAATCTAAATTCTCTCACTAAAAAAGTAGAAGCGGAGCTGAATAGTATCATGATTTTGCCTAAAAATGCTTCATTTAGAATGATCCAAGGCTTTAGGTCAATTGTGCCATTAGGAGTTGATGAGCTAAAAATAACTAGAAATATAACCACTTCAGCTCTTTCGGCTTTTTTTCCATTTACAAGCCAATTTTTGCAGGCAGATGATACTGGAGTATGGCTCGGCTTAAACAAAAACAATATTCCTATAATAAAAGATATTTTCAAGCTTCCTAATCCGAATGGTGTTGTTTTAGCTCAATCAGGAGGAGGAAAGTCTTATTTTTGTAAATTATTAATCACTCGTTATTTGCTCAATGGTGCCAAAGTGATAGTAATTGATCCGCAGGGCGAGTATAAGGGCGTTGTCGAGCGGTTTAAAGGGCAAATAATAGACCTTTCTGTAGACTCTGAGACATTGATTAATCCTTTAGATTTAATGGGACATGACTATCTTGATAAGAGACTTAGTTTAATGGATTTAATGCCTGTGATGTTGGGGGATTTATCTGAGCCTCAAAAAGCATTCTTAGATAAGGCAATAACTGAAGCTTATGGAAATAAAGGGATAATTTTGGGTGAAGATGATTATGATTTTACCCCTCCAACTATGAGCGATTTATTAGAAAGCCTCAACAACCTTTATACAGAAGCCACGCAAATAGAAAAATCAACCCTTAGAAGCCTTATTAATAGAATTGAGATGTATGTCAATGGAGTTTTCAAATTCTTAGACAGACATACAAACTTGGAATTTAATAATAACTTGGTTTGTTTTGACTTGGGAAATATGCCTAAGCAAGTTAAGCCAGTCATAATGTTTCTCTTGCTTGACTATGTTTATATGAAAATGAAGTCTGACGCATCGAAAAAAATACTTTTGGTGGATGAAGCTTGGACTCTGCTTTCAAGAACAGAAGATGCAGGTTATATTTTGGAGATTGTCAAAACATGCAGAAAATTCAATATGGGCTTACTTTTGATAAATCAAGAAGTTGAAGACTTACTTAATTCTAGAGCTGGCAAATCAGTTCTTGCAAATTCTGCATATACTATGCTTCTTAGACAAAAGCCATCAGTAATAGGTAAAATATGTGATACCTTTCATCTTAGCCAGAGCGAACGAGAACATCTTTTGACTGCTGGAGTTGGAGAAGGACTTCTCATAATGGAAGATGACCATTCAATAATAAAAGTCAAGGCTTCTCCAGCAGAACATGAAATTGTCAGTACAAAGGTTGAAGAGATTATGAAGAAAAAGACTAATTGGAACAAACCCAAGAAACATATTAATGTAGATTTAAGAAAATTGTTCTATAAACGAAAAGACTTGAGTGAAGATGAAATAAAATATCTTATCAGACAAAGCTATCAAGAGTTTTCACATCATAGCATTAATTCAGACAAGGAAGAAACTTTCATTCTCAAGCCAAGATTCAATGAAAGTCCTATTCACATGTTTTTTGTTTATGATATTGCAGACTATCTGAAAAGGAAAGGAATTAATGTTGAACTCTTTACAACAAAAATGCCAGATATAGTCTGCGAGATTAATGAAAAAAGATTTGCATTTGAAATTGAAACAGGAACAATGCCTGAAAGTCCAGGAAGGTTTAAAATTAAAAAATCAGTGCTAGATGAACAAAATCTCAATGGCTGGTATTTCGTAGTTACAAGTAAGCACTTGGTTAAAGAATACAAAAAGCTTGGTAAAGTTTTAGATCCAAGAAGTCTGAAAGGACAATTGGATAAAATCATAAAAAAGTCTTAAAAGTTGCCCATGGGCAACAATAGCATATATGCAGATGGGCAAAATCGCAGATTTTCGTATTTTTAGCGTCTATTTATCGAGAAAAGGCACCTCAAATCACATGGGCAACTTTATGAATAAAATTACAATTATTAGGGTTGCAGTACCAAATGATAACCCCTTTTCTTTAAAAAAACAATTATGCTCTTTGGGCTAATTTCTTTATAAGTTACCAAGTCGATTTTTTTGCTCATAACATCTACTTCCACTTTTTTAAGTGCAAAATGCTGATTGAGAGTGTTTTTTATAAGATCAACACACCACGAGCAATACACTCCTTTCTCTATAATAAAATGAAGTTTTCTCATGTTTATTTATTTAAAATATTTCAAGCATTCTTTCGTATCTTCGTGGTGACCTAGATGTTCTTTCCATGAGTTCACATCTTGCCCAGCAGGAAGTTTACATTTTTCAAGTATATCTCCAGAAACAATATCTGATTGAGCAGCTACAGATCCAGTATTATTTGGTGAAGACTTTAGAAGAAACATCCCAAAGGTACTGACTAAGAGCAAAACAAAGATAATTATTGCTATAATTGCTTTGCCGCTAATCTGAATAATATCATTATTTTCAGTTGTCATTAATCTTGAAACCTCCTTTCATTTTTCTTTTATGGTTTAACATCAACGTAATACCTACAATACTCGATAAGATCCCTATTGAGAAGAATGCTTTTTGATAAGCCATTAAGAATGATGTAAATGTGGTTAATCCTGTAATTCCAATTATGGGAATAATACTAAGCAGATAATGGCTACAACAAGCAACCATGGATCCACCAGAGATTGTACCAGAGGCAGCCATTCCACCATTTATAGTAGCATCATGTTTTATAGAGGTATACAAACCAATTTGAGTCCCAAATCCTGTGGCTAAAGGAACAAGCCAAAACCACAATCTATTAAATTCTGATAATGCAAATCCGTAACTTTGAAATATTGTAAGAACAGAAATATAAAATATTAAAATGCCTGCTCCTGCTAATGTTCCATAAATTAAAGCTTTAATGTTAATTTCCATTTAGCTCATTTCTCCATAAACTGTATTGTTGCTTACTGTTTGAGTTGCATATTTTGCTTCCAGAGCAGACTTTATATCCTCTTTTGTTTTGCCTTCGCCATAAAGTTGCTTTGCATAAAGTGCATCTTCATAACATAATCCACATTCACTCGCATGACTGTCCCATTTTCCACCATTATTCACGTTTCCTTGCATAAAACAATCAATTAAACCTCTTGAATGCAGTCTACCTCCATGATTTGTAGCATCAGTCATACACCCGCAATTGCAAGGCAAACCAGTTAATTTATCTCCTTCCAGCTTAGCAAAAGAATATGCGTCTTTTATTCCTGGTTTTGTAAAAGCATAATTTGGAAGATATAAAGGATTTGCATAAGCCATCCTAATAACTAAAATTGCTCCAACCATAGAAAGGATAAGAACGATTACCCATAAATAATTATAATGATGTTCTTTCATTCTTTGCAACACTCCAATAATTTTTTAATTCCGGAAAAGATGCTTTTCTTTTCTTTTCCTTCATAACTGATAGAATTCTCAGATACAATATAGTTGTTATCTAATTTATTTCCCAAGTTTAATTTCCAGAATAAAGCATAAAGTTCTGCAGCATCAATATACGATTGTTTTGCCTCTTCTATATTTTTTTCATGCAAATATCTGTTTCCGACTTCGTACATTCTCATACTAGAAGCAAGTAAATGCTTGCTCATACACCATTTTTCGCTATCGTCTTTCTTAACAATTTTAGCCAATAATCTCTTTCTTAACTCCCTACATGTTTCCAATATTTCTAAAAATTTCTCATCTTTTGTTTTAACATAACTGAAAAATGAATGTTCTTCTAAACTTACAATGTTCATTAAAGCTATGCTTAGGTCTTCTCCTGCTGATAAGTCTAATTCATTCTTCTCTTTTATTTCTGAAATTGCTGTAACGAAGTTTTTAGTTTTCATCTGAACACCACCCAAAACAGTAAAGCATTGAGTATCAATGCTCCAAAGGTAAGAACCATGCTTTGATAATGGAATAATACTCTCTCTCCATTTCTTCTTTTTATTTCGTTACTGGCAAAGAAGGTTGCGAATGAAACTACTGCTCCAGAAATAGATCCGAATATGATCTTTTCCATCCCAAATATTCTATAAGTATTAGCTGGACCAAATATGCCAGTGTAATAAAAGCTTAATACAGTAAGAACAAAGGTTGCAACAGTTATGCTACCAATTCTTAAAAAGGCATTGCCACCAATATTTCTTTTCTTCATGATATTATTTATCCACAAAGCAGTAGAAACAATCATTGCTCCAACAAATAACCCAACTATAGAATCATCCCATCCTAATGATCTTGTTACTCCGACTCCAATAATTGTACCAGCAGTGCAAAGAGGGCACATAGCCATCACTCCAGGAAGAATTACAATTAAGCTTAATAAGGGTATTAAGAATAGTCCTAGCATCTTATATCTGTGACTATTTATTTTGATTTTCTTCTCTCGTTCGTTTTTTATATTTGTTTTTATCATGTTTCTCTCTCGTTTACTTATTCTAAATTAAAAAAATAAAAAATAAAAATTGTTTTTATTAGCAGCCTCCAACCATGCCTGTTCCACTTGATGCGCTAGATACAGCTACTTTTCCTTGAAGTCTTGCAGGAACTGTTCCGTGCATATCATAGTTCATCTTTTCATTTTCTGACCAGCCAAATGTATCCAGCTTTCCAGAGTCTCCAGCGACTGCGTTTCCAGATATAGTTGATGCTTTATACATCAAAAAGAGTACTGATAAAAACAGTACTCCAATGACTATCCACATCATAGTGTTTTTCTTTACTTCCATGTTATTTTTAGCATCCTCCGACCATTCCACTAGAGGCAGTTGATGCTGCTGTTCTAGCTGCCGTCGCTGTTGCTTGTGCAGCCCCTGTTCCTATAGAGGAAGCTTTGAAAGTTAGGAATATTGTAGCTATCAGTAATACTCCTATTACTATCCACAGCATAGTCTTCTTATTTATCTCTACCATGCTCTTACCTCCTTTCATGCTTTTTTCTTTTTCGTGTTTTATTTCTTTTGTATTACAACAATCCATTTTTGATCTCCATATATTTAATTAACATGCTAAAGGGAAAAATAAAAAATAAAAGCCCCATTTAGCAACCACCAACCATCTGACTACCTCCGCTTGAACTTGTAGTTGCCTGATTTTCTGCGCCTCTGTAAAGATTTGAAGCAAGATAGATATACCCTAAGTTCTCATCAGTATAATCAATGCCATTTGCCTTCAATACTTCGGCTTTCTTCTCATGAACCCCTGGAAAGAATAAAACTTTCCATTTTCCTAGTTCATTCAAAATCTGCTCATCAGTCATATCAGGATGCTCGGTTAACAAATATTTTGCTAATCCCCTCATAGCATAACTATGAGCACATCCACAAGCTCTTTCTCCATCGCTAAAGACAAGTGTTTTAGCACCGCAGCAATATTCACATGCAATTGAGCTCCCAATCTTTATATAACGAGTCATGGTTGCATTATCCAATTGCATATCTTCATATTTTGCTAGTTTTTGCATTGTTGTATCTGCCAGTTGAGAATTGCTTGCAGAAACATCATTATATGATACTCCAAGCTCGCCCCCATAAATATCTGGAGTTCCTTTCGGCAATACATCTAAAGCAGAAACTGTGCCTATGCCTGTAGCAATTTGTCCAGATACATTAGAATTACCTGCGCCATAAATCTTTACTCCACTATATATAAGAGCAATCGCAAGCACTGCAATTATAACATACTGTACGGTAGTTTCAGTGTTGGACTTTTTTCCTCCTTTCATGTTCTCATGCTCTTCAGCATGATTTTTTTCGTGTTCCATGACTTTTTTAGGAAAGTGAATATATATATGCGCTTTTGCGGAACTAGTTCCGCACTATGATTTATAAGAGAAATTAGTATAACTTAATGATTTTAAGCAAAAACAAACTAATTATAGCTGTAGAAAAAAGTTGAATCAGAGGACTAACCCCTATCCCGAATATTGTTGGCATTAATTCTGTATAATTCCATCGATTATTTGAGACAGAAAAAATCTCTATCAAAGCCGCAATTAAGAATCCCATGACAACTATAATGAAATAATCAGCTTTATTGGGATTTTCAATCCAAGCTATATTTCTTCTAAAAATGGAGATAATTAAAAATATGAGAGTTACCAACAGCAAATCTGTAAGGCTCGCCATGATCAAATGAGTAGTTGAAGGAATACCTGTTAAATCTACATAAAGTCTATAATGTGAAAACTCCCAAATCAAATTAAGTATTAGAATAAATGATGCTAACATAAAAAATATTATCTTTTTCATAAAACGATACGAAAACAGAGCTATTAAAATTTATTTCTTTGTCAATAATTTATACCACATTATATGCTCATAAATACTGCTCCACATCATACCAAAAGTAAATGCGAATATCAATTCTTCTAAGGGAATTCCCAATAACAAAATTCCAGACAAGACTGAAAGATTCCAGAATTTTTCTATAGCGTATGGATAAATACTATTGAATAAAATAAAGAATAAAAAGTATAAAACTGAAAACAGTATTCCTCCATAAGCAATCTTCTTCTTTAAGTCGGGCCTGCAAAACATTCCAATTATTCCACCAACAAACATCGCCAGACATATAGAATAAATCGGATTTAGTTCTGTAAATAAGAACAATGGGAGAAATACTATTATAGGGAAGAATAATGATAAAAGATGATATTCATGACTTTTATGATGTTTTTCCTTGGAGTTCATTTTCTTATGCTTAGATTTAAAGATTGATTCATAAATAACAGAGCCTATTCCTCCGACTGCAAAACTAAAGATTAAACTTTCTATATCAAAGCCAGTATTTACAGCAAGATTAAATAAAGATGGAGGGCTCCAATACTCTGGAACAAACAACGGCTCTGTTAAACCAAAGGGCATAGTCAAAGCACTAACTATAAGCATTTCTTTCTTACTTCTAATAAGGATAAATATAATTATCCAAATTACAAATATTATTAATGAAAATATTAACCATTCATTAAAAATTACCATCTCTTTTTATTCCCTTATAGAATTATATACCTTCGCAAAAAGCCATCCTGCGATCAAAGCTATAATAATAATTTCTAAGGTTCCGAGTAGTGCTCCCCCAAGCGTTATTGGTTTTGCTATTTGACTGACATCAATACCATGAAATATAGCCCCAAATAGATTTGTAGTGGCTTGCGGTGCGATTAAGATTAGCAAAGCACAAACTATGGAGATTATTCCTGCTACTGCTGCTAGACTTAAAGATACTCTTTTTACGTTTAATTTTTCTGCCATATTGTTAACCTCCTTTCATCCTATTGATTTTTATTGTTTATTTTAAATAAACTATGCAATCCGCACCATCCTGTAAAGCTCTCTATTAGGGCAATCCATGCAACAATGATTATTATCCAGTTTACCAATTTTATATTTGTTCTTAATGCCCATGGCCCAAGCCACCAGAATGCTAGAGCGAATCTTAAAATCCTGTCGGTTTTTCCTAAATTTTGTTTCACCATTTTATTTCTGTCTCCTTTCATATTCTAATAATAATCATTAAAAAATTAATATTCTTTTTATCTTTTCCTATTTGCTGTCTTAACAAGCCAGTAAATTCCTGCAATCATTAAGGCAATTGTCAGCGAATAGGTTATCCAGCTAAGCAATACTGCTCCAGCATTATAACCACCATAGCCAGTCATCATGTTCATCATACCAGTCATTCCACCCATGCCACCATTATTCACTGCGGTAAACTGTCCATTATCTTCCATCATGCCATACTGAACAGCAGAAACTATGTTTAAAGCTGACAACAACAAAATACCAAATGCAATACTTATTTTATACGTTTTCATTTTTTCACCTACTTTTTCATTTTTATTTATAGCATGTTTTGTTATCTCAAGATTGCACGATTTATGTTTACTACACCAATTTTGACATTTTTTAGCAATCTTCTTATCATCATAAATAAGCCCACAGTCTATGTATTTATATCTTTTCATTTTGAATTATTGATAATTTCTTTAATGATATTTTCAACTTCTTCCGCTTCATCTATTTTTATTTCTTTAAAAAGTTCTGACATTATTGTTGGTTTCATCCCAGCTATCTTAACCTGCCCGTTTTCTTCAAAAACATTAATTTTACAGGGCATGCATAATGAAGTTAGTTTATTTTCATTTAAAAAAGCATTTGCATATTTTCCAGAACAAAATTCAATAATCTTTAACGGCTCTTGTTCAAATCCTTTCGCAGCCAATCTTTCTTTTATATCGTAAACATTGAATAAAGTCCAGCCTAGAGATTCTACATTCTTTAGTACAGATACAATTGCCTCATCAAAATTCTTATCAGTTTCAACAATGTAAGTAAAATCTTCGATCTCCATTTCAGTTATCCTTCAGCACAACAACATTAGTCATGCCTCTTCTTTTTCTTTCTACAAGATCATTGCCTTCAAGCTTATCAACAATTCTAGTCATTCTCGCTTTGGAAAATCCAGTCTTTTCAATTAAATCTGCCTGAAACATTGCGCCATTTTCTTTAACAAGATTGTAAACTTGCTTTTCTTCTGGTCTGAATGAAGATAAATCTACTTTTTTTTCAATTTTCTTCTCCTTAATCTTTTTAATCACTAATTTCTCATTTGGTTTTGAAAATATCAAGAATAAGCTAAATATAACCAATACTCCTACGATACCCAATGCAAGATAGGTTTGATAGTTTACAGAATCATACATCTCGCATGACTTTACGTCTCCATGTTGTATAAAACAACTATTTTTTACAGATTCCATTAGGGTATTATTAAATAAAAATACTAAAAATACAATTAAAACTGAAATTCCCAGCATTATCCATCCGACATTTTTGTTTTCCATATTATTATCCTTGATTTACAGATTATAAATCTAATCTATTGACTTTATTGCTTCCTCCTTTTTTTAGATGATTTGGAATGAAGGCTGGCGTTTTCTTCATGTATTCTTTATATTTATTTCCAAATATTTTTAGAGATTCACGTTCTTCAGTTTTGGCAAGTTTTAAGTACATTATCAGAAGTATTGGAAACATCACTAGAGTCAACAGAGTTGGCCACTGGAGCAGAAAACCCAACATTATTATGATAAATCCTATATACTGGGGATGTCTGACATAAGAATAGGGACCAGATGATGCAATACCATGTTTGCGCTGTGCTTTGTATAAAACTCCCCAGGAGTTTACAAGTAATAAAAATCCAAATGCTATAAGAGCAATGCTAAGAATATGGAATGGACTAAAATGTGGGTCAAACTTCCACCCTAAAAGAGTATCCCATAAATGACCAGAATTATGAGAATATAAATCTAAATTAGGATATTTGCTGCTAAGCCAACCAGAAAATAAATAGATTGTTAAAGGGAAGCCATACATTTCTGTGAACAGTGCTACGATAAAGGCTGAAAATGCTCCGAAAGAACGCCAGTCTCGTTTTGTCTTTGGCTTTGTGAAACTGAATGCAAAGATAAGAACTATTGCTACATTTAGGATAACCATCCACCATAATCCATAACCATAATCAAATAGAGCCATGTTATTCTTCCACCTCAAATTCAAACATCATACCATCGCTTAGGTGCTCAGCTATATGACAATGAGTCATCCATTTTCCAGGATTTGTCATATCTACTAAAATATCCACTGATTTGCCAGTTGGGACTAAAACAGTGTCTTTCCAAACTAGGTTATCGTTTGGTATTCCTTCAGTTGATAAAACTAAGAATCTCTGTCCATGCAAGTGTATGGGATGTTGCATCGGATGAGGAGAATTTTCGTCATTTGTTATTCTAATCTTAACCTTATTACCAACTTTCCATTTATATTGGATTTTCATGTTTGATAGTCCAGTTTTAGAATCTGTAATTTTCCAATCTATAAGGTTATTTGAACTTCCAAAATTCATCATCTGCATAACATCTTCCCATTCCAAACCAGAATCATCTGCGTGATTCATCTGCATATGCTGTCCCATCATTCGCATTCCAGGCAAATCAACATCAAGTTTAAGATTTACATCTGGATAACTATTTACATAGCTCTTGTATTGTTCCACTTCTTCTCTAACATATTTATTCTCTTTAATAATAGAAAATTGCAAAGAGTAATCTATCTCTGTATTTTCATCTAATACTTTTACTTTACCCAATATATAGGTGTTATCTGGATTTACATGTTTTATTTTATATTCTCCTGGTTTATCAAATAAAACCTCAACTACACCTCTTTCTGATGGCGATACGATAACCGAATTAGCAAAGAATTCATTTTCATAACTTCCCCCATCACTACCAATAATCTTTATTTTTGTGTTCTCTACAGAAAAATTAAATAATCTCGTATTGGCAGCATTAGTTAAATAGAATCTCACTACATCTCCTTTTTTAACTGTCATGTCATAACTCTCTTTTCCGTTTATTAGCATTACATTTCCAAACCTACCCATAAGAACCTGATTTATTTTATCTTTGTAAACAGGAGTTATATCGTTTCCAGTTATTTGAATATCATCTAAGAAAATAAATTCTTCACGATTTACTTTATTATAATAATCGTCTTTGTTAGGAACAACTAGAATATTACCATAGAGGCCTAGCTCTTGCTGATAATCTTCTCTTGCATGCGGATGATACCAATAAACCCCAGCATCTGGAAAAGTTAACTCATACAGAAAAGACTTGCCTGGTTGAATTGCTTCTTGAGTAGTCATGGGCACGCCATCAAATTCATTTTTTAATCTAATACCGTGCCAATGGACTGTTGTTTCCATATCTAAGTTATTTGTAACATTAACAAAAATAGTTTCTCCTTGATTAACTTTTATTAAAGGTCCAGGAATTTGGCTATTATATCCATACATTCTTATTTCTTTCTCGTTAATATTTTTCTTAACTGGATTAATCTCTAATTGCATCACTTTATCTCTTGATGCTTCGTATATTGTCGATTCCTTTACTAAAGAAAGTCCTTCTATGCTTCTTGTGAATGTCTGACTATTTTCTATATATTGCCCAGAGTATTTCTCACAACCATCGGCTCCAGGCAACATAGCGCAATGCTCTTTTAATAACTGAGAATTCCCAGAATTTATATTATAAAAAGCAAAAGTAGCAAATAAGGCCGAAACAATAAATAAACCAATAAAATACATTTTTAGACTGCCTTTATCCTCTTTCATTTTATGATCTCTCCAGATTGATGACTTTGTAACCTGTTCTTGCAACTGCTTTTTTAAGATCTTCATCATTAACATTATCTTCTGCCTCTACCATTCCTTTATTCATCATTAAACTTACAGAAACTTCTTTCACTCCAAGAACTTTCTTTAAACTTCTCTCAATATTTGAAGCACAAGAAGCACAGCGCATTCCTTGAATAGTTAATTTAATGTTTTTCATTTTGAATATCTCCAAGTTTAGATTCTATTCTCTTTAAAAGAACTGCATTTGTAGCTACGATAATAGAAGAAACCGACATCAACAAAGCAGAAATTTCTGGTCTAAGAGATATGCCAAAAGAGGTATAGAAAACTCCCGCCGCTACAGGTATTGCCAAGACATTATAAATTGCTGCCCAAAATAAATTCTGTTTCATTTTTCTTACTGTTGCTTTACTCAGAATAATTGCTTTAACAATATCATAGGGATCAGACTTCATAAGGACAATACTTCCTGTTTCAATTGCTACATCAGTTCCAGCGCCTATTGCAATTCCGATGTCTGATTGTGCAAGTGCGGGAGCATCATTAATTCCATCTCCAACCATTGCAACAAACTTCCCTTCTTCTTGCAACTTCTTTACATACTTTGCCTTGTCTTCTGGCAAAACCTCTGCAAATACTCTTTGAATTCCTATTTCCTTGCCTACAGCTTCTGCAACAAGTTTATTGTCTCCAGTGATCATCACAGTTTCAATACCTAATTTATTCAATTCTTCTACCGCTCTTCTTGCATTTTCTTTTATAGTATCCGCAACAGCGATAACTCCTGCAATTTTCCCATTTATGGCTATAAGACTTAGAGTTTTTCCCTCTCCCGCTAATCTTTCAAAGGTCTCTTTCTGAACTCTGGTGTCAATTTTATTATCATTGAGCAATTTTTCCTTTCCAACTAAAACTGATTTTAATCCAACTTTAGCTTTTAATCCATGCCCAGCAACAGAGAGGAAATTAGTCGCAGACAATAATTTTATCCTTTGTTCATTGGACTTTTCTATTATTGCTTTTGCTATTGGATGATTTGAATTTAATTCAACGCTAGCCATATATGCTAAAACCTCTTTCTCAGAAAATCCATTGAAAGCAAGAATATCTGTAACTTTTGGTTTTCCTTCTGTAAGAGTTCCTGTTTTATCCAACACAATGGCACTAATTCTAGATGCATTTTCTAAAGTAGCAGCATCTTTAATTAATATGTTCTTTTTAGCTCCTATTCCAGTTCCTACAGCAACAGCAGTAGGAGTAGCCAAACCAAGTGCATCTGGACAGGCAATAACTACTGCAGATATTGCAAAAGTTAATGCAGTAAGGAGTGTAGCGCCTGCAAAAATATACCATCCAAAGAATGTTGCAAGACCAGCAACTATCGCCACAACAACCAGCCATGCGGCTGCTTTATCTGCAATTCTCTGCCCAGGAGCTTTAGAATTTTGTGCAGTTTCAACAAGTTTTATTATATGGGCTAAAACAGTTTCGCTTCCAACTTGCGTTGCTTTAAATTGAATTGTTCCTGTTTGATTTACTGATCCGCCAATTACTTTATCATTGAGCGATTTTGAAACTGGAATTGACTCGCCCGTAACGAGAGATTCATCAACTGCACTTTCTCCTTTTATCACAACACCATCTACAGGGACTTTATCTCCTGGGCGCAGAACAACAATATCTCCTTCTATTATTTCAGAACTGTTGACCTCGATTTCTTTTCCATTTCTTATTACCTTTGACTTTGGTGGGATTAAATCAAATAAAGCTCTTAATGCCTCAGAAGTTCCTCTCCTCGACTTCATTTCCATCCAGTGCCCAAACAAGACAAACGTTACTAGTAAGGCGGACGCTTCATAAAATGTCTCTTGTATTCCAATAAACGTCAATAACACACTAAAGATATAAGCTGTCAAAACGCCTGTAGCTATTAATACGCTCATATTGAGTTTCTTTGCTTTCAATGAGTAATAAGTTCCGGTGATAAAAATTGAACCTGCCCAAAATACAACGGGGGTTGTAAGAGCTAATAA
>Ga0209542_10007589_pt1 | contig 20569 bp, 19 predicted proteins | sample RifCSPhighO2_01_FD_184028 | JGI IMG/M metagenome (GOLD analysis project Ga0209542, IMG submission 184028) | Soil microbial communities from Rifle, Colorado - Rifle CSP2_plank highO2_0.1 (SPAdes) (version 2) | ecosystem: Environmental > Terrestrial > Deep subsurface > Rock core/Sediment ...
CGCGACATCAGTCAGTAATGGTTCCTTTCCGGTAATTTGTTTTATTGAAGTCATTTGTATATCAAGACCGCATGGATAAATGTAAGAAAAATAGTCAAGGTCGGTAGAAATGTTGAGGGCGAAGCCAAATTTTGTGAAGTGCTTCGTTTCAGTTCTCCCGTTTTGATATGTAAGTACATATCTTACGATCCGGAGAGCCCTCGAAGCAATCTTTCTTAACTGGTTTGTTTCTGCGCGAACCCATATTCCTTGAGCGGACATGCTTGATAAATCTTCGTGAATTTGCGGATTGGCGCTTTGGCGAAGTTCATCCGCGGTAAATCCGTCAATTCCAAATTGAGAGATTGCATCTTTCAGGATTTCATCGAATATAGCACCGATTTGCTTTGGGCCGCCAATCCCCAAATCCTCAAGGCAAAGTATAAAATAGCAAGTCAGCTGGCCGGGACCATGATAAGTGATTGAGCCCCCATGTTTTTCTGGAATTGAAAAGAAAGGAGCGGGTAAGTTTTCCGTGCTTATCCTAAAAAGGCGGTTTTTTTGCGCAAGCGTTTGCACTTTATCTTCGGGACAACAGTATAGAGGTTCGTGTTCGGCGACAAGTATAAAATTGTACTTGTCGCCACGCACTTTTCTGTCTAAATAATCATCCTGCCAGCCGAGCATATCTTCAAGGGAAACGAGATGCTTGGGTGGCTTGCCGGTTCCGCGGTAATCCCAAAAGAACTTTGCCATCCGAGCGTCTCCTTTTAGAATCTTTTTCGCAAACAAATTTTCAAAGCGCGAATTTTTTGTAGTATAACCTGATGTTATTTTCATAGCAAGTCATTAAAAAATACCGCGCAAAAAAGAATCAAAGTTTTATGCAAGCCGATCCGCGCGGGCGTGGTATTGACACAATTTTCAATATCTCTATAATTAGGAGTTATCAGTCAAATATTACAATTGATAATTTTTTGCTTCTTAGCTTTTGAACTTTTAGATTCTTTTTTGAAATTTAGAAGCTAAAAGATAAAAGCTAAAAGCCAAGGCAAATATGCTAAAGTTACGACCATTGCGTGACCATGTGATACTTGAGCCAGTAGCTCAAGAAGCAAAAACTAAAGGAGGCATCGTGCTTCCCGAGACCGCGTCCAAGGAAAGACCGGAGAAAGGCAAGGTTATGGCCGTGGGGCCGGGTCGCAGAAGCGTGAAGGGAGAAAGAATTCCGATGGAAGTGAAAAAGGGCGATGTAGTTCTTTTTTCAAAGTACGGTCCGAACGAAATTAAAGTCGACGGTAAAGAATATTTAGTTGCCAAAGAGGATGACATTTTGGCAATTTTGGCGGAATAAAATTACTAATAAGTTACGGGCAATAATCAAACAAGAAAACGAGAATCCAATGCCAAGATTCAAAGATATTGGCGATGTGACGAAGGTTGTTCGATAATTGCGTCCGGACATTATTAAAGTTATGGCAAAGCAAATTTTGTATTCTGAAGAGGCGCGGCACGCTCTCAAAAGGGGTATTGATAAATTAGCGAATGCTGTGCGAGTTACGCTTGGTCCAAAGGGAAGAAATGTTTTATTGGACAAAGGTTTTGGCGCGCCCAATATAACAAATGACGGCGTGTCGATAGCGAAAGAGATAGACCTTCCGGATAAAGTAGAGAATATGGGTGCAGAATTGATAAAAGAGGTAGCGAACAAAACAAACGATGTCGCAGGCGACGGTACAACAACGGCGACTGTTTTAACGCAGGCAATAGTTACGGAAGGGATTAAGAATGTCGCCGCTGGCGGAAATCCTCTTGCGATCAAAAGAGGCATAGACAAAGGGGTTGAGGCGGTTGTCGCGGAACTTTATAAAATTTCGGAAAAAGTTTCAGGCAAGAAAGAGGAAATCGCGCAGGTCGCCACAATTTCAGCTGAAGATGCTGGATTGGGCAATATGATTGCGGATATAATCAGCGAGGTAGGCAAAGACGGAGTTGTTACCGTGGAAGAATCGCAGACATTTGGACTTTCAAAAGAGTTTGTCGAGGGAATGCAGTTCGATAAAGGTTACATCTCTCCGTATATGATAACAAACGCGGAGCGAATGGAATCCGTGTTCGAGGACCCGTATATTCTAGTTACGGATCAAAAAATTTCGTCAATAGGCGACATTGTGCCTTTAATGGAAAAGATGGCGAAAGCGGGAAAGAAAGACCTCGTTATAATCGCGGATGAAGTGGAAGGGGAAGCACTTGCCACATTGGTAGTGAATAAACTTCGGGGAATTTTTAATACATTGGCGGTGAAAGCTCCGGGATTCGGGGATAGGAAAAAGGAAATGATGCAGGATGTAGCGACGGTTGTCGGAGCGGAATTTGTTTCCGAGGAAAGAGGTTTGAAGCTTGAAAACTTGGAAGTCGCGTCTCTTGGACAAGCGCATAGAGTGGTTTCAACAAAAGATAATACTACGATTGTTGGCGGCAAGGGCGTGAAAGCGGAGATTGATAAGCGCGTGCGCCAAATTAAAATGCAGATTGAGCAGACGGATTCGGAGTTCGATAGAGAAAAACTTCAAGAGCGATTGGCAAAATTATCCGGCGGAGTCGCTATAATTCGGGTAGGCGCGGCGACGGAAGTCGAGATGAAGCAGAAAAAAGATAAAATAGAAGATGCTTTAGCGGCTACGCGGGCGGCGGTAGAAGAAGGAATCGTGCCTGGGGGAGGAACGGCTCTTATCCGAGCGCTTTCTGCACTTGATACGGTGCGAGGATTGAATAAAGAAGAAAAGGTGGGTGTAGCCATCTTAAAGCAGGCGCTGGATGCCCCCGCAAAGCAGATAGCTGAAAATTCAGGAATGGACGGAGCGGTGGTTGTCGATAAAATAAAAGCCGGGAAGGGAAATTTTGGGTTCAACGCGGCCACTCTTGAATATGAAGATTTGCGAGCGGCAGGTATCATAGATCCTACAAAAGTAGTGCGATCGGCTCTTCAAAACGCGGCATCGGCTTCTGGTATGATTCTTACGACTGAAGTAGTTGTTGTGGAACTCCCCGAAAAGAAGGGGAAAGGGGGCGGAATGCCCGGCGGTATGCCCGGTATGGGAGGAATGGATTACTAAACATGGCTATTCCGAGGGCCAAAGTTTACTCGGCTGGTATCTCAAAACAAAATGCCCGTAATTCTTCGGGCATTTTGTTTGCCCGAGTGATGCGAATATGCTACATTGTATGCATAGGAAAAGGTCAATAAAGATTTAACTTCAATGCTAATTTTATGAACAATATAATCTTTTTAGTGGTTTTAGGTCTTTTATCCGCAAGCGCATTATTCGATTTGATCCCATGGAAATTAAATGTTCTCGCAATACCTTTGGCGATTCTCGTTTGGGCGGTTCTGATGTACAACAGTTTGGTTTCCATGCGAAACAGGGTCAAGGAGGCGTGGTCGGATATCGAGGTACAGTTAAAGCGTCGCCACAACCTTATTCCGAATTTGGTCGAAGCGGTAAAAGGATACGCGGTTCACGAAAAAGGAGTTTTTGAAAAAGTTACGGAAGCAAGAGCGGCTATTTCTGGAGCAAAAGACCAGAAAGATCTCCAGAGGGCTGAAAATATGCTAACCGGCGCTTTGAAAACCTTGTTTGCGGTATCTGAAAATTATCCCGAACTCAAGGCCTCTACAAATTTTCTTGAATTACAAAGAGAAATTCGCGATACAGAAGATAAAATAATGGCTTCGCGCAGATTCTACAACAATAATGTTATGTCTCTGAATACGCAGATCGAAACAGTGCCGACCAATTTTATAGCTAATATGTTTAAATTCAAAAAGGCGGATATGTTCGAAATAGAGCTGGAAGAGGAGCGCGGAGTTCCGGAGGTGAAGTTTTAATTATCGTAAATCTTGGGCATAAATTCGGTGTCAAGGAAAATTACGGTAGCTGAAAAAAGTAAAAATCCAAAGCGATTTTTTGGAACCCTTATTTTATAAGCTGAATTTTTTTGATATGGAAACTCTTTACTCGCACAAAGATTCTAACATTCGCAAAACTTGGTTACTGATGGCTATATTTATTTCGATCCTTATTGGAGTGGGATGGTTTTTGAGTTACTTATCGGCAAGTCCGGCAGTTCTTTATCTTTCTGTGGTAATAAGTTTACTGATGAGCGTGGGTTCATATTGGTTCTCGGATAAGCTCGTTATCGCAATGACGCACGCGAAACCTGTGACTAAAGAGGATGCCGCGGAACTTTATAGGATCGTAGAGAATTTATCCATAACTGCCGGTCTGCCGGTGCCAAAAATTTATGTTATGGATGATGCCGCGCTGAATGCGTTCGCGACGGGAAGAAATCCGGAACACGGCGTGGTAGCGGTAACTAGGGGACTTTTGAATCGGCTTGACCGGACAGAGCTCGAAGGAGTTATCGCGCATGAGCTCTCGCATATCGGGAATCGGGATATGCTGGTTTCTACTGTTATGGTGGTTTTGGCAGGAAGTATTGTGATGGTTTCCGATTTGATGACGCGTCATATGCTCTGGAGCGGCGGGTCTTCGGGAAGAAGGGATTCACGGGATGGCGGAGCTCATGGAGTAATACTTGCCATTGGCATTGCGGCAATGCTTATAGCTCCGCTTTTCGCAACGCTTATACGGCTTGCGATTTCACGAAAAAGGGAGTTTCTCGCGGATGCTTCAGGAGCCTTGCTTACGCGTTATCCTGAAGGGCTCGCAAACGCCCTTGAAAAAATTTCAAGCGACCCAAATCAGATGAGAAGCGCAAACAACGCGACAGCGCATCTTTTCTTTGAAAATCCATTTAAGGCGGATAAGCGTGGGGGTAAGACCCCGTGGCTCGCAAAAATATTTATGACTCACCCGCCCGTAGAGGAAAGGATAAAGGCCTTGCGCGGCGTGTCATAATAAATTTATGATCCTGTTTCTAAATGCGGTAGTTATACTTCTCGGATTTATCGCTTCGGTTTTCGGTAAAAAGTTTGGGTTGATTACCGGCTGGAAATCCGGCTATGTAGCGATTGTAAGCGGGATATTTTTGGCGTTTTTAATTTTTATGATTTTCAATACCGACCATGCGAAATTGTTTATCATTTTCGGAATTATGGGTATGGCTCTCGAGGCGGCTGTAGATTTTTTTTACAAAGCAATATCACGGGAGCGATTGTTCGCTTATAAGCATTTGACTATATTTGGGTATGGAAGCATATTATCGTTTCCGTTTTGGGGAGCTGCGGGTATAATGTTTTACGCAATAGGTGATTTGATAAAATAAATCCCGAATACTGCAATGCGAAATTATGCGCAATCAAGTTTGTGTTACATAATCAAGGAGAGGTCGCATAGTGGCCTAGTGCACCGCCTTGGAAGGGCGGCATACCGCAAGGTATCGTGGGTTCAAATCCCACCCTCTCCGCCAAGTTTTACATTCAGCGAAATTGAAAGAGGTTGCCTCGGCGCTTCGCGCCTCGGCATGGTATTTCCCCGCGAGAATCCAAGCATTTTTGAGGGGGAACGAAAGCGTCCGCTCGGCAATGCGGAAGTTTGCAGAGCGAAGCTCTGGCAAAATGAAATTTTGCAAACCAATCTTTTTTCATTTACCACAAAATTATCAGATTTTCGGTTTTTTATTCATCCTTGCGACATTTCGGAGAAGGTTCGACTGACATCCTAATCAAGATATCGCTCGAATCATCAAAGCGATATCAATTTGGCACGAATTGTATAAAGCTTTTACTTCGGCTTAACCCTTGCCTCCGGATTATTGCCCCCATCCATCTGTGTCACCGAGCCTTAAGCTTTACTTCCCGTTGGAAACGGAACTATGTGCTTTTAGCCCCGAACTTAATTCGACAGCATGCCAAGACGGTGAAGATGTTCCAGAAGCTCGGCGACGAGCAGAAGGATCACGACATCCTCGTCGTTCCGTGTCAATTTGGTCTCCGTCACAAGGGCCGTTCGGTTTGTCGGGCTCGCGAGGTCTTCACGGGCAACGGACTTGAATGTTGGGGCGAGAAGACGAGAATTTGACACATTTTGTTTTTTAGTTTACAATATGTTAAAAATGATATCAGCGATGGAGGTATTTTATGGCGCGATATGCGTCGGTGGTTATCGTATTTACCCCCCGTGGCATTCCGCTCGTAAGAGAGTGGGGAGAGAAAAATTTCTGGAAAATTCCCGGCGGAAAGAGCGAGAATTATGAAACGGCGGAAGAGTGCGCAGTACGAGAAGTGATGGAGGAGGTCGGGGTTGACTTGTCGCTCGAAGATCTGGCAGAAATTTTCAGAGAAAGCAATGGGGAGCATACATTTGTTGCGTTCGTTGCGCGAAAACGGAATGTTCTGGAATTTAAGAAATTTGGCGACGAAGGTGAGGAGGTTAGAATTTTTAGCCCCCAAGACATCTTATCGCTTAAAGATCTTCTTCCAAGGCATCGGCTGGTTCTATTAAAAAACCTTCAGCTATTTAGGAAATCTTCATAATCAATCTACAGCGAAAAACGCATATGCGTTTTTTTTGTTTGGTCGCTCGATAAACCTATCTTGGGAATTTTTTACGATTGTGGTATAGTATATTCGGCAATCATCACAGTATTTTAAGCGCAAAATTTATGGGATTCTTGGATATAAAATTTGCTAAAACTTCTGTGGACTTTTTATTTTTCAATTAATGGTATAATATAATTGAGCAAGATTTTCATGCATGATTGTTTCATTTTGAAAATCCTTGACCTTATTTATGTCAGAAAATTACGGCGAAGAAGTGCCGGTGAAAAAGTTGGCAAAGAACGATGGTTCAGACGGCGGTTCAGGGAGCGAAGGCAAACAGTGGCGGATTATCGATCTGGCAAACAAAGATAAAATTGGGCAGTCAAGCAGATCGGGTATGCCCCCTTCGCGAAGGCGAAAAAAGAAAGTTCCGCTTAAGCAAATTTTTAACGGCGTATTTAATTTACTGCTTATTTTTGGTCTTGGTATGGCCATTTATTTCGGCTGGGCTTTTTATAAGAATAACTACGATGGCAAAGGCATATTCAAAAATAGCGGAGATGATTCAAACAACAACGGCACGACAGCCGAGGATCCCAAAAAGGATTTGGAGGAGAGAGTTGACGAGATAAAAGAACTTATATCAAATAACGGAATGAACGGGGCTACAACTACTGAACCTGTTGCGATAAAAAAGATGCTGAAAATTTCCAGCAACCCGCTGGGGTTCTTGAATATAAGGAGCATGGCTTCAACCTCGGGCAGTATAATCGGAAAAGCGAAGCCAGAAGAAGAGTATGAATACACTTCAATGGAAAATAACTGGTACAGCATAATTTTAGATGAGGGAAGCGGCTGGGTTTCCGGCGAATACATAGAAGTTATTGATAGTCCCGTTTCCGAATTTTCGGGAGGCGAGCCGCCGGTAATTTCTGAAGGCAACGAAATTCATAAGATAAAAATAAAGGAAACGCCGACCGGCTACTTAAATGTAAGGAATTCCGCATGGGGCTCAATTATTGGAAAAGTATATCCGGGAGAGGAGTACCTTTATACCGACAGCAAAGACAACTGGTATTTTCTGACTATTTCGGATAAAAATACGGGAGAGGACAAGTCCGGATGGGTACTGGGGGATTACATTAAAAAGCTCCAGTAATTCTGAAGTAATTTTTAGCGTAATTTAATGAGGAAACTGATCAGCGAGTTGAAGATTTTGAAGGATGGAGATATAAACCAAGAGATAAACAAACGCATATCGAGTTTCGAAAAGTTGAGAATGGGCTCAAACTCTGATATTTTCAGGGAACTTTGTTTTTGTTTACTTACCGCGAATTACACAGCCGAAGGCGGTATAAGAATACAAAATAGCATCGGAGATGGCGTTTTGCATTACACCGAAAAACGCCTGGCAAGAACACTCAAAATGTTGGGTCATCGTTTTCCAAACGCGCGGGCTTCCTACATTCGAAGCGCTCAAAGATACAGGGGGGAAATAGTTGGCATCCTCGATTTATTCAGTAATGATTTGGATCTTCGCGAATGGCTCGTTAAAAACATAAAGGGTTTTGGATATAAGGAGGCAAGCCATTTTATGCGAAATATAGGTTACAAAAATGTTGCCATAATAGATTTTCATATTATTGATTTACTTAGCCGTTACGGTCTTATTTCTAGGCCTAAGACGATTACAAAATCTAAATATTTCGAAATCGAGCGCATTTTGGATTTAATAGCGAGAAAGGGAGAGATGAGTCTGGGGGAGTTGGATTTGTATTTATGGTTTATGGAAACCGGTAAAATTCTTAAATAGTTTAATTACGCGAGCTTGTATGATAGAGCAATTTCTGCTATAAATAACGCAATGCGGTTAAGCGAAATATACAATCTATCAATCCAGCTTGGAATAGATTCGGATCCAAGGGGAAGGGAAAGAGTTGAAAAATTCCTTCAAAAAAGGGGAGAGGAATACAAAATTCTTCCAGATAATGAGAAGCAATATTTTGATCATGAATCACTTTTCAATCCATATTCCGATTCCCGGATTCTTTTTGGCGACCGCGAAGCCGAAGTTAGAAGAGTTATGGCTGGAATAGATGTGGAAGGGGATGAACTCATTGTCGCAAAACAACTCGGGAACATTGATTTGGCGATAGCCCATCATCCTCGAGGGCGAGCTTTGGCAAAACTTGATGAAGTTATGGATATGCAGGCGGATGTTTTAGGTCAATACGGCGTTCCTATAAATATAGCCGAAGCATTGCTGAAAGTGCGCGTGTCCGAAGTTACAAGAGGTCTTTCCGCCGGTAATCATTATAGGCCAGTTGAATTAGCGCGGTTGCTGGGCGTGCCTTATATGTGCGCGCATACGGTTACGGATAATTTAGTTTTTCAATTTCTGAAGAGGAAAATGGAAAATGAAAAGCCGGAAACGGTTGGGGAAATTTTGGATATACTAATGACAATCGATGAATATAAAGAGGCGACAAGCAGAGGTTCTGGCCCGATTCTTTTCTCGGGAAGCAAGGAAAATCACGCTGGCGTTATTGCCGTAACGGAAATTACCGGAGGTACGGAGGGAGCGCATAACATTTATGAAAAAATGGCAAATGCCGGCATAGGAACGGTTATCGCGATGCACCAGTCGGAAAAGCACCACAAATTCGCCGAAAGAGCGCATATCAATGTCGTTGTGGCGGGGCACATGAGTTCGGATTCTATTGGACTCAATATTTTCCTTGATCAATTAGAGGAGAGGGGCGTTTCCGTTGTTCCATGTTCGGGACTGATACGGGTGAAGAGAAATTTTTCAAGACGAGACCCCCATGATTTAATTACTTAAGGGGTGCGCAGTTTTGTAATTGTTTCATGTTTTCCCGTTAGTCCGAGTTATACCGGGCCTCGAGGGAAAATATACGGCGTATTCAAAGATATTCAATGATCGAAGAAGCGTATAAGCAAGCAATAAATGTTCTCAATGAATGCGTTTCGGATATAGGTTTCAAAGCTTCGGCGCTTAATAACGGATACAGGGAAGTATGGGGACGGGACAGCATGATAACACTTATAGGCGCTATGAGCTCGGGTGAAAAAAGTTTACTACGGGCTTCTGTCGAGTCAATCAATACACTCTGCTCAAATCAAACCGAACTTGGACTCATACCAAATAATGTTGATGTGGAAAATAACGAAGCGCAATTCCGTTCCTATATGGATGGGAATATGTGGTATGTGATAGGTATATGGTATTACTACAAAAGGACCAGCGACAAAGATTTTTTGAAAAAATACAAAGATTCCGCATTTAGGACTTTAGAATGGCTTAGGCATCAAGATGTTGATAATTCGGGAATGATATCCACTCAAGAAGCGGCAAATTGGATGGATATTTTCCATGTCCGCGGGAAAGTTCTTTACGATAATATTTTGTATTCAAAAGCTCTTTTGTGCGCCTCTGAAATCGCGGAAGAATTTGGCGAACTTGAGCGCGCTAAAAAATACAAGGATTTATCCAAGCGGTGCATTGATGGAATCCAATATACTTTGTGGGTGGACGATTCTCATAGTTCGTTTTCAGATGAGGTCAAGGACTTAAAGAACAAAATAAAAAACAGCCGCCATCTTGAAGAGGAATACATACTTATATCGCAAAAATGCGCGCATATAATATGGCGCCCATATTTTCTTGCGTACAGAACTTTTCGTTACTATGGAAATTGGTTCGATACTTTGGGGAATTCTTTGGCAATAATTTTTAACATTGCGGGTAGCGAGCAGACGAAGAAGATTTTAGAGTATGCGGCTCAAGTGGAAATAGCCAGTCCATACGCGGCAAAGGCAACATACCCACCCATATATCCGGGCGATGCCGAGTGGAGAGAATATTTCTTGGTAGGCAACCTTAATCTTCCGAATCATTATCATAATGGAGGCATCTGGCCTTTTGTTGGCGGTTTTTATATAAGCGCTTTGGTGAAGGCGGGACAGCTTGATAGCGCGGCAAATTTTCTTCAGAGTTTGGCCGAAGCGAATAAAATTGGCAGGAATTTCGATTGGGAATTTAATGAATGGTTTCACGGTAATACTGGAAAGCCAATGGGTAAAGAAAAGCAGGCATGGTCTGCGGCAATGTATGTCTATGCGTATAATTGCGTGAAATCTGGGGTAGTTGACCTTTGATTTCTATTGCGGGATTGGCGGGGCATCGCGGAATAAGCACATTTTTTATTCAGCGCGATTTGCAAATGCGAGTAATCCGGAAGTTAGTTTCTTAAATTTTAACTTAATTATTTTTCTATTTATTTCAACTTGCCTGAATCCCAAGTCGAGGAAATAAAAAGTCGTTTGGATATTTCAGAATTTATCCGCGGCTACATAAAATTGGAAAAGAGCGGAGCCAATTTTCGCGGACTTTGCCCTTTTCACCATGAAAAAACTCCATCATTTTTTGTTTCTCCGTCAAGACAGATTTGGAAATGCTTCGGCTGTTCCGTAGGCGGAGATATTTTTAGTTTTGTCGAGCAGATCGAAGGAGTTGAATTCAAGGAGGCGTTGGCTATTCTCGCGGAGCGCGCAGGAGTAGTACTTCGTTCGTTTGATCCAAGGGCTCGAAGTGAGAAAAGCCGACTTTACGACGCGATGGAAAAATCATGCCAATTTTTTGAAAAGCAAATTCTGCAAACCCATCTAGGAAATGAGGCAAAAGGATATCTTTTAGGCAGGGGGCTTACGGAAGAGTCAATCAAAAATTTCAGAGTCGGGTTTTCACCCGCCAGCCGCGATGGTTTAGTTCAATTTTTAAGATCCCTCGGGTATTCACCCACGGAAATTTTGAAAACAGGGCTATCCATACAGCCGGAGAGGAACGAATACGGCACGCAGAATTCGCAGTACGACAGATTTCGAGGTCGAATAATGTTTCCAATATGTGACATAAACGGGCAGGTTATAGGTTTCGGAGGAAGAGTTTTTTTCGCTAAGAATCAGGCCGTAGATGACAAACTTGCAAAGTACATAAATACCCCCCAAACCATGCTTTACGATAAAAGCAGAGTTCTATACGGCTTAGATAAGGCAAAATTACACATACGCGAAAAAGACAGCGTTGTGATTGTGGAGGGCTATACCGACGCGATAATGTCGCATCAAGCAGGCGCGAAAAATGTTGTAGCGGTGTCGGGTACCGCGCTTACAACTCAACAGCTCGACCTTCTCAAGCGATACTCTGATAACGCTATAACCTGTTTTGATATGGATACGGCAGGTAACAGCGCGACAGCGCGTGGAATAGATCTGGCTTTGAATAAGGGTTTTAATCTGAAAGTTATAACATTTCCCGGCGGTAAGGATCCGGCAGAAATAATACAAGCGGATAAAAGCAAATGGGATAAGGCGGTCCAATCTCCCATATCAATAAGCGATTTTTATTTCGAAACCGCTTTTCGCCGATACAGTCCCAGTACACCGGAGGGCAGAAAAGAAATCTTGGCAATGATTTTGCCGATGGTAAAAAGTTTAGCGAGCGAGATAGAGCGATCTTTGTGGGTTGAAAAGCTGGCTTCAGCGCTTCATTGCAGTGACGAAGCCGTATGGCAGGATTTGAAAAATTTTAAAAGCGAGACGCATCTGCGTCAAATCGAAAAAAATACTGCGGGAATAGCGGCGCCTGCCGCCGCTAAAAAAACAAAGCGGGAAAGATTGTTTGAGCGGTTACTCCTGTCTCTATTATATGATTTGAAATGCGTAAAAAACATAAAAAATAACGATGTTTTCATGTTCGACCCGAATATTACCACGGCAAGTATAATCTTAAAGGTAAGAGATCATTTGAAAAATGGGGAAGCGTTTGTTGATGGCGGAAATTTCGCAATAGTAAAAGATAAAAAATTCGTCCGTCTTTTAACCGCGGAGGAATCAGAAACTCTTAGTAATACAGCATTTCAGGAAGAAGTTTTTTCCACGCTTTCGGATTGCGGTGACTTCGGCGAGGAATTTCAAATGTGCCTGCAGACATTGCGAAGAGAGGATTTACGGGATAAACTTGTTAATATACAGAATGCGATGCGCCAAGATCCTAATAGTCAGGAACTTCTCAATGAATTTCAAAAAATTTCGAGTCAATTAATAAACGAATAAGAAGCTTATGGCAAAAACAATCAAGAGCACAAGAAAAGCGCGAAATTCTAAAGGCGTTTCGGCAAGAAAAGAATTAAAAGGGGCCAAAGCGAAAAAGCCCGCGAAAAAAAATGCGCGTAAAATTGGCGCGTCCGCAAAAGGGGGCGTAAAAGGCAAGAGAGAATCTAAAAAGGGCAAACCCAAGTCGTATGCGAGAGGGCATTCGCCTTTGAAAATGGAATGGGAAGAGGGATTAAAGACATTGTTAAATCGAGGTCGGCAGAGAGGATTCGTGACTTACGCCGAGATACTCAACCTTATTCCCGATGCGGAGACGGATGTCGATGGGTTGGAGCGCATATATGAAGAGTTGTCCGCGGCGAATATAAACATAAGCGAAACTAAGGAATTACTGGCCGAGCCATCCGAAGAGGAGATGAAAAAAACCGAAAAGGAGATCGATCTTAGCAATCTCCAGTTCGACTCCGTTCAGATGTATCTTCGGGAGATAGGAAGAGTATCATTTTTGACAGCAGATGAAGAAAAAGAGCTTGCGCGAAGAATAGAAATGGGAGATGAGGAGGCAAGACAAAAATTGACCCAAGCAAACCTTAGGCTGGTCGTCTCGATAGCCAAAAGATATGTCGGTAGAAGCCCTAACCTGACGCTATTGGATCTCATACAGGAAGGAAATATGGGGCTTTTCAGGGCCGTGCAAAAATTTGATTACAGGCGGGGATACAAGTTTTCCACTTACGCGACTTGGTGGATACGGCAAGCTGTAACCCGCGCGCTTGCCGATCAGGCGCGGACGATTAGAATTCCAGTACATATGGTAGAAACAATTTCAAAATATACGCAAGTGCGGAGGAGATTACTTCAGGATTTGGGGCGCGAACCTTTGGCGGAGGAAATTGCTTCGGAGATGGGTCTTGAACCCGAAAAAGTGAGGCACATACAGAAGATTTCGCAGGAAACGGTTTCGCTGGAAGCTCCAGTCGGAGAAGACGACGAGGACAGTATGCTTGGAGAATTTATCGAAGACGAAAAAGAGGTAACTCCCACAGTATCCGCGGCCCGCTCTTTGTTAAGGGGGCGTATGGACGAAATATTGGAAGATCTAGCTCCGCGGGAAAAGAAGATACTCGATATGAGATTCGGTTTGTCGGATGGCATAACGCATACATTGGAAGAAGTGGGAAAGGAATTTGGTGTAACGCGCGAGCGAATCCGTCAGATAGAAGCAAAAGCGCTTGAGAAAATCAGGAAACACCGAAGCTCAAGAAAACTCGAGGGTTACTAAACCCGTGGGTTATTGGCGATGCAATAATATTACCCTTCAAAAATTCGGGCGGACATTTTTTGTTTTGAAATTTGCGTACTGCATTATTTTGCCTCCGTTTTTTATTTGCGTGCATATATTATCTATGACAAGTAAATTCGCGAGATGACATATTAGTTTATGTTTGATATTTTTTTCGTTTTTTTCCTTACATTAGTGGTTCGGATATGGAGCACTCTTGTCGGGGGAGGAGGTTCAATCACTATACCCGCTTTGCTATTTTTAGGGTTGCCGGCCGATCAGGCCATAGCTACAAATCGACTTTCGGCGCTTTCAAACATCGTAAGCATACTTAAATTTCATAAGCAAAAGCAGGTGGTGTGGGGGCTGGGTTTATTTTTAGCTGTGTTCGCGGGATCAGGGGCGGCGTTCGGGAGCTATCTGGTTGTTTCAGTTGACTCCGACATACTGGAAAAAGGAATAGGCGTGATACTGCTTTTATCTTTACCCATGCTTGTATTGAGCAGAAACATGGGGGTCAAGGAGAAAGCAATTAAACTTACAAAGATTAAAAATGCGGGCGGGGCAATATTGATGCTGGCGCTTGGCATTTTGGGAGGTTTTTTTTCTTCAACCGGAATTTGGTTTTCCTATGTTTATCTTATTTATTACGGCCTTACATTCATACAAACGGCGGCGACTCGAAAATTAGCTGGGCTTGCCATGGTAAGCACATCTTTGGCTATTTTTATACCCGCGGGCATTATCGACTGGACATTGGGCCTTTCCATGATGGTTGGTGGCGGCATAGGCGGGTGGGTTAGCGCTCATTACGCGCAAAAACTCGGTAATATTTGGATAAAGTATCTTTTTTCAATTATGGTATTTGCAAGCGCTGTGAAAATACTGATTTTTTGAGGTAATTCTTCAATGCAAATAGGAATTATTCGCGTAAAATAGATTATTTCGTAGTATTTTAGCGTTTGGATTTTTGGTATTGACAAATGCGTCAAATTTTTCTATAAGTTATAATTGTTCACTAGAACAAAATATTACCGCTAGGGAGGTATAGTTTGTTGGATCAGAGCAAATTCGAGGGGTGCGTATTGGGCGCGGCGGTTGGGGATGCCTTAGGCATGCCTGTGGAGATGATGAATGGCTGTGAAATTGAGTCGAGATTCGGAAGGATAACCGAATTCATCTCTCCCGACAGAAATCCGAATATGAGGTTTTCTTCGCGAAGATTACAAGCGGGGTCATGGACGGACGACACGCAGAGAACATTCGCGAATGTATTTGCCCTTATAGAATCAGATGGTAGGTTTGACATGGATCTTTTCGCGAGCAATTTCTTATTTATGTATAATTCCCGTGAAAATAGGGGGTGGGGAAGGTCGACTAGAAATTCCGGAGCGCGACTTATCAAGGGGGAACACTGGTCAATATCGGGTGAAAAGAATGGCTGTGGCAATGGAGTGATCATAGGCATTTCTCCGCTCGGCCTTTTACACAGCGTAGTAGGCGGCAATGTGGACGAATTTATAAAGAATTGCATCACTTACGCGCGCATGACGCATTTAGGCACTCCGGCAATTGTTGCTGGAGCGGTGCATGGAATTTCGATAGCATCGCTTGTGCGTCAAGGGAGTTCTGATTTTAATACGGAATTTTTCCTAAATGATCTGTTGGATGCGGCAATCCATATTGAAAATGATTTTTCGTTGGAAAAATGGGATGATAAAATTTCCGATCAAGTGAGAGCAATTAGAAATTTTATGACAGAAGGACGATTCGACGCGGCAAGCCCGTATGATGTCGCGTCATGGTTTGGCGGAGGTACTCCATACTCGCCAAATTCGTTTGGCGTGTCCTATTCACTATTCGTTCGAAAACCGAATTCGTTTGATTGTGTATTTGACGCAGTAAACGCTGGCGGAGATTCGGATTCAAACGCAAGCATCGTGGGATCGCTCGTCGGCGCATTGAACGGCGTTTCAGTTATACCCCAAAATCTTTGTGATGGCGTAGAGGGAAGCAATTCTCTGCGCTCAGCCGCGGTCCTATTATTCGACCGTTTGTGCCAGACAAGAATTAACTGCTAATGGATAGCACATAGCGCTATCCATTGAATGCCTCACTTCAAATGAGGCATTTTTATTTGTTTAGAAATTTTTTGTGATATATAATATTGTAAAAGTATGCGCGTAAACCCTAAAAAATTCGCAGTATTTGATATTGACGGAACCATTTTTCGTTCAAGCCTTTTAGTTGAGCTTACGAGAGAGTTAATTGAGGACGGCATATTTCCGATAACAGTAGAGCGAGTTTACATTGAAGAGCTTCAGCGTTGGATGGACCGCCGCGGCTCTTACGGCGAGTACATAAATAAAGTTGTGGAGGCATACAGATCCAATATTAGAGGGGTTTTCCTGGACGATGTGCTTGAGGTTTCAGAAAGAATGATGATTTTCCACAAAAATCATGTTTATCGCTACACGCGCGATTTAATCAAGAAATTAAAAAATAACTATTTTTTGCTCGCCATTTCACATTCTCCGTATCATATCGTTGAGCCATTTTGCCGCGAATGGGGATTTCAAAAAGTTTACGCGCAAATTTATGAGCTGGATAATGCCGGTAAATTTACGGGAGTTATAGAGTATGAAGATTTGATAACGCGTAAGGGAAAGGTGCTTGAAAGGGCGATAGAGAAGGAAAAGCTTACTCTAGCCGGATCAATTGGAGTGGGCGATACGGATTCGGATATCCCAATGCTTAGGATGGTATCAAGGGCGATCGCGTTTAATCCCAACAAAAAGCTATATCAAGCCGCAAGAAAAAACAGATGGGAAATAATCGTAGAGAGAAAAGATATGGTATATCGCATTTAAGTATGCTAGTTTAGTAATATGATTGACCTAAAATTATTACGGGAAAAGCCGGAAATTTTTAAGAAAGCGGCAAGGAATAAGAATTTCGAAATAGATATCGATAAAATTTTAGATTTGGACAGAAAGAGAAGAGATGCCGCGCGGGCCGTGGATAATCTAAGGGCGGAGCAGAACAGCGCTTCAGAGATTATAGCGGGCGAAAAAGACAAAGACGAAAAGAAGGATATTATAGGGAAGATGAGGAATCTTAAAGCCGATCTTGAAAAATCCGAGGAATCTTTGAAAAATATTGATGCGGAATTGTCAAGTTTGTTGATGCAAATTCCAAATGTGCCGTTCGACAATGTTCCGGTGGGAAAAAACGATAAGGACAATGTTGTATTGCGCGAGGTAGGCAAAAAACAAATTTTTGCCTTTGAACCCAAAGATTATATGAAAATCGCAAAACAGCGCGGTTGGATTGATGTGGAGAGAGCTTCAAAAGTGTCTGGAAGCAGATTTGGGTACATAAAAGGAGAGCTTGCGCTTCTTGAATTCGCGATAATCCGATATGTTTTTGATTTTTTGATGAACAGCGAGCGACTTAATAAAGTCATACAATCCGCGGCGTGCGATGTTAGAGATACCGCATTTATGCCCGTACTTCCGCCGGTTGTCGTAAAACCAGAATATATGGACGCAATGGGCTTTCTTACGGGAGATATCGCGGAGGATATGTATTTTCTTGAAAAGGATAACTTGTATCTTGTAGGCACATCGGAGCAGTCAATCGGACCAATGCATTCCGGGGAAACATTCAATGATTCCAATTTACCCTTAAGATATGTGGGCTTTTCGACTTGTTTTAGAAGGGAAGCCGGGTCATACGGCAAGGACACTAAGGGAATTTTGAGAGTTCATCAATTCGACAAGATAGAGATGATTTCATTTTGTCATCCAGAGAAATCGCGCGATGAACATAGATTTTTACTTGCGTTAAACGAAGCAATGATGAATGAATTCGAACTACCATACAGAGTTGTGCATATATCAACAGGCGATATGGGACTTTCAAAGGCGGAGCAATTCGATATAGAAACATGGATACCCTCCGAAAATACTTATCGCGAGACGCATTCCGCGTCAAATATCACGGATTTTCAGGCGCGCCGGTTGAACATCAAACACAAGGGTAATGATAAGTCCGGTTATGTGCATATGCTTAACGCGACCGCGTTTGCGATCGGGCGAATACTGATAGCGATAATAGAAAATTTTCAGACAGAAGATGCTAAGGTTAAAATACCAAAGGAACTCCAAAGTTATCTGGGGAGGGTCGAAATACCGAGCCAGAAATAAGGGAGCGAATTCCAGAAAATTTCGAATCGGGCGAAGATGGCTTTTAGCGGCAGTCGCCCTTGTTTTTTTTATGGTATCTCTAAGCTTATTAGGCGCATACCTTTTGCTTTCTAGCAAATTCGAGTTGAAAAATATAAATGTACGCGGGGTTCAAAATATAAAAAGCGAAGATGTATCTAGCGAAATCAACAAGATTTTGTCGCAAAAAAAGCTGAAATTCGTAAGCGCCGCCAATTACTTTGTTTTTCAGACAGATGTCATTTCTTCGAATCTAAGAAAAGCATTTCCAAGAATCGGCCAAGTCAAAATCGAAAAGGTTATTCCGAATAAATTAGTTATTGAAATAAAAGAAAGAGTCGCGGCTGGTATATGGTGTGATGGTTTACGGGAAGAATCCGGATATCCCGGAATATTTTCAGTAGCAGGTTGTTTTTACATAGATAATTCGGGAATAATTTTTGATACTGCTCCCAAAAGTACGGGTTCGATAGTTTTTTCTATAATAGATTTCAGGGAGGTTTTGTTTGAAATCGGGGATGCGCCGTTTGAGCCGGATTACATATCTAAGTTTGCTAATGTAAATAAAATAGTGTCGCAGAATTTTCCATTCGGAATAAAGGAATTTTCACTAAGCGAATCCGGGGAATTTGAAATATTGACGACTGAAGGTTGGACGATTTTATTGGGGGAAAAAATAGATGAGAGATACCAGCTTTCAAATCTTAAGTATATTCTTGAAGATGAAATAGCTAGCCGGCGAAAAAATCTGGAATATGTTGATTTGCGACTCGGCAACAAAGTTTATTATAAGATGCGCGATTAGTGTTCGATATTATACACAAATATTGAATGGCCAATTTTTTTAACGGGTTCGTATTTATCAAGCCATTTATAAGAAAAACCGGCATAAGCGCGGGAAGTTTGGTAATATGTGGCCGATACTGCGATCCAGCCGGTCGTTTCGCCGTTATTAGAATTCCATAAAATAGCCTTATCGCCAAGATAATATTTGACATTTCCTCCGCCAAAATAATCAACTTTGATTTGATTTATATTGTTTTCCTCGACGAATTGCGCCAGCCGCTTCAAATCCTGACCCCAGTCCAAATTCGAATCTACGACATATTTGTAGGCATTATCTGATCCGCCGGAAAAAATGTTGAAATATGAAAGGTAATGGGGGTATGCCATTACAAAAGTTGCCGCGTTCATCATCACCAAAGATGCTATGAGAAAAGTTTTGCCGGTTGTGGAAAAAACGGATGTCGGCAGGTTTTCCAAAAGCAGTATCGGAGTTTTAGCTTCCGCAATTCTAGCGGAATTTAGCCATCTTTTTAATTGTCCGGCTATGAGTATATAAATAAATGGGAATGATGGAAGTATATGGCGTATGCCTATATTCAAGTTCGTATTTATACTGATAACCCAGTAGAAAGACACAAATAATAGCATTGCCAATTCATCGAAGTTATTTTTTGTAAAATCATGCAAGGAATTCCTGTTTCGTAAATTTGTCAAAATGCTTTTTAGAAATAGAATTGCGGATAAAGCGATAAATACCAGAACGGCGGCCGGGACTTTCAGGATGAAAACAACCGGAAAATAGTAGAACCATGACTGCGCGGATGTTTCTCCAAGAAAATAAGCTGTGCTTCCGCCTTGAACTCTAAGAAAAACCATCGAAGCGCCAAGGACATATTGAGCAAGGCCGCGAAGCAAGGGCTTATCAGCCATCCACACCAATGTCTCTTTGAGCGTAAATAATTTTTCGTCGCTAAGAATATGGGAAATATCTTCAATTTGTTTCTCAATCGGGTAGTTGATTATATGAAAATGATAAACAACGGTTATTATGGCAAGGGATATGAGAAAAATTTTGCAAAAGCGTAAAATCCAGGCAAAAAGATCGCTAATCACTGGCCTGCTTAAAACATTCACGGTTCTATTGGCTGTGATGATCCATAAAATTGTGATAAGCGGCAAAAATATAAAAAGAAAGAGCAATGAAAATTTTGTCAGTTGAGCTATCGCAAACACAACCCCAAAAATTATGAGATTTTTGTTGGTTGGGCTTTTCAAGAGTTTTATGTAAAAGTATATCGCGGACAAAAACGCAAACGCGGCCGGCGTGTCAGTGGTAATGAGTCGTCCATGCGCCATTATATCCGGAGAAAGCACAAATAAGGAGAGACAAAAAAGACCCCATTTATCGCCAAAAAGTTTGCTCGACCACCTAAAGACAAACCAGCCAAAAAGAAGCATTAGTAAAATCGGGCCTATTCGTCCCCAAAATATTATTTCGTCGGCGTTGTTTCCGGAATTATACAAAAATTCGGGCGCAAGATTCCATTGCGCGTTCACCATTTGCGTCCATGCAATATCTTGGTACGGGAAATTCAAATCCATAAACAGCAATGGAAACGCCGCGATGTCTTTTAGCAAAGGGGGATGCTCCGGATT
>Ga0209542_10007591_pt1 | contig 20566 bp, 24 predicted proteins | sample RifCSPhighO2_01_FD_184028 | JGI IMG/M metagenome (GOLD analysis project Ga0209542, IMG submission 184028) | Soil microbial communities from Rifle, Colorado - Rifle CSP2_plank highO2_0.1 (SPAdes) (version 2) | ecosystem: Environmental > Terrestrial > Deep subsurface > Rock core/Sediment ...
ATATTTTGATTGATAAATCCTTTTCCTTTTCGCCAAAAAAGCCCTTTCAAATCCTAGCCGAGCGGCGCGTCTCGCGCCGCGAGCTGACTTCCCCAAATTTGCATTTTCCCAACTGGCGGAGAGGGAGGGATTCGAACCCTCGATACGTCCATAAAGACGTATAATGGATTAGCAATCCACCGCATTCAGCCACTCTGCCACCTCTCCAATAATATCACCTTATCACATTTAACACTTTTTTTCTATCCTTATTTGACAAAAGCCAATTTTTATTTTTTTACATAGGAAAAATGTAAGGTTTTTCTCTGCTTGACGTTATATTTATTATATGTTAGTCTTGTGATTAACAAAAACTATTCTTTAACAAAAAAATTTAACTTATGAAAAAACTAACTTTTTTCTGTTTACTGATTTTTGACTTGGGAATTAATGCTAATTCTCAAATTCCAATTGGGGTTACCAATCCCGCCTCCGGAGTTAGTCAATCTTCCGCTATTTTAAACGGTTTTTGGAACAGCAACGGTGTTCCTTTGACTTTTACCCATTTTGAATGGGGAGCAACCCCAAGCCTTGGTAATTTCACTGTTACGGTTGATCAAGGATCAATCGGAAATGCAAATGCTCTGATTATCAGCTTGACACCAAATACCACTTATTATTTCAGAATTGTGGTGCAGAACAGTAATGGGACCACTTATGGAAATATTCTTAATTTTAAAACTCTAATGAATCCACTTAAGGCGGATTTCACGATTTCTGATCTTGACAATCAAATTTGCGCCGGTGAATATTTCAATCTTACTAATACCTCTACTGGTTCGATTGCTTCTTATTATTGGGATGCTTGGCAATCAACAACCCCAACCTGGGGTTTTGAGAATATTCCGCCGATTACTTATTATGGTTCAGGATACTGGGCGATCAATCTGACTGTTTATGATAGTCTTGGAAATCAGAATACTAAGACCAAATATATAACAGTTTGGCCGACAAATTGGGGAAATATAACTCCGGCTAATCCTCCCGGTTTTTGTGAAGGAGATTCAGTTAAACTAACTGCTAACGCTGGATCATACTATACTTGGTTACTTGAAGACGATACCATTATTTCCTCTGCCAGCGCCCAAAGTATTTTTGCTAAACAATCTGGAAATTATTTAGTGAATATAACCGATGGAGTTAGTGGTTGTAAGTCAAAAAATAGTGTTTTTGCTTATAGTTATTCGAAAGCAGAACCAAGAATTTGTGTAAACAATGATTGCGGAAAGGACACTTTTTATGTTTGCGCTAATGAAAGTGTTCGTTTGTCCACTAGTTACTACGTTTCGTATCTTTGGTCTAATGGATCTTCCTCTGACCAAATTTATATTTCCTCATCAGGAAATTACTGGATAAGGATAGTTGATGGAAATGGTTGTTCAGGAATATCTGATACAATTACTGTTATCATTAATCCAATTCCCGAACCAGTAATTACTATTACTCCCAACCAGAGCTCTTTTTGCGAGGGGGATACGGTTAGATTAGAAATCAAGAAATACAAAAAAATGTTTTGGTATTCATACGGAAAAGACAACAGTTGGTATTCTGAGGGAGTATCAAATATTTTTATTACTGAGACATCTAATACCTCGGTAAATGTTGTTGATTTTAACGGGTGTAGCGCTTATTCTCTATCTGTTAATCTTCAGTTTAATGAACTGCCGGAAAAACCGGAAATCATAAATAATAATTGCGAATTGGCAACTACTAGCGGGTATAAGAATTATCAATGGTTTTTCAAAGACAGTTTATTGGCAGGAGAAGAAACTCAGTTTCTCACAGTAAATCAATCTGGTTTTTATGTTGTGGAGGTGTTTGATAATAATGGATGTTCCTCTCTCTCGGATCCCTTTTATGTAGATTGTCAGACAACTAGTGGAATAAATGAGTTTTCTGATGATGGGGGAGTTAATATTTATCCAAACCCAATCAAAGATTTCATTAAGGTTGAAATTATAGATTTTTTAGAAGGTTCTGATTACCAACTTGTTATCTATGATTTATTAGGAAAGCAAGTTTTTAAACAAAAACTTAGTGAAGCCAAGACAACTATTAAAAGAAATAATTTAATTTCTGGAATGTATCTTGCTAGAATCTTTCAGGATAATGAAAAGCACTCTGTTAAAAATATAAAATTATTTTTTGCAGATAAATAATGTATTCAAAGGCACGCTCGCGTGCCTTTTTTTATAAGTCCCTCGACAAAAAAATAACTAATGAGCTAAAGTAAAAGCGATTACTTTTTTAGCCCCCGCTGATTTTAAAGTTTTTCGCGCTTCTTTAATAGTGGCTCCGGTGGTAACAACATCATCAAAGATAATAATATTTCTTCCTTTGACTAACCCAGGATTTTTTATAAAAAAACAATCTTTTAAATTATTTAACCTCCTTTTTCTATCTTTTATCATAATCTGATTACGAGTATCTTTTATTTTATAAAGAATATCAGTTGCTAACTCAAATAATTTATTAACATCTCTTTTAACTAATTCTCTAACGATAATTTCTGATTGATTAAAACCCCTTTGACGAATTTTTTTTTCGCTAAGAGGAATAGGAATTAAAATTGGTTCGGTAAAGTTTTCCATTATCTCTAAATCTACCAATTCTTCTAAAAGTCTATCGTATAATACTTCCCCCAAAATATGAGCAATGTCTTTTTTACCCTTATATTTTAATGCCCAAATAGCCTTTTTAATTATGGGATTTTGATAACTAAAAATAGAAATAATATAATCATTTAAAGATTTTTCATTTAAGGGAATTTTATCTAAGCATGAGAAACACAAAAAAGCGCCATTTTCTCGACAGTTTAAACATTTTTTAGGAAAAATAAAGTCTAAAATTGTATTTAAAAAGACCATAATATGATACAATTATACCAATAATGGCAAATCTTATTAAGAAAATTATTGAACTCTTTAAGACCAATACTAGTGGAAGTGTTATTGGAATTGATTTTGGTTCCTCGGCTATTAAAGTTGTTCAATTAAAGAGCAAGAATGGAAGAGCTGTTCTTGAAACATATGGATCAATTTCACTTGGTCCTTATGATGAACTTGATGTTGGTCAAACAACAAACTTATCAGTTGATAAATTAAGTGAAGCCCTAAATGATTTACTAAAGGAATCTAATGTTACCACTAAAAATGCTATTTTGTCTATCCCCGCGAGAGCCAGTTTAATTTTTGTAATTGAATTACCGTCCTCCATTAAAGAAAATGAACTTCCAGATGTTGTCCCAATTGAGTCTCGAAAATATATTCCAGTCCCCATCTCAGAAGTTTCTTTAGATTGGTGGATTATTCCCAGCGAAGAACAATATCTTGGAAAATCATCAGACGATTCATTTAAAAATAAAAAAGAAAAAATAAAAGTTTTAGTAGTCGCTATTCGTAATGATATTATTAATAAATATAAAGATATCATCAAAAATACAGGGCTTCTCTCAAGCTCTTTTGAAATGGAAGTTTTTAGCAGTATTCGTTCTAGTTTTAATCGTGAACTTTCCTCAGCTCTTTTGTTTGACATGGGAGCCTTGAAGACAAAATTATCAATTGTTGAATATGGAGTGGTGCGGGATTTTCATACCATTAATCGTGGATCGCAAGATATTACTAATAATTTATCAAAATCTTTAGGAATAAGTTTTTCTCAAGCTGAAGAAATAAAAAGAGAATTTGGATTAACAGGAAACCCGGCCGATAGAAATATCGCCGAAGCAATGAAATTAATAGTTGATTACATATTATCTGAATCAAATAGCGTGGTTTTAAATTATGAAAAGAAGTATAATAAGACTATTAGTAAAATTATTTTAATAGGAGGCGGTATTTTATTAAAAGATTTTCCAGCCTTAGCGGCTAAAAATTTTAAATCGGAAATTGTTATCGGCGACCCATTCAATAAAATAAATACTCCCGCCTTTTTGGATAATGTTCTTAAGCAGGCTGGTCCAGAGTTTTCGGTAGCCGTTGGTCTAGCCTTGAGAAGATTACAATAGTATAATTATAAATATGGATAAAGATTCCCAAACTTCGTTTATTCCTAAAAAACCATTGGTTGAAAGAAGAATACCAAGGAAAAGACCAATAGGGATTATTTCTCTTTTGGCCACCGTTATCTTTTTTGCTTCCTTAATTGCTGGCGGTGGTTTGTATTTATATAGGAATAATCTTGTTCAACAAGTTCAGGACAAAAGTGTTTCTTTAGAAAGAGCCAAGGAAGCTTTTGAACCAAGTCTTATTCTTACTTTACAAACCCTTGATAAAAGAATAAATGCTTCAAGAGAAATACTATCTGAGCATATTATAATTTCCCCAATATTTAAAGCTCTTCAAGAAACAACATTAAAAACCGTTCGTTTTACTAAGTTTGATTATTCAATTAACCAAGAAAAAATTGTTAATGTTAATATGTCAGGAGAAGCTAGAAGTTATAGAACCTTAGCTCTTCAATCAGATGTCTTTGGCGAGAGTAAACTAATTAAGAATCCAATTTTTTCTAATTTATCTTTAAGTACCACAGGAGATATTGTTTTTGATTTATCTTTTGATGTTGATCGGTCATTAATCATGTATGAAAATGTTTTTAATACAATAACTAACAATCTTTAATCATGTTTAGATCAATTTTTCCTGGTTTCCTCATCATTGTCTCTGTCGGGATGTTTATTTTTTTTACTAACCCTACTTACAAGGAAGTAAATGCTTTGTCATTAGAGGTTGATTCTTTTAATGAAGCTTTAAATAATTCTAAAGAATTACAGGAAAGAAGAAATGAACTAGCGGATAAATATAGTAGTTTTTTGCCTTCTGATATTACCAAATTAGAAAAAATGTTACCAAACAATGTTGATAATATTAGATTAATTATTGAAATTCAAAATATTGCTTCTCAACACAGTTTATCTCTTAAAAATGTAGAATATAATACTATTTCTAAAGAGCAAGAAACTCCCGAGGGGACTTCTTCAAAAAATAGAGCAAACATAGAAAAAGAGGAAGATTATAGTCCTTTTATGTTAAGTTTTTCTGTTTCTGGTTCTTACAATTCTTTTCTTGATTTTCTTAAAGACTTGGATAGAAATCTAAGAATTGTTGATATAACCTCAATCTCATTTTCTTCAGGATCTTCTAATACCACTGACGCTATTTATGACTTTAATTTTGAAATTAGAACTTATTGGTTGAAAAAATAAAAATAATTTAATAATAATATCTATGGGCTCAAAAATTAAAAAAATTATTATCATTGTCATCATCTTTGTTTTAATAATAGCGATTTATTTTATTTTCTTCAAAAAAGAAAAAAAATTACCTTCTTTAACTTCTAATATTAATTTAACCCCTGCCTCAATTGAATCTGGTGGTTCCAGAAGTGAAGCAGGCAGAGAGTTTTTGACAACCCTATTAAGTCTCAAACAATTAAGACTTGATGAAACACTTTTTGCCAATCCAGCTTTTTCTAATTTACATGATTTTTCTATTATCTTAATTCCAGAAGGGAACGAAGGAAGACCAAATCCTTTTGCCCCCCTTGGAGTAGATATTTCTAACTCACCAACATTATCGCCTGCTCCATCTCTCTTATCTCCAACTCTTTCAGCAACACAAAGTGAAGAAGATAATATTGGTAGCTCTAATAATCTTGACGATACTAATCTACTATTAAATAATGATTAAATTTGAATTATGAGTTTTTTAGAAAAACTTGCTACTCAAGGGATCATTAAAGCTAGACAAATAAGTGAAATTGTTAGACAGGCAAAAGAAAAATATAATAATGATATTGATGAATCTTTATTATCCTTTGGAGTAGATGAGCAAGTCCTTCTTAAGGCAAAAGGGGAATATTATAATATTCCGATAAAAGTTGTTGATCTTGATTCAATTTCAACTAACACCTTAAAATATGTCCCTGAAGATTCAGTTGATCACTATAAATTTTGCCCCATTGGTTTGAAAGAAGGAGTATTAGAAGTTGGGATTATTGAACCAGAAAATATTCAGGCCATGGATGCTCTTCAGTTTATTTCGGCCAAATTAAATTTACCATTTCAAGTTTTTTTGATATCAAAATCAGATTTCAAGTCTATTTATAAAAAATACAAAGGAATTTCAGGAGAAGTTGATCAAGCTCTTTCAGATTTTGATATTGGGAAAAAAGTTTCCGAGAAAGATGGCTTTGAAATTGAAAGCAAAAATATTCAAGATAATTTAAATTTAGAAGAAGAAAAAAAAATTGTTGAAGAAGCCCCAATAATTAAAATTGTTGGAGTTATTTTCCGTCATGCTACCGAAGGAGGAGCTTCTGATATTCATATAGAAAATACGGGGGAAAAAGTAAAGGTTAGATTTAGAGTAGATGGAATTCTTCACACAAGCCTTTTCCTGCCTCTTAATGTTTATAACGGGGTAGTCGCTCGTATTAAGATATTAGCTCAACTTCGTTTAGATGAGAAAAGAAAACCCCAAGACGGAGGTTTTTCAGCCAAACTTGACGGAAAAAAAATTGATTTTAGAGTTTCAACTTTTCCGACAACCTATGGAGAGAAAGTGGTTATGAGAATTCTTGATTCTACTCGAGGAGTAAAGAAATTAGAAGAATTATCATTATCTAAGAGAAATTTATCTTTGATCCAAGGGGCGATAAAAAGACCATTCGGACTTATTTTAGTTACTGGACCAACTGGTTCTGGCAAAACAACCACTCTTTATTCTATGTTAAATGAATTAGATAGAGAAAAGAAAAATGTTGTTTCTCTTGAAGATCCGATTGAATATCATATTCCCAATATGAGCCAGTCAGAAGTAATGCCAGAAATTGGATATACATTTGCTTCCGGTCTTCGTTCAATTTTAAGACAAGATCCAGATATAATAATGGTTGGAGAAATAAGAGACAAAGAAACTGCTGAATTAGCTATTCATGCCGCTTTAACTGGGCATTTAGTTTTTGCCACCTTGCACACCAACAATGCTACTGGTGTTATCCCAAGATTAATAGATATGGGAATTGACCCTTATTTAATAGCTCCTACTCTTCGTTTGGCTATTGCTCAACGTTTAGCCAGAGAAGTTTGTCCTTCTTCTCTTAAAGAAGTTCCTATCAACGAAAGCACCCAGGCAATGATTGACAGTCAATTTAGTGATTTACCCAGTGATTTTAAAGAAGAAATTGAATCTTTGGAAAAAATGTATGAAATTGTTCCATCTTCTGAATGTCCTTCTGGTACCCGTGGTCGAGTAGCTATTTTTGAGATGTTTGAAATGAATGAAAAAATAGAAAAAATTATTCTAGTCAATCCAGTAGAAACAGAGATCTATAAAATTGCCCGTGATCAAGGAATGATCACTATGAGGGAAGATGCTATTCTTAAAGGCTTAAAAGGACAAATACCAATTCAAGAAGCCTTTGGATTTTAATCTTGTGGTCAAAAGATTATTGTTATATTATAATAATTAGCATATGGAAAACAGTGAAAAAAAATATAGAATTTTAATTATTGATGATGATAGTTTTTTACTTGATATGTATTCTTTAAAATTCAGTCAAGCCAATTTTGAAGTTGAATCATCTCTCGGCCCTGAACCCGCTCTTGAAAAAATAAATAAAGAACCGCCTTTTGATGTTATTCTTTTAGATCTTATTATGCCAGTCATGGATGGTTTTGAGTTTTTAGAAAAAATTAAGCAAGAAAATTTGATTCCTAATACAATAAAAATAATTCTTTCTAATAAGGGACAACAATCTGACATAAGACGATGTAAAAAATTAGGAGCTGATGGTTATATTATTAAAGCGAATACAACCCCAAGTGAAGTTATTGAGAAAGTTTTAGAAATTATCGCTAATTGTCACAGTAGTTCCTAGAAATATTTTTCAATTCCATCGTTATTTTTAATACAAGTAATAAGGCATAATTAGATAATTATCAATAGTAATTAAATTTTCAACAGAATGAATTTTAAAAAAGAATTGAGGGAACTAATCCTGAATGTATTAACAGAGGAAGGATCTGATTTGCACATATCATCGGATCGACATCCAGCTATGCGAGTTGCCGGGCAACTTATTTTTTTAGTGAAAAGAGATATTCCCACCAAAGATGATGTTATTGGCATTTTAACTGAAATGATTGGGAAGGAAAAAGTAGACGAATTTTTAAAAAATCAGGAAATCGATTTTTCTTATAATTTCGAGAATAATAAAGCGAGACTTCGAGGAAATGCTTTTTTCCATGGAGGGTCAACTTCTTTAGCCCTAAGAGTAATTCCTAGCGTTAAAACATTAGAAGAATTACATCTTCCTCAAATCTTAAAAAGTTTCTCTCGCAAGAAACAAGGTTTTTTCTTGGTGGTTGGGCCAGTGGGGCAGGGAAAATCAACCACCATGGCTTCAATGATTGATCTTATAAATTCTGAAAGAGCAGAACATATTATCACCATTGAAGATCCCATTGAATATCTTTTTGAGCCTAAAAAATCAATAATTGATCAAAGAGAGGTGGGGATTGATACTGATAATTTTAATAATGCTTTAAAATCAGTTTTTAGACAGGATGTTAATGTAATTATGATTGGAGAAATGCGTGGAAAAGAAACAATGGCAACGGCTGTCACCGCCGCTGAAACTGGCCATTTGGTTTTTTCTACTCTCCATACCAATAATGCTTCCCAAACTGTTAATAGGATTATAGATTCATTTTCTGCCGGTCAACAAGATCAAATAAGAGCCCAATTATCCAATAGTCTTTTAGGTATTTTTTCCCAACGATTAATTCCAAGAATAAAAGGAGGACTTATCCCCGCTTATGAACTTTTAATCAATAACAACGCTATTGCTAATCTAATCAGAGAAAAACGAACTCACGAAATTAATGTGGTTATTGAAACTGGGTTTGAAAGCGGAATGATTGATCTTAATAGATCATTAGTGGAATTGGTTAAAAAAGGAGAGATTACAATTGAAGATGCCCGGATGAATTCGTTAAATATTAAAGCTTTTGAAAGATTAATTTAAATTTATGCTTTTTAAATATATAGTTATAAATGAAAAAGGGGAGAAAAAAAATGGATCAATCGATGCTACTAATCGTGATCTAGCTATTAATGCTCTTCAACGAAGGGGTTTAACTATTATTTCTATTGTCGGAGAAGAAGAAAAAAAACACTGGTCCCAATTGATTATTTTTGAAAGAATTCCAGCTAAAGAGATAGTTATTCTTTCTCGACAAATTGCCACCCTCTTTGAATCCCAAGTATCGGCTTTAAAAGTATTTTCTCTATTGGCTTCTAATGCTGACAATCTTCTTCTAGCTAAAAAATTAACTGAAGTCACTGATGATTTGCAGGCCGGTTCTTCTATTTCAGGAGCTCTAGAAAAACATCCCGATGTTTTTTCTGATTTTTACATCAATATGGTTAGAGCCGGGGAAGAATCTGGACAATTAAGTCAAACTTTTGGTTATCTGGCCGATTATCTTGATCGTCAATATCAACTTACTTCTAAGACAAAAAATGCTTTGATTTATCCTGCTTTTGTTATCCTTACTTTTATTACTGTGATGATCTTAATGTTTGTGGTGGTTATCCCTAAATTATCAAAATTAATTTTGGAATCAGGCCAAGATGTTCCGTTTTATACAAAAATTGTTATTGCTATCAGTGATTTTTTTGTTAATTATGGGTTTATTTTAATTATCTTTTTGTTGTTTGCCGGCGCTTATGGATGGTTTTTATCAACAACTGAAAGAGGAAAAATAGCAATAGATAATATTAAATTATCAATTCCCTTTGTTGGTAATATTTATAAAAAACTATATTTAGCAAGAATTGCCGACAATTTAAATACTATGTTAACAGCTGGTGTTTCTTTAGTCAGATCAATTGAGATTTCTGCCAATGTTGTTGGCAATAGGGTTTATGGAGAAATTCTAAGAAAGGCTGAAAAAGATGTCAAAGAGGGAAACCTCTTATCAGATTCTTTAGAAAATAATATAATTATCCCTAATATCTTAATTCAAATGTTAAAAGTTGGAGAAGAAACCGGTTCTCTTGGTTCTATTCTCAAAACCTTGGCTGACTTTTATAAAAGAGAAGTTAATGAGGCAGTAGATAATCTAGTTAGTTTAATTGAGCCGATTATGATTGTCTTTTTAGGGGTGGGAGTCGGTATTTTACTAGTATCTGTTTTATTGCCAATTTATAATATTGCTTCCAGTATTGTTTAAGTTTAAGCTTTTAAGTGAAAAAAGATAATTTTTTTCCACAGCTTATTATTGTCTATTTGGTATAATATAAAGAGTTTAAAAATCAGGTCGTTATCTTTATTAAAAATAATTTTTAGTAACTAATTATATGAAAAAAGGTTTTACTTTAATTGAATTATTGGTGGTCATCGCCATTATTGGTATTTTGGCTTCAGTTGTTTTAGTTTCTTTAAATCAAGCTCGGGAAAAGGCTAATGATACCGCTGTTAAATCACAAATGTCTAGCATGAGAGCTCAAGCGGAGTTGTATTATGATAACCAGGGTAATTATGGAGCAATAGGAGTTACTTGTTCAGGCTCTGATGCTAACTTATTTGAGGCCGATGTTTCTGATGGATTAGATCAACTTGTTGTAGCTACCGATGATATAGCTGGAGTAGCAACCATAGAATGTAATGTTGGAGCTAATGGTTTAACTTGGGCCTTTTCTGCCACTTTGCCTAGCGATAATACTAAAATTTGGTGTGTTGATAGCACTGGTTATGCTGATTTAGGGCCTATTGATTCTAGTTCTGGAGGTACTGGTCTTTGCACACCACCATCAGCATAATCTAAATTATCTTTTTAGATAATTTATGGATTAAGTCTATTGGTTTTGAAAACCCCACCTTGGTGGGGTTTTCAAAATTATTTGGTATAATTTAAAAATAGAATTATTGACTATGAAAAAAATTTACCAACTAAATAATCATGGGTTTTCTTTGATGGAAATTATAGTGGTAATCGCGATTATTGGTATTTTAGCCTCAATCATTATAGTTTCTTTAAATAGCGCTCGGGAAAAAGCCAACGATGCGACTATTAAAACTAATTTAACGGGAACCAGAAATCAGGCAGAACTTTATTTTAGTGAAAACAATAATTATGGACAACCATCAGGGATTGTTTCTGATTGTGATGAACCAAATACTATTTTTGACCCCAATGGTTCTATTTCTATAAATAAAGGGATTAAATCAGCCGAGATCAAAAGTTTTGGATTAGGGAGCGCTGTTTGCTCAATGTCGGTTGATGGTAAATCTTGGGCGGTTTCTGTTCCTCTTAAAAAGGGAGGAAATTGGTGTGTTGATAGTCTTGGTTATTCCGAAGAAGGAATTACTGGTTTTTCTAGTATTGGTGTTTGCAATCATTAAAACTATTTTTCAATCAAAAAAGCTTTGTTTTAGTGGTATAATTATATAAATGGAAATATTAATTAGCATCGCTATTTTTATTTTTGGCGCTATTATTGGTAGTTTTTTAAATGTTGTTATTTATCGTTATCATTCTGGTCAGACATTACTAGGGCGCTCGTTTTGCTTTTCTTGCAGGAAAGAGTTAGTCTGGTATGAGTTAATTCCTATTCTTAGTTTTTTTATTCAAAAAGGAAAATGTCGTCATTGTCAAAGTAAAATATCTTGGCAATATCCACTAGTTGAAATATTAACTGGAATGATATTTTTATTAATAATATCTAAATATGGATTTTTAATTTCCAACTGGGTAAATATAATTTTTTATTGGATTATTTTTAGTATTTTAATTATAATTACCTTTTATGATTTTAGACATAAGATAATTCCAGATAAATTAGTTTATGCTTTTATTATTTTGTCTTTCTTTTTTCCAATATTTCAACTAGGAATTAGTAATTTCAATTTGGAAATCTGGTCCTATTTTTTAGCTGGGCCTGTTTTAGCTCTTCCTTTGGCTCTTCTTTGGTTTGTCTCACGGGGAAGATGGATGGGGTTTGGGGATGTTAAATTAGTTCTGGGAATTGGATTTTTATTAGGTCTTTCCCGGGGAACAGCCTCTCTTTTAATTGCTTTTTGGTCAGGAGCAATTATTGGGATTGGTTTGATTTTAATTAGTAAAAAATTTAAAATTAAGAGTGAGATTCCTTTTGCTCCATTTCTAATATTAGGAACCTTGATTGTTTTTTTATGGAATATAGATTTAAAAACTTTAATTCTGGATTTACCTTTATTGAATTAGTTATTGTCCTCTCTATTTTTGCTATTTTAACAGGCATTACAATGTTTAATTTTACTGATTTTAATTCTAATGTCTCTCTTAGGAATTTAGTTCACGAAGTAGCGATGCAGATTAATCAGGCCCAAAATGAAGCTATTTCTGGCCGGTATAATTCCGCTGGATTTGTTGGAGACGAGGCGCCATCTTATGGAGTTTATTTTAATATTGCTACCCCTAATCAATTTATTTATTTTGCTGATTTAAATAAAGATGGAATTTATAATAATTCTTCTGTTTTTGACTGTGGTTATTTAGGAGAAGAATGTTTAAATGAAATTAATATTAATACCGGGGATACCGTTACTGGTCTTTGCAGTGAATTATCTTGTGATTCAATCTTAGAACTCAATATTACTTTCACTCGTCCCTTTCCTGACGCGGTTATGAAAGAAACAGCGACCGATGATTTTTCAAATGCTAAAATTACTGTTTCAGGAGCAAAAAGAGGAACCAAAAGTATTAAAATTTCTAGTCTTGGGCAAATAAGTGTGCATTAAATATGAATAAATTTAAAAAAAAAGTTAAAAAAAATGGGTTTACTTTAATAGAATTGATGATTGCCTCAATGTTATTCTCTGTCATTATGGTTGTTGGGATTGGAGCAATTATTAATGTTAATAAAATACATAAAAATACTCAGGCCTTAAGGACAGTTATTGATAATTTACATTTTGTCATGGAAGATATGTCTCGTAATTTGAGACTAGGCAATACTTATCTTTGTGGTTCTTTAACAATTCCGGCAAATTGTTCAGACAGTGATTCAATTAGCTTCAAAGATGTAGATGGTGGGGACATTACTTATGCTATTACTAATGATGTTTCTGGCGCTTACTTTAAAATAACCAAAGATAATGGGGAAGGTCCAAAAGAGATAACCCCAGCCGAAGTAAAAATAGACTATCTTAAATCAGGATTTACTGTGGCTGGATATCCCTCTAATCAACCAATGATAACGATAAGATTAAATGGAGTAGTTTCTAATCAAGGAGTAGATTCTTCTTTCAATGTTCAAACCTCTGTTTCTCAAAGAACTTTAAATATACCTTCAAGTTAATATTATGAAAACACAAACTATAAAATATAAACTACAAACCAAACAAGGATTTACTCTACTGGAAACTTTAATTGCCCTGTCTATTTTTTCTATTACCATTGTTTCTTTGATTGTCTTTATTTCCGACGGGGTGGCTAATGCAAAATTTACTAAAAATAAATTAACTGCTTACTATTTAGCTCAAGAGGGAATAGAACTAATTAGAAATGTAAGAGATACCAATATTATTACTGGTGGCACTTGGAATGATTTTGCGGGTTCCGGGGGAATTGTTGATGTTTGCAAAGAAGATGGTTGTCTGATGGATTATACCCTTTCGTCGCCCCAGCCCTGTACTGGAAATTGCCCTGGTCTTAAATATGATAATTCTTCTTCTGGTCTTGGATTTTATGATTATTCTCTAACTTTTGCATCACCGTTTACAAGAACAATTTTAGTGGAACCGGTAAATTCAAGTTTTGACCATGAAATTAGAATAACCTCAAAAGTTTCTTGGGTTCAGGGCCGAGATCCTAAAGAAGTTATTGTTAGTGAAAATTTATTTGATTGGATATCAATCTCGTTATGAAAAAAAATTTTAAAAACGGATTTGTCATTCTATTCACTGTTCTTATTTCTAGTGTTATTTTGATAGTTATAATTGGGGTTTCTAATATTTCTCTGAAAGAAACAATTTTATCATCTTATGCTAAACAAGCCCACTATTCTTTTTTTGCTGCTGACACCGGTATCGAGTGTGCTTTATATTGGGATTTACAAGAAAATGCTTTTTCTTTAGAAACACCATTAACTCCAAATTGCGACGGAAAGACCGTTGAAATAATTTCTACATCCTATCCATTATTTAGTTTTTATTTTGATGTTAATGATAACAAGAACTGTGTTGTTGTTTATGCAGATAAAGATTTTAATAATAGTCAAACTGAACTCAAATCATACGGATATAATCTTGATTGTTCCACTGTCATGAATTCGCCTAATTCTCGAATAGTAGAAAGGGTTATCCGAGCAACCTATAATAACCCCGGAGTTATAGAATAATCATTGATTTTGAATAAAAATGAAGCCAAAAAAAGAATAAATAAATTAAAAGAAGCGGTCAATTATCACCGTTATCTTTATCATGTTTTAGATAAGCAAGAAATTTCTGCCCAAGCCTTGGACTCCTTAAAACACGAATTATTTGAATTAGAAAAACAATTTCCTGGTTTAATTACTTCTGATTCACCAACTCAAAGAATAGCAGGAAAAGCTTTAGATAAATTTAAAAAAATAACTCATCAAATTCCCCAATGGTCATTTAATGATGCTTTTTCCGAGGAAGATATTCGTAATTTTGATCAACGGGTTAAAAAAACAATCGGTTCTACTTTTTCCTATACTTGTGAACTTAAAATAGATGGTTTTAAGATTATCCTTACTTACCAAAAAGGAATTTTAAAAACAGCGGCTACTCGGGGAGATGGAAAGACAGGGGAAGATGTCACCCTTAATGTTAAAACTATTGAATCTATCCCTCTTAAACTCAATAATAGCCAAGCCGATCTTACTGTTGAAGGAGAGCTTTGGATAGGAAAAAATGATTTTAGCAAACTTAATAAAATACAGGAGAAGAATAACCAGCCAACTTTTGCTAATCCGCGAAATTTAGCCGCTGGTTCTATTCGTCAACTCGATCCTAAAATAGCCAAAAATCGCAAATTACAAAGTTTCATTTATGATATTAGTCAGGCAAGTTTTTTTCTTCCCAAAACTCAATTTGAAGAATTGACGGAACTTAAAAAACTAGGATTTAAAGTAAATAATCACTTTAAGTTATGTAAAAATATTAATGAAGTTATTGATTATTGGAAAAAATGGGAAAAATTAGCCAAAAAAGAAGATTATTGGATTGATGGAGTAGTTCTTAAAGTTAACGAAGTAAAATATCAAAAGAAATTAGGATATACTGGAAAAGCTCCGCGATTTGCTATCGCTTTTAAATTTCCTGCCGAAGAAGTGATCACAATAGTAGAAGATATTAAAATTCAAATTGGAAGAACAGGAGCTTTAACTCCTGTTGCTTACTTAAAACCTGTCCGAATAGCTGGCTCAACAGTTTGTCGGGCCACCCTTCATAATTTTGATGAGATAAAAAAATTGGATATTAGGGTTGGAGACACAGTTGTTATTAGAAAAGCGGGAGATATTATTCCGGAAGTAATAAAAGTTTTAAAAGAAATGCGAACTATTAACGAAAAAATTGTTAAAGTTCCTAAAAAGTGTCCAATTTGTGGTGGTTTGGTGAAAAAAGAAATAATTGGAGGAGATCAAGAATCAGCCACCTTGTATTGTATTAATAAAAATTGTTTTGCTATTGAATTAGAAAAAATAATTCATTTTGTTTCCAAAAAAGGAATGAATATTGATGGAATGGGAGATAAAATTGTAGAAAAATTTATTAATGAAGGATTAATTAATAGATACCCCGACATTTTTGCATTAAAAGTAGAAGATATTATTGGACTAGATGGGTTCAAAGAAAAATCAGCCGAAAATATTATCAAGGCTATTAATAATAGCAAGAAAGTACTTTTAAATAAATTTCTTTTTGCCCTAGGAATTAGACATGTGGGAGAAGAAACAGCTGAGCTTTTAGCTAAATATTTTAAAAGTTTAAATAAATTAAAAAATGCCACTCAAGAAGAGTTAGAAAAGATAGAAGGAGTTGGAGTAATAATGACGGAATCTGTTATTAAGTGGTTTAAAAATAAACAAAACCTAGAAGAACTTAATCGTTTGTTAAGATATATAAAAATAATCTCTCCCAAATCCCATTCATTACCAACTACTAACCATCAATTAAATGGTCTAACTTTTGTTCTTACTGGCACTTTGGAAGTAATGTCTCGAGATGAAGCTAAAAGTAAAATCAAATCTTTGGGAGGGAGGGTATCTAATTCTGTTTCTAATAAAACTGATTATGTTATTTTAGGAGCAGATCCAGGATCAAATAAAGTCTCTGATGCTCAAAAATTCGATACAAAAATTATCAATGAAACTCAATTTTTGGAAATATTAAAGGGGTAAATATTTATTAATAGCTAACAAAAAGTGGATAAACAACTACACTTAAGCGTAGTTGTTTATTATAATATATTTATTATATTTATAATAATTAAAATTTATTAAATCATTATGGTTTGTATATCTAAACAAAAATTATCCAAAAAAATTTTAGACAAAATAGATGGCCAATTTGGTCAAACTCTTAATGAGTTTAAAAATAAGAAAGAAACAGTAAAATTCTTTAAGGAGTTTTTAACTGGAACAGAGAAATTGATGTTAATAAAACGATTGGCCTTAATATTAATGTTAGAAAAAAAGTATTCTTTTAATAGAATTAAAGAAAATTTGAAATTAAGTCCAACAACTGTTTCTAAGTTTTGGCGTAAATTAAAAAATGATAAATTCTTAATTCTTCAAGAGAAAGTTAGAAAAGAAAAAATTAGCCAGGAGTTTTGGAAGGGGTTAGAATCTTTACTGAGAGCAGGAATGCCACCCATTGCTGGCCCTGGTCGTTGGCGAAGACTTTATCGTTTAACTGATAATAAACATAAATAAAGAAAAGAATGATAGATAAAGAAAAGAATGAGAGAGAAAACAAAATTTTAATAATGATAACAACTACGCTTAAGTGTAGTTAATTAGTTTTTTTTAATAAGGATAGTTAAATTAATTAAATATATAATTAGTTTTGTTAATTATTGGAAGTTTATTATTTAGTGAGTTATAATGGAAAGATGGAGTTAAAAGATATAGAAAAATTGGCTAAATTAGCAAGAATTGAAATGACAACTGAGGAGATGCGGGGACTTCAAAAAGATATGAAGTCTATTTTAGATTATGTAGACCAAATCCAATCAATTGATATTAATAATTTACCAGTATTAGAATATTCTAATAGTAATGTTTTTAGAGAAGATACTAATCCTCACCAATCAGGAATTTATACTGATAATATTTTAAAAGAAGCGCCTGATACTGAAGATAATTATATAAAAGTACAAAAAATATTATGAATTTAAATGAAATGACAATTGAAAAAGCTCATCAACATTTAATCAAGGGTGATTTTTCTGCCAGAGAATTAACCGAAGCTTATCTAAAAAACATTAAAGAAAAAAATGAAGATTTTAATATTTATTTAGAAGTTTTTGATGATGTTTTAAAACAAGCTGATCAGGCGGATAAATTAATAAAAGAAGGGAAATCTAGTCTAATGACAGGTATTCCTATGGCTATTAAAGATAATATTCTAATGAAGGGCAAAAAAGTAAGCGCCTCATCAAAGATCCTCAAGGGATATAAAGCAACTTATGATGCGGGAGTTATAAAAAGATTGAAAGAATCAGGAGCTATTTTTTTAGGGAGAACCAATATGGATGAATTTGCTATGGGTAGTTCCACAGAAAATTCTGCTTATAGTAGAACAAAAAACCCAATAGATCCTAACAGAGTCCCAGGGGGGTCTTCAGGTGGGTCAGCGGTGGCGGTAGCCATGAATGGAGCTCTTTGCGCTCTTGGGTCTGAAACAGGCGGATCTATTCGTCAACCAGCCTCTTTTTGTGGAATAGTTGGTCTTAAAACAACTTACGGAGCAGTTTCTCGTTCTGGGTTAATTGCCATGGCTTCCTCTCTTGATCAAATTGGTCCTTTAACTAAGACAGTAGCTGACGCAGAAATTGTTTTTAATATTATCAGAAAGAAAGATATTCTTGATTCAACTAGTGTTGATTACCAAGAAAAAAAATACGGAGAATTAAATAAAATGAGAATTGGTGTCCCGAGAGATTTTTTAAAAGGGGAAGGAATTAATAAAGAAGTTCTTGATAATTTTAAAAAATCTCTTCAAAAATTAGAATTAGCCGGGCATAAAATCATTGACCTAGAATTACCCCTTCTTAAATATTCGTTAGCTATTTACTATATTTTAATGCCCGCCGAAGCATCATCTAATTTAGCTCGTTTTGATGGCCTTCGTTATGGAAGCAAAAAAACAGGAGAAAATTTATTTAACTCATATTTAAAAACAAGAAGAAGTGGTTTTGGTAAAGAAGTTAGAAGAAGAATTATGCTTGGCACCTATGTTCTTTCTCATGGTTATTATGATGCTTACTACAACAAAGCCAATAAACTTAAAAAAATTATTAATAATGATTTAATAAAATCTTTTAAAGAGGTGGATGTCATTATTACTCCCACTTCTCCCTTTCCAGCCTTCAAGGCAGGAGAAAAAATTGAAGATCCAATGGTGATGTATTATTCTGATTTTTTTACTGTTCCCGCTAATATTACTGGAATCCCAGCGATATCAATTCCGTCTGGCAAAACAAAAGACAATCTTCCTCTTGGAGTACAATTTATGGCTCCTCATTTTAGAGAGGATTTATTATTTAAGATTAGTAAAGAATTTTTATTAATTTATGAATGACAATTGGCAAAACATTTTTGACCCCTCCTCTTTTGATTATAGTATTAATAACCCAGATCTAAATTTACCCTCTTGGTCAGATATAAATTTGCCATCTTGGTCAAATACAAATTTACCTCCTGGATCAGATTCTAATCTTCCTTTTGAATTCGATTTATTATCTAGTGATTCAGGGTTGAGTTCTTTTGGTTTAGAAAATGTTATTGAAAAAATAGAAAAAATAGTGACAATGCCATTTCATTGGGTAAAATCTTTTTATCAATTTGTAGTTGGTCAAGAATTTTCTAATTGGGTTGAAGTAATTACCGGGTTTTTAATTGTTGCTATTTTATTCTTTATTTTTTATTGGTTGTTAAGAATTCTTAAGATTAGAAACGATCTTCATGATGAATTAAATGCTATTATGGAAGCTTCTCCTGAGGTAAGAAAGAAAAATGAAAGATGGGAAAGAGTTTTGATGCATATTAATTCCCCCAATCCCGCTGATTGGCGGTTAGCAATTATTGAAGCCGATACTATTTTAGATGAAATGGTTTTAAGAATGGGCTATAAAGGAGAAACATTAGGAGAGAGGCTAAAAAATATTGAGCCAAGTGATTTTAATACTTTAAATCAAGCTTGGGAAGCTCATAAAATAAGAAATAAAATTGCCCACGATGGATCAGAATTTGAATTAAATCGCCGAAAGGCGATGCAAACTATTTCTCTTTACGAAGAAGTCTTTCATGAATTTAGGTATATTTAATTAGGATTAGAAGAACCGGTGTGGTAGGATGATAATAGAAGAAGCTAATATTGAAGAAGTATCAGATAAAAATCAAAAAGTGTCTCTATTTTCTTATAAAGAAGTTGAGTTTCAACCAAAGTCTAGGTAATCCTAGACTTTTTTCTATCACTGCCAACTTCTTTTTCTAGCATCAATTTCCAGAGGATGGTTAAATCGTCCGTGAATAGCATATAGAGAAAGATATTTTATATAAAAATCAAAAAAAGACCTTTGGAAAAAAGGTCTTTATTAGATACTTATATTTTTATTCCCTCCTGTCTTAATTGATTAATCCAGTTTTCTGGAATTTTTAGATTCAAAAGAGTAGGATTATCCAGTTCTTTGGTAATGAAAAAAAAGAATGCGTGAACAAAACTTAATCCTCCAACAGAAAAAACTCCAACAGCCATTCTTTCATACGGGACCATCATTAAAGCAATTATTGCTAAAAGCGAAACGACAATAATTGCAAGATAGGTTAAGGGATGCACATTTTTTAAATATATCCTTTTAAATGATTTAATATCGTTATCTACAACAGCTGATTTTAATTCATCATATTGTTGTGATAGCCGAGAAATAATAAATGACGGCAATAAAGCTGAAAATACAAGAAATCCACCCACAACTGCTGACATAACCTCTGGATTTTCAGGAAACATTTTAAAATTTTTAAAGAAAAAAATAATCCATAAAAGGTTAATAGTAATTGCGAAAAGGCTAGATTTAAAAATCATCCATAAACAAAGAATTACAGAATTTTTCATTTTTTAGCTAGTATTTAAAAATTTTAAAGAATCATAAATTTATTAGTTTATAATAACATATTATATTAGAAAAATCAAGAGCTGGTGAAATAGATGATAATTTATATTCCTACTTATAATTAAGAAAAGTTATCAGAAATCCATTTTTCAATTAACTTCCTTTTTTCATTATTGG